>JACCDX010840431.1_pt1 | contig 14575 bp, 14 predicted proteins | sample 7449681 | NCBI WGS metagenome assembly JACCDX01 (sample SAMN15323450, study PRJNA562643) | freshwater metagenome | isolation source: river surface water | place: USA:Blue River Watershed | collected 2017-08-18
AAGCCATAAGTATATTGAAACGAGAATTGACAAAATTATCAAGTATTTCTTTTTGATAGTCTCTTAGAAAAATGTTACCAACAGAACCATCTTCTCTTTTTACCTTACAATACTTTTCAACGAAATAATGAACATCTAAAGCACATTTAATATACTCTTGTTGTTCATCTGATGTCATTTTAAATGTAACACCAGCTCTTCTTAGACCTACTTCACTTTTTAACCAAGGATTCTGATATCGTTTTATTACAATACCATCATTTATTTTGTCTGTTGCATCGTCTACCAATCTGGTAGTGAAGACCATTTGTCTTTCTTCTTGTTGTACCGCCATATCGGAGAAAAGAATATTTTTTAATATATATTGTAAAAAACCACTTCTATGTCAAAATCACAAGAAGAAAGAAATAGATTACAAGACGAATTTGACCAAATTCAATCAGAAAGTGGAGAAATTGATTTCTCTAAACATTTAGCAGGACCCGGTGACTTACCGGATTTAGGTGAGATTGAAATTTATGATTACGATACAGATTTGACAGTTGCTAGTCAACAGTCTATAGACGTATTAGAGTCTTTAGTAGACCTTTACCTAAGTGATATACCACAATTAAAAGAACATCCATATATTAAAAATAAAATGAAAGAAGATGCTATGGTTTATGCAGAAGGTATCTTTTTACAAAAAATGACAAGAAAAAACTTTCTTTCTCAACTAAGACAAGTCGATAACGGGGATAACTCAGCTAGAATGCACGAAGTTGTGAATCAAACTATTGGTCAAATGAGAGAAAACTCTAAATTTCTTATGAGTCAAAGAACTGATTTTGAAAAGTTTTGGAAAACACTTAGAAAAGATATGGGTTACAATGAAATTGAAAATCCTGAGATGAAAGCAAGTGAAGAGTTAGCACAAGAGAGTAACAGCGAAGGTGTTATTACAAATAATAGAGACTTAAACGATCTTATCAAAAAGGCTATGATGAATAAAGATAACGATAAAAAGTAATTAAAATTTAAATTTAAAACTTTCAAATGTTTTTATCAAATTTCCAACTCTCAAAGTTACCACATTAGAAATAAACGGCTGCACTTTGTTACCAGTTACTTTGTTAGTAACTAAATATGTCTCTTCTTGTTTAATATTAGACTTAATATTAGACTTTAAATCGTCGTCTGTGTTTGAAAGAATAAAATCTAAAACACTATTTACACTATCAGCCAATTTAATTGTAGAAATATCATCATCATAAAAATCAATCTTTGAATATTTTTCAATTTCTTCATCTGTAAATTTATCAACATCTGTTTTGTGTCCAACTAAATGTTGTAAAACCAATCTAACTTTCTTATGAGAAATATCATCTGAGTTTTTGTTATAGAATGTTTCAGAAATAAAATAGTATTTTTTTGGCTTAAGTCCTAGTTGAAAAAAATGTTCTTCTAATTTCTTAATCATCGGTTCATAACTTGTTTTTGAAGACTTAGAACAGATGATATAAATATCATCATCTGAGTTTTTCAAATGTTCAAAATGAGAATCTAAGATGCTATAATCTAATTTCTCAATAATATCAGGATTTAGAAACTCTTGCATAGAAAATGAAAGGTCTGTAATATCTATTCTCTTTTGAACACATTTAATTTTTAAAGAATTATATAAATTCTCAGGTAACCAGTAGCTCTGACCAGATATATTCAATTGACAATTAAATTTCTTATAAATACCTTTACGTATTAAGTTAAACTCAGATTGAGTAATCCTAATAATAGGTTCTTTTGGTTTAGTTTTCGAAACTATCCAAACAGCACTATCGAAGCTAATTAAAACATCTAAATCTAAAAAATGCGCATTCATTATCTAAAATTTGTAATTCTATATTTTATTTCATGTGGACCGTCATCATAAAGACCACCTTCATAATTTTTATCAGTCCAAGTCACACCACCACTTAATTCCTTATCAAAACTATGACATTTCGGACATTGTGACGGTGAAATCTCTTCACCATCTATAATTTGTATATTCTCAGATGTGTAAGTAAATTGTGCTTTACACCAAGGATTGACACAAGCTCTTTTGAAAGTTTCCATATTATATATATTTAATAAAAAAAGCCTCAAATCTGAGGCTTTTATTTATCTTATTAAATTCTTACTTATTGCAAAGTCATATAATATTGGTAAACTTAAATATTTTATAAAGTATTCTCTCACGTCTTTAAAATTCTTTGATTTTTTCAAACTATGTATAATCAGGAATCCAAATTCTTCTTGAAAGTCTAAATAACACTCTGACCAATTTTTATTATAATGTTCTAATAATCTCCACTCTTCGTGACCACCAGTCAACCAAAATAAGCTTTTTTCCGGAACTATTGTTTCTAAATCCAACTTTTCAATTTCCATCTTCCAAATTGAGTGTTTAACATCTATCGTTCTCATCAAAATTGATACAGCCTCTGCTAAATCACTCGTAACTTCTCTGCCTATTTCGAAAAACCAATTGCCTCCATCTTTACTTATTTTTATTTTTTCATCAGAATAAACTAATTCCGACAATTCATTTTTAACTAAAACTTTTTTTCTCTTCATAGTAGTTAATTATTTTTTAAGTTAATGCCAGATTTCCATACACCATCAAAATACCCATCTTCAAAAATTCCATTCTCAAATACACCATAAAAGCCTCCATTTTTAAAAATACCATATTTCCAATTACCGGTCATAAAAATCCCGCTGTGCCAAATTAAAGTGTCTTTTTGAACCTCTAATACAGCATCTGACAGCTCAGAGTCTATTAACCAATAGAACTTGTTTTCCAATAAAATTTCGTTGATTTTCTTAGGATTTGTATAAACTTTATCACCAATCTTTAACTCTAAAATTCCCATAATCAAAATTGAATTTATAAGTTATATATTTGGTAATTTTTTAATAAAAATTGCCATTAGTGGATTTTTTAAAAAAATCAAAGATTTAAAAAAAAATAAAAAAGCCTGTCCTCTGAAACAAAGGACAGGCTTATGTTTTGTTAATTTGAATTTAAAATTCTGTTTTAGAAGCTTCGTCAAGAAACTCTTTTTCTTCTTTAAGTAAAGAATTCATACCAAATTTAGAAATTTTGTCAAGAATTTTATCTACACTCAATTCCGATAAATCAATTGATGGTTGAAGTTGATAAGATGACATTTCTGAAAGAATATTCTCTAAGCCGTTTGTATAAATGATTTCTTTTGGCTTTTTAACAGTAGAGTATGCAATCATAGTTTTGAACTCTGTATCAATCCAGATTTTATAGAACTTGAATTTTTCTTTATCAGACTTAAGTACATCGAAATTAATTTTAAGGTCAGCGCAAATAGATTTCAAAGTGTCTATTGATGTATAAGTAAAGTCAATTAAGATGATATTTTTCATAGTGATTAATTTATAATACAAATATAGTTAATTAATTTCAATTAACAAACATTTGAAACTTTTATTTTTTTAAATTTCAAAAAATAGAACATTTTTATTTAATATATAAGAAAAATTTTATTATTTTAAATGAAATATCTAAAGGGTAGAGAAAAGTTTCTTTCAGAAATTAAACATCTAAATCAACAACAAATAAACGAATCATTTGACATGGGTGGAAGCCAAGGACCATTCGGTAACGATATAGCCTGGGGTGACTCTCTTGTAGGAAGACTAATCAACTTTGTTATCAGAAAAATCGGAGTTGGTGTTAATATGGTTAGAATTCAACCAGTAATTGCTAGACTTAAAATGGAATTTAGAAACATTTTAGCCTCTTCCGAAGCAGCAGGTATAAACGAAGAAACTATGAAAAAGATTTCTATGTTTATCATCATTCAACAAATAAGAATAATCAAATTTGCAATCGTAGATATGAAATCACCTGGCACAGACGAAGATGTCGAAGGTGGTGAAGTAATGGATATTTCTCAAATGGGTTTTTCTGACATCAAAAGTGAAAACTATTTAAAAGAATGCGAAGATATTGTTGAGAGTTGTATGCAAGCAATGGGTGCAACTGTAGACCAATATGGTGAAATAGATAACTATGATGAATTAGAGAAGACTCTTAAAGAGCTTTTAGAAGTCATAAAAATAATGAAAGCCGAAATTAAAGAATCAAAGCCTAAGGATGAAACAAAAGAAGAAACAACGAATTCCTTAGATAGTTACATAGATAACTTCTCAGCAGTAGCTGGAATGGTCATTGAATATGACACTATGAAGAAAAAACAAGCCGAGGAGTTCAAAAAAGGAGGACCAGCATCAGGTGAAAAAAATGCTTTAAATCAAAACGAACCTCAGAAAGTTGAAGGTGAAAAAAACCTTGTAGGTACAGAAACAATGGATTCATACTCTTATATTTCTGAAGCAGTAGCTTCACCAGTAATGGTCCCATTGAAAAAGTTATACGACACTTTAAAGCAATTATCTCCAGAGGATTTAATTACAGACTTGACAAACTTTACTAAAATGGCACCAGAAGCCAAAAAGGCTGATAAGTTTGCTAATCCAATTTCTAACATCTACAAATATATCAGAATTAAAAGCGGAGTTAAAGAATCTTTAATAAATGAAGACCTAAATGCAATACTATCAAGAGATAGAGTTCTAGGAGATGCAATTATGGCATTATATGCAGTTTCAAAAACTAAGCCAGATGCTTCATTTCCAGATATCACTCCGAATATGAAGACCAATATGGCTTTATTCAACTCAACTATGCCAAACTGTTTGAAACCAGAGGTTAAAACAGTAGAAGCTCAAAAAGAAAGTAAATTACTTAAATACGAAAGTTTCAAAGACGAATATATCGTAAACGAAAGTAAAATCGGTGAGTTCTTAGGCTGGGGCGCGGCTAAAATTGCTCAGTTATTTGGTTATGGTGAAGATGAAGCCAAGGATATGAAAGAAGAGGAGGTTTCTCAAATTAAAGTTAATAAGAACAATCAACAAAAAGTTTTATCACTTTACTGGGGTGAAATTTACACAAGTAGAATTACTAAAATATTATTAACCGAAAAAGAATTTGAGGCACTCACTAAAGAATTAGTAGAACTTAAAGAAGAACCAGGTGAAGGAATTATCATTAGTGGATTCGATCCTATTATTGAGATTGTTAAATGTTTCAATAGAGCTTATAAATTATATACAGTACCTGTGATTCCAGGTGGAAGAAGTAGCGGTGCTGTTGATAGAGCAACATACGCAGAGTATACAAGTTTTGGTAGCGGTGGTTCTGGCGGACAATTAAGTGCTTATAACGGACCATTCAGACATAATAAAACTTACAACATGTGGGAGAATGCTGTTTTAGATATAATGAAAGACAGAGAATTTCAACCAATCTTTGATAAAGACACTAAATTGAGAATAGGTAACAAATTCAAAGAAGGGGCTGGTACAATATTAAGAAAGTTCATGACTGATATAATGGATGGTGAAACTCTTTACAAATCAAAAGAAGACTTTGGAAAAGGTTCAGGTGGTGCTCAAAAAGTACTCTTAGAAAAATACTTTGGAGAAGTACCAGATGATATAAAAGAAGCTGATTTAGCATTTTCACCTAATGAAGTTAAAGAAAATACAGAGTTACAATCTAAGATTAAAACAGCAACAGTTGAATTCAAAGCAGGAAAAACTGATGATATCAAAAATCCAGAAAGTCTTAAAGGAATGATTTTTAGCGCTGATGTTGAAATGACAAAACCAGCTGATTACAAAGCAGAAGATAAAGATAACAACAAAGAGATAGACACAACTAAGCGATATTTCTTTATTCAAGAGATAGAAGGCGATATGCTTTATGTTGTATTTTCAAGAAAATTTGGACATTTTGTAAAATATGTAGCAAATGATTATTTGAACAGAGATGCAAAAATGACTGTATCTTTTAATCCATCTACTTTGATGACATCAGCTCAGACAGATTTGTATCTGACTAAGATTAAATTAACAGACTTAAGAAAGATGATGGCACCAGGTGGTAAAACAAAACTAATGGGTCAACTTCAAGGAACTACAAATAAAGTAGAAATTGGTGAACAAAAAACAAACACTGTTCAGTTTCTTTACACATTAGAAGATGGGTCTGAAGAAAAAATATACAATCTAGAGAAATTAGAAACGGATGGCGCAAAAGGCTTCAAAAGCTCAGAATTAAAAGCACATTCACCACAAAGTTTATAAAATGAGATACTTAAAAGGTTATCAACTGTTTTTAGAAGACAGTTTTGATATAAAAGATACGGACAAAGAGGATGTTAAGATGTCAAAAGAAAAAATGAACGTCATTAACAAACAAATTAGTGAATATCAAACAAAGAAATCTCAGATAGTAGATATCTACAAAAAGGCTAAAACTATCGAAGAAGCTCAAGAATTAATAAAACCTATAATAGGCGATCCTAAATTAGGCAACCCATTTTTGATAAAATTCAATAACATTTCAAGAATAGAGAAAGAAGTTGAATTATTACATGATGAAATAGTTAAAGATAAAATTAGAGCAGATGATATGAGATCTGAAGCTAATTTAGTAAAAGATAGCGAAACCAAAGCAGCTGCGATGGGTAAAGTAACTGATATTCAAAACAGAATAGCAGACAAAAACAAGAAAATTCTTGACAAAACGAAAGAATTTGAAGAATTAGATAAGGCACATATAAAGGAAATTGAGGTTATGAAAAAAGATATGAATGATTACATCAAAAAAATATCTGATTCAGAACAAAAATAGAAAAAATATCATTTTTTCAATTTTATATATACTTTAAAATAAAAAAATTAAGATAAGAATATGGCAATTCAAATTGGAAAATACAAAAGACCAGGCATCTTCATTGAGGAATTTGATCAGTCAGTAATCACTTCCCCAATCGTAGAAGGTATCACGAATCTCGTCATCGGAGTTTCTAAAAAAGGACCTGTGAATACACCTATTAGAATTACTAATTTAGGTGATTTAGAGGCTATCTTTGGTCAGTTGGATAGAAATTTAGAAAGAAAAGGATCTTTCTTCCATAGAACTATTTCTAAGATGTTAGAGACTAGTCCTGTGTTTGCAATGAACCTACTTTTAACAGATGATACATTAGATGTAATCGAATACAAATCATTATCATCTTCAGCACAATATAATAATGACATTTTAAGAGAAGGTCCTTACAGAAGGTTCTTTGATACAACAGGCTTCTGGAAAAGAGACACTGAGTCATTTATTAATTTGACTAAAAATAACTTGGGGTATACCGAAAGAGCATTTAGTTTAACTAACTTGTCTGATAGATCAATTACTGCATTCGTATTCAAATCTTCTCTTTCCGGTTTCGATAGAACTTTACTTGAATGGTATGGTTCTGTTGAAAAAATGCCACCTTACGTTAGTCCACAAGACTATGCATCCGACTATTTAGTTGATGTAGTAGTTGTAGGTGGTGATTGGTCTAACTACCAAGAACTTGCGGTGGATCCGAGATGGAGTGCTTACTTCAACGCATCTGGTTTAAGAAAAGAAGAAATTAGAAATTTTGCCAACGATAGAAATGTCACTCTTTTATCTTACTATGAAGGATTATCTTTAATCCCATATTTTAGAGATTTAAATGGTAGAAACTTATTTATTGAAACAACAATCAATAGAGATACTGACAGAACAGGTTTATTCTGTGCTTTCAACAATGACTTAGTAGAAGCTGACTTCTACAATGGTAAAATGGACCTTTTAGGTAACACTATTGTAGGTGTAAATGAAGTTGATATTGAATTCCTTTCTTATAAAGAAACAATCGCTGAACAAATTGAAATCACAGCAGTACCTTTAGACTTACCAGGAAACGTAACAGCAATGTTAGGAACTGGTTATGGCTACACGACTGGTCAATTAGACCACGCATTTGGTTCAACACCAGTAACTTCTGGAATAATCACAAATGGCGACCACAGAACTGCTTGGTTTGGTGAGGGTTCAGTTTATGGAGTTACAGAAAACTGGATTTCAGCAAGTACACAATCATTCACAATTCAATATGATGTAGCACCTGGTTCATTTGCAGTAATCGGTGATGTACACGTACCTATTTCTGCTACAACTTCAATAACAATTGATGCAAGTGACTATCCAGTTCTTAACGGAACAGCTTCTTATGTGGCTACATTCGTGTTAGATAACACAGGAGAGATTTCTTCTGTAACAAGTTACACACCGTTCGATTCTGGACTTGCTAACTACCCAGCAGTAACTACAAGTGATATAGTTTTAGGTTATGTCAAATTTGACATCGCTGGTATAGGTGCAACAACAAGTATACCAGGTGGTATGTACAACGCTCTAGTTGGAAAACAATCAGTAAGTGTTGATTCAGTAGGATTTGTTGACTTAACATTTGGTCCATCGGCTGAATTTAATATCACAAACCCATCAACAGGAACTATTAAAATTGAGTTTCCAGGAACTAACACAACAGCTAAGGTAAATAACTATGAGCAATATAGACAATTCAAAATGTTCAATAGATTGGTTGCTTTAATTGATAGTCCTAATAAAAACAAAATGACTATGAGTTTAGGTCCAGTTGCGAACTATGACAAAATTAGTCTTGAAAACATAACAATTAGTAACATAGTTACACCATCAAGCACTACTCAGAATAAATCATTCACTTTGAGTGGATTTGGAACAGCTGATTTATCAGATGTATCTAACGGTTACTTTGTACTTTACACATTAGATAATGAGTTTATCTTAGGTGAGGACAGCGTTGTAACTAAAAATCAAGTTGCTACAACAAGCGAAGGTGTAGTTGGTGAATACTCAAGTTTCTACACAAAATACTATGATGGTATTATCAACACTAAAGATTTCTTCTATAGTAATAGACTTTTCCAAGACTATAGTGGTTCAACAAATGCTTTACTTGGTGATACAGTTAATGTTACTTTCATCGATGGTGAAACAAATACTGGAAACACATCTTCATACGCTGGTTATGACTACATTGTATTCGAGAATACAACATTAGGAGGAACAGCGGCTGCTACAGCTTTAGACTTGAATGTATTTGAACAACTTGTATTCCCTGATGCAAACTTAAATGCTGGTTCATTTACAATTGTTGCAAACTCGGTAGATCCTTCTGCAACTCCAGCTGAATTAGCTGTAGAATTAGGATTCACAGGTGGAGATTTCTTCGCATATCAAGTAAACGAAGAGGTAGTAAGCGAAACTTTACTATCTGTTGATATGGTTTATGACTATTTAAAGAAACACTATCTAAAAATGTATTTAGATAATGATGGTGTACTTAAAGTTGAATTCTTAGATGAATTATTAGAAAGTGTAGAAACTGTAAACACTGAAGCAAATAATACATTCTTAATCCAATCTGCTAAGTCTAACTTAAAACAAACAATCGAAATTGAAGTACCTAGCAACTATGTACAAGTACCAAACAAGATTCTTGTAAAGGGAGACAGATATACAGAAATCAAAGTAGGTGACTTCTTAGAGGCATTTGTTGATGAGACAACATTAGAACCAGGACAAGTAGGTAGAAAATTAGCAAGAATCTTAACTAAGAGACAATATTCTGGTGATGCTACATTAACAGAACTTACTTGTGATTCAAGAATTAAAACTTACACATATAATGGTGATTTACAAACTATGAGATATGTAAGTATTGATAACTACGCAACAACTTATAAAGCAATTCCAATGAAAGGATTCAGAGTAAGAAATGCGTCTTTACCTGATGGTACAGAAGCTAGACAAAACTCAATTCTTAACTTAGTCGCTAAAGGTACTCCAATCTTTAAAGCACTTACAAACAAAGAATCAATTGACTTTAGATATTTAATTGATGCATTTGGTTTAGGACTTACAGAAAGAAGTAAACAACAATTAGTTGATATCTGTGGAGAAAGATTAGATTCATTTGGATTTATCAATATGCCTTCACTAAGACAATTTAAAAACTCTACTTCTCCATCATTCGTGAACTCTGAAGGAGTATTACAAGTAGAATATATTGCTCAAGGAGGAGACCCAAATAGCTCACCAGCGTTCTTCTATTCATTCGCTGATGGACCTGGTACAACTTGTGTTGGATACTTTACTCCTTATATCACAGTAAATGACAATGGAAGACCATTAGATATGCCACCAGCATCACACGTTGCTACTACATTTATGAGAAAACACATCTCTAATGTAACTTCAGTAACACCGTGGACAATTGCAGCTGGTGTAACAAATGGTAGAGTTACTAATATTACAGCAACTGAAATGGACTTCTCTAACAGTGATATTGAATTCCTTAACCAAGCACAAATGAACCCTATTACATTCAAAAGAAATAGAGGTTATGTAATTGAAACTGAAAATACAGGACAAACTCTTTATAAATCTGCTCTATCATTCATTCACGTTAGAGAGGTTCTTATCGAACTTGAAAGAGAATTATCAAGAATGTTACTTGACTATCAGTGGAGATATAACACACCAGATATCAGAGCCGAGATTAAACTCAGAGCTGATGTTATCTGTGAAACATATGTTTCAAGAAATGGTTTATATAACTACTTCAATAAAATGGATGAGGAAAACAACACTCCAGATATCATTGATAACCAAATTGGAGTTCTTGACACTTATGTAGAGCCAATCAAAGGTATGGGTATTATTGTAAATAATATCACTATCCTAAGAACAGGAGCTATTAATGCTGGTGGATTTATAACTGCATAATTTAAAACAAACTAAATAATTAAACCCTCAATGAAAATTGAGGGTTTTTTTGTATACACTATAAACTTTGGTTTATTATTTTATTATAATAGAGGAAAAGAACTATAGAATATATAAAAAAAAATAATAATAATTTATGTCAGATAATAAAGAAAATTTATCAGAAGAAGAATACCTAAAAAGACACTTGTCTGATTTAGAAGCAGGAAAGAATAATTTTGGTACAGATATTCCTTTTGATGCAGAACCAGTAACTGAGAGCTCAAGAGTAAATGACCTTCAGTATTTCAATTTTGATATCAAGGATTTACCATGTGGTAGATTCTATCCAGTTGGAACTTTACTTATGGTTAGACCAGCACAAGTCAAAGAAATTCAAGCATACTCAATGGTTGATGATAACAACTTCTATGATATCGTAGAGAAAATGAATGGTATGTTACAGTCATGTATTAGACTAAAATACGCAGACGGTAAAATTGGTTCGTTTTTAGAAGTAAAAGATCAAGACAGATTATTTTTATTATTCTTAATTAGAGAATTAACATTCCAACAAGGTAATTCACTGACTGTAAAATCTAATTGTGAAGCTTGTAGCACAGAAAATACAATTGAACTTAAAAGACAACATTTTTCATTTCATGAAATTGATGAAAAATTAGTTAAATTCTATAATCCAGGAACTAACTCTTATAAATTTAGACTTAAAAATGGTAAAGAATTTGAAGTTACACCACCAAATATTGGTCTACAAAAAGCTTTTACAGATTATATCGTTAAAGAAAACAATGAAAAAAGACAGCCGAACTTAGCATTCTTGAAGATTATTCCATTTATGTTACCAGGAAGAGCTACTATTTCATACGAAGGAATTAAAACAAAATTAAAAGAATTTGAAGAAATGGACGATATTTCGTTTCAATTCTTAAATTCAGCAATCAACAAAATGACCTTTGGTATTAAGGAGTTGAAGAAAACGTGTGAGTGTGGTGAGGAGGTCCACACTGAGATGCAATTTCCCAACGGAGCCTCAGGTGTTTTCGTTATTCACGATGCCTTTGAAGCATATATTAAAGAATAAATTAATGCTACAAAAGCACTTTCATTTACAAGAAATTGCAATGGATAACTGGCCATTCTGGATGCTAGAAGAGAATGTATCACTAGTAAATGAAATCATAGAAGAAGAGGAGAACCAACGCAAGAAACAAGAAGATGAACAAGGAAAAGGAATGGGTAACTTCAATGCCAATTCAATGATGTCTTCAGCAAATGATATGAGTAGGAACTTATCTAACAATACACCAAAATTCTAAACATAGACAAATAAAAAAAGCCACTTTTAAAGTGGCTTTTTTGTTTATAGTAATTTCTATTAATACCCAGAAACAAGTGGTGGATTGATAGTAAACTGTTGATCGATATACTCATCAATAAAGTAGTCATAAACGATTGTAGCAGTAACATCCGGTACAATTGCGTTAGAAGCCCAATCTAAGTCCCAACCAGTTAAAGACTTTAACTGACAGTTTTGGAAAGTTACTCTTCTAAGTACTACACCTTTTTTATCGTGTTGGTTAACGATGATAGTAGCAATAATATCACTCTTATAGTGTAAAGCACCATTTTGAGAATTAAATACTAAATCATACCAAGCTTTTAGTGTTGTCCATGTTTCCATAGAACCTTGATTATTCACGTTCACTTGGAACGGGATTGAAATCTCACCAGAAGTCTTAGTTGGTGTAGTTAAGAATTCTCTTGTTGAATACTTAAAACGCTGTTGAGCTTGTCCAACGTCGAACGCAGTAAGGTTAGCACCTCCTAAGTTAACTTTTGTAGCATTCTCCAATAGTAAAATTGGATCTCTACCTTGTGCCTGTAACAATACAGGTAGAATAAATGTAATTTCAAAAAGGTTCAAATATACAACCTCATCCGGTAAAGTACCTGGTCCACCTGGTGATCCTACGTTACTTATGTTTGTAAAATGTGGTAATCCCATTCTTTTTTTTATTATTTTTTATTTAATTTAAAACAAATTATGTATTATATATTATAATTCTTTTTGTCTCTATCTTTTAATGTTTCTTTTGTAAGGTATATATTTAATATAAAAAATGATTTTTTTCTAATTCTAAACAAATTCCAGCCTTGGTAATACAAATTGTATGAGTAAAATATATTTAATAGGTGATTCACATATTGGACTTGGTTATCCTAATTCAGTCGATAAGTGGTACAAAATACACCAAGAATACTTTTCAGATTTTTTAATACCTACACTTAAAGAAAGAATAAAGCCTGGAGATATAATTGTACACTTAGGTGATCTTTTTGATAATAGAAATGTAATTCCAATCAATTTATTAAACTACGGTATGGATGTAGTTGAAGAACTATCTAAGATAGCACCAACTCATATCATCATTGGAAACCACGACCTTTGGTCTAAATCAGCATCAGAAATCAATTCTATTAGACCGTTTAGATATATTCCAAATGTAACTATCTATGATAAAGTCACTAAGATTGATTATAATGGTAAGAAAATTCTTATGATGCCGTATATAGAAAAGAGGTTAGAACAAATAAAAGCTATAGATGAGAACAGAGACTGTGAATATCTTTTCTGTCACTCAGACTTAAATGGATGTAAAATGCACCTCACATCAGTCGCACATAAGAACTCAGATAAAATTGATATCGAGAATTTCTCAGCATTTGAAGGTGTTTACTCAGGTCATATACATTTAGTACAATCCAATAAAAACTTTACATTTGTTGGTTCTATATTTCAAATGGATAGAAATGACTTTGGTGACCAAAAGGGTATATTTGTAGTAGATACAGATGACAACAGTGAGGAATTTATTCCAAACAAAGTCTCACCAGTATTTAAAAAGGTAAGAGTAGTTGATGAAGACGGAGTTGAATTACTCGAAACACTTAAAAACTCAAAGGACTATATTGATATTGCCATTTCTAATAATCTACTTATATCCAATAGAAAACTAAGAAGAAAGTTAGAAGTCATCTTAGAAAAAAGCAATTTTGCATCTGTTGAATATATTGATGATATTACGAAAGACTTAGTAGATGATGAAGTAAACGAATCAGTTGAAATTGATGAGGAAACCATGGAAATATCCATCGCATTAGACTATGAAGAATATGTAAAAGAATATATTTTAAAACAAAACTATGATAATGATAAATTCAAAAGTGGAATTTTAACAGAATATGATGAAGTAATCAAGATATACAAAGAGAATTATGCAAAAGACAATGATTAAACTAAACTTGATAAATCCAGAAGAGATTTATCAATCAATATCAAAAGGAAATCCATTCAATAAAAACCTTAAATTGTTTACAAAAATAGAAGTAGAAAGTGCTATAAGACAATTTATTTCATCTGAAGAATATGAAAAATGTTCTATTTTACAAAAATTTATAGATAAAAGATTTAATCACGAACTGGGATATTCATCACCTGTCACTTTTTGAGAGTGATAGTAACTACAGCGGTTTTATCACCCCATCTATCTTCTTCGATATTCTTTTCAACATTGAAATCTGAAAAATCTATTCCTCTAAATAGACCATTCCACTTTCTATCAGTATAAGCCGCTTCTCTCGAACCATTACACCTGACAGTAATAGTCATACTATCTTCGTCAAACTTTTTAGACGTATTATTAGCAAAATCACTTTTAGCCACAGAAGTTCTTTTAATCATCTCATTATAAAGTTTTCTCATTTTAAAAACATCACCTTCGACTCTAGCATTTTGTATAAAACAAA
>JACCDX011852121.1_pt1 | contig 14573 bp, 13 predicted proteins | sample 7449681 | NCBI WGS metagenome assembly JACCDX01 (sample SAMN15323450, study PRJNA562643) | freshwater metagenome | isolation source: river surface water | place: USA:Blue River Watershed | collected 2017-08-18
ACGCCGGCCGGCCTGATGGTCGAAGGCGGCGCCGCGCAGCTCGGCTGCCCGGTGATCCCGGCCGGCATCGGCCAGACCGAGATGCAGGTGCAGGCAATGAGCCTGCTGAAGCCGAAGGTCTACGCCGGCACGCCGTCCTTCCTGAAAATCATCGTCGAGAAGGCGCAGGAGATGGGCGAGGACATCGCGTCGCTGCAGATGGCGCTGGTCGGCGCCGAGGCGCTGCCGCCGTCGCTGCGGCAGTGGCTGAACGAGCATGGCGTGCCCTTCGTGCTGCAGACCTATGGCTCGGCCGACATCGGCAACATCGCCTACGAGACGCTCACTGACGGCAAGGTGAACCCCGGCATGCTGCTCGACGAGACGCTGCTGCTGGAGATCGTCCGGCCCGGTACCGGCGACCCGGTACCCGAAGGCGAAGTCGGCGAGATCGTGATCACGTCCTTCAATCCGGACTACCCGCTGATCCGCTTCGCAACCGGCGACATGTCGGCGGTGCTGCCGGGCGCGTCGCCGTGCGGCCGTACCAACACCCGCATCAAGGGCTGGATGGGCCGCGCCGACCAGACCACCAAGGTGCGCGCAATGTTCGTGCATCCTTCGCAGGTGGCCGACATCGCGCGTCGCCATCCGCTGATCCGCAAGGCGCGCCTGGTCGTGTCCGGCGAGATGGCGAACGACGAAATGACGCTGCATTGCGAAGTCGACGAACCGCAGGGCGCGCTCGGTGAAATCGAGGCGATCATCGCGTCGATCCGCGATGTGACCAAGCTGCGCGGCAATGTGAAGTTGCAGGCCGTGGGCAGCCTGCCGAACGACGGCAAGGTGATCGAGGACGCCCGCAGCTACCAATGACGATTTCCGCACAAAACCAGTAACCGAACAATTCTGCGAACGCGATTGACAAACGTCAATCGCACCGATGATCACCTGTCAACGCCCCGGTGCACGATCAGCACCGATTCATCGACGCCGATGAATCATTCGGCCAACCCACAGGGAGACATCGGATGCACGCATTGACGATACGCACGACGCGCACCACGCGCACCGCACGCTCTGTCCAACACTCGCCCGCCGCCGCGGGCGCAAACCGGCATCCGCCGAATGTACGCAGCCGCCCGGCCGTCGCACCACCGGCCTCCTGGACCACGACCCAGCAAGCCACGCATTACTTCGACGCGCCGGCGCAGTCGGCACTGACGCTGCGCACGGTGCTGCACGCGTATCGCGAGCCCGGGCATACGCTGGGACGCGTGCCCGACGAACAGCTGATGGTCAGCGCGGTCAACACGCTGGTCGCGTCGAGCTGTCCGCAAGGCGTGCAGGACAGCGAGAGCCAGGCGTATTTCGGGATGCTGCTGAACCTGCACCTGTCCGGCCTCGAACCGGAAGAATTGAAGTCGCTGGCGCGTGCGCTGAAATCCAGCGATTACGACGCCGTCAGCGGCAAGGCGGCGGCGCAGGAAGACATCTATGACGAGTTCGGCTTTGCCACCGGACGGCCGCAGGATGTGGCCGTGCTGCCGTCCGACTGGCACCACCTTCTCAATGCCGCGATCGACCATTCCGCCGCCATTGCACGACGCCCGCTGCCGGGCAGTGTGCCGGGCGAAGCCGAATGCCGCGCCGCGCGCCAGTGCCTCGCCGACGCGGCGCTGCACTGGCCGAACGGTACGCAGCCCCTCACGGATCTCGTGGCGATCGCCGCGCAGCTGTCGGAAGCGCTGGCGCTGCCGGCGGCACCGCAGGTCGGCCTGGCGGTAAAGTCGTCGCAGCGCGGCAACATGCTGGACTGGAAAGACGACGCGCTGCTGATCGACCGCGCGGCGATCGAGGCGCTGGCCGGCGACAACGGGGGCAAGCTGCTCGGCGAACTGCTGCACGACCTGACCGAGCTGCTGGTCACGCGCAAGATGTTCGGTCCGAATGCGCATCCGTCGCGCTTGTGCGTGGCCGACCGCACGCGGATGCAGAAGGCGCTGATGGGCATCATGTCGGCCTTCCCCGCCGCGCCCGAGCCGGCACTGTGCGCCGGCGCCGCGCGCGTGCTGGCCAACACCGGCGTGATGGGCAAGGTCCGGGTGCTGCCGACCGTCGGCATCGCGCTCGGCCATGCATGGATAGACTCGCAGCTGTCGATCCTGCCGGACAAGACCCGGCCTTCCACGAACATCGGCACGCGCTACATGCATCCGGGCTATCAGCTGGAACCGGACGACTGCGAGGTCAGGCAGTGGCCGGTGCGCTGGCTGGATGCGACGGAAAACGCCGCGCTGTTCCCGGATGAGCATGCATGGCATGTGACCGTGCCGGTCGGCCGCGAGCGGCTCAAGCAGGCCGCGAGCGACGTCGCGCAACAGTGGAAGGAGGAGGCACGGCCCTACCGCTTCATCGGCACCGCGCCCGGCATGCCCAGCCAGGGCTGTCGCGCCAGCGTGCTGCAGGCGATCGAGCGCGGCATGGACGACGATGCGCGCACGCTGTTCGCCTACTTCAACGCCGGCCTCGCCGATCCCGAATCACCGACCGAACTGGCGTTGCGGATGAACCAGTTCATGCAGTGGCTGCAGATCGTCGCTGCGGATCACTGATCCGGTTCTTCCACCTCGACGATTGCTGACTGCTTGCGACTGGCACGCCTGAGCACGGTGCGCAGATGGATGGCACCGATCCGCGGACGGTACTCTGCCAGCGCCAGCTGGGTCAGCTGCTTGTGCAGGTAGGTCTTGCCGGCCGGCTCAAGCCTGGCGATGGTCAGCAGCTCGCGGCGGATGATCGTCAGGTCCGCCATCCACAGCTGGCGCTGCACCGTCAGTTCGGCCTGCTGCTGCGCCAGCGACTTCACATCACTCGGCTCGGGGGGCTGGTCGTCGGCATCATTGACTTGCTGTCTCAGCTGGGTCACGTGCTGTTCGAGCGTCTGCGGATAGGACTGGAAGACCTTCAGCAGGCAGGTCAGCGGGAATGACAGCGGCAAGTTGGAAAACGGCGCCGCCAGGCAGCTGCTGGCAATCTTGAAGAAATCCTCGCGGCGCTCGTCCAGCCAGTCGATCTGCGCCTCGTTTTCATCCAGCCAGCCCTGCATGTCCTCGGCACGCAGCAGCCGATACATCTTCTCCCGCCGCTCGTCCCCCAGCTGCCGGTCGCTGATTCTCATCAGCTGCTGCTGAAATGGCGCGGCATGCACTTTGAACGCTTCGGCGAGCTGCTCGGCAATGGCTTGCGCGGTCGGCTTCGGTTCGGGGAAAACGTCCGGATCGACCCGCAGGCGTGGCAGCAACACGGTATTGCAGAGAAAGCGCACGCAAAGGCGGCTGCTGAGTTTCTCGAGGCTGTGCAAATCGAGGTCGCTGTCCAGCGCAGCGCACATGCCGAAATGGTCGATCCAGACGGCGATCTCATGCAGCTTCGCCGGAAAGATGCTTGCGCCGTCCTCCGTGTCGGGGAATACCGCCTGCATCACCGCATGCGCGTAGGCGGCCAGCCCGGCGGACACAATCGGCGTACCGCGTTCGCGGATGTTGGCGAGCCAGCCATCGACCTCGCCATCACCGAACACCTGCTCTTGCCATGTGCTGTCCATGATGACCGGCTCGCAGTCGATCGGCAGCTGCACATAGCGGTACAACGTGGCCGCCGCCCCTGTCGGCCCGCTGCCCGTGCCGACGGCGCAGCAGAGGAAGGCGCTCGCCAGCAGGCGACACCCCGATTCAGGCACCGGCCTTCCGGAAAAAGCGGGCGCGACCGCTGCCGTCGTGACCGCTGCCGTCGTGACCGCAACCGACGACGTCGGGACGACGTGCGACGGGCCCGGACGGCTCGACATCACCGGAACGCGCACCTGCTGCGCGGTGGTGCGCGGTAGCGCGGCGTCGGTCGGCCCGGTGTTTGTTGGCGCGGTGTCTGTAGGCGCGGCACTTGATGAGCGCGTCAGCGGTGCAGGGGACTTCGGGCTGAGCTTTTCAGGACGGGCCATGGCTTCATTCCTCCGTAAATGGCGGTGTCGGGCGCTGCCTGTGTAGCCCTGCGGCAGGCACAGTTCAGTGGGTCTGTGGCATGCGACAGCACTACCCTGTGACCGAACTTTTTATCAGCCAGCATTGACGTTCTTCAAATGCCGCCGCATTGCGCGCCCGGGCCTGCCTGTCACGAAGACAATCCTTGCTTGCCGTTTTATTCACCGCTTTGTTTGTCGCGTCATTCATCCACGCCCGACAGGAGAAAGCTCATGCTACGCACGACCCGGGTCGCGCACCGTGTCCATCACAATGCCGTCGGCAGGTCGGCGGGCGCCAGTGCCCGCGTACCGTCGCCGCCGCTGCTGCGGACATCGCCACACCGGCCAGCGCCGGCAGGCTGGTGCTTCCAGCAGCGCGCCACCTACTATTTCGACGCCACCTGGCACACCGCGCAAACCCTGCGCCGGCTGATGCGCGCCACGCTTGCGATGGACGACCTCGGGCTGCGCCGGCCGCCGGTGCTGCTGGCGCAGGCGACGGATTCGCTGCTGCACACGATCTGCCCCGGCTTGCCGGACGACGCGACCAGTCACGACTACTACCGCAAGCTGCTGCACGCGCACCTGTCGGCGCTGGGCTCGGCCGAGCTCGAACAGTTCGCGCAGATGCTGAAGGCGCAGCGCTTTGGCTGCGCGGTCATGGAGTCGGTGGTGGATGACACGCTGCTGAAGGTACCCGGCATCGCCCACGGCCTGCCGCAACAGCAGCAGCACCAGCGGCAACGGTCCCTGATGTTCACGCCGGACTTGCACGAGGCGATCGGCGATGCGGCCAAGTCCGCCGCCGCCACCGAAGCCAGGTTCGATGCGGCGCTGCGCCTCACGCCGGCACAGGCACAGCGGGCACGCGACCTGCTCGCCGCATTCGCGTCGCGGCATGCGGAGGCTGGCGTCGCGATGAAGGACTTCACCGGCATCGCCGCCGGACTCGCGGATGCCATCGGACTGGCCGACAAACCGACCAGGACCATCGCCGCGACGCCGCTGCCGCCGGTCAGCTGCGTCGACTGGCAACAAGAGCAACTGATCATTGATCTGCGTACGCTGACGACGCTGATCGAAAGCCGGGACCCGGGGCTCTATGCCACCGTGCAGCGCGACCTGCTCGAGCTGCTGCTGGCGCGCAGGCTGTTCGGGCCGAATGCGGACCTGATGACGCTGAATGCCGAGCAGCGAACGCTGCTGTTCCGCGAGGTCGAGCAGGTATTCGCCCTCGCCCCGGCGGCGCCGGCCGGCGAGCTGCCGGCACGTGCGGCGCGGGTGCTGGAGCGCGGCACCAACTTCGGCACCATTCAGGTATGCCCGACCGCCGGCGTGGCGCTCGGCCATGCGTGGATCGCGCCGGCCTTGTCCGTGGTGCCGGACCGCACGCAAGCGGGGCGCGCGATCGGCACCCGCTACATGCGCTCGGGCATGCGGCTCGATCCGGCGCAATCGACGATCAATGAATGGGAGATCCGCTGGCTCAGCCCCAGGGAAAACGACGACCTGTATCCGGCGGACGAAGCCTGGCATGTGCGCGTGCCGGCCGACCGGCTGGCGCTGCAGCGGGCCGCCGCCGGCGTCATGCAGGAGTGGCGGCAAAAGGCGCTGCCCTATCGCTTCGTCGGCACCGAACCCGGCATGCCGGCCACCGGCTGCCGGGTGACGGTCTGGCAGACGGTGCAACGCGCGATGGATAACGATGCGCGCGCGCTGTTCACACATTTCCAGCGCGGCTTGCCGGAGCCGGAATCGCCGACCGAACTGGCGCTGCGGTTTGAGCAATTCATGGGCTGGCTGGTAACACTGGCTGCGCGGCATGAACGGGCTGACCTATAATCGGGCGATCAAAAAAACATGGAGACTCGCGCATGGCCTTGCCCGCCGTCCTGCAGCACCTCAGCCTTCCCGTCATTGCGTCGCCGATGTTCATCGCCAGTGGCCCGCAGCTGGTCACCGAGCAGTGCAAGGCCGGCATTGTCGGCGCATTCCCGGCGCTGAACGCACGCCCGGCCGAGATGCTCGACCAGTGGCTGACCGACATACAGCAGGCGCTGGCCGAGCACCGTGATGCGCATCCGGATGCGATCATCGGGCCGATCGCGGTGAACCAGATCGTGCACCAGTCGAATGACCGGCTCGCGCATGATGTCGAGGTCTGCGTGAAGCACGAGATCCCGATCATCATTTCTTCGCTGCGCGCGCCGCCGAAGGAGATGCTGGACGCGGTGCACAGTTATGGCGGCATTGTGCTGCACGACGTGATCTCGATCCGCCATGCGCAGAAGGCGCTGGAGGCCGGCGTTGACGGGCTGATCCTGGTGGCGGCCGGTGCGGGCGGCCATGCGGGCGGGCTGTCGCCGTTTGCGCTGGTCGGCGAAGTGCGCAAGTTCTTCGACGGCCCAATCGCGCTGTCCGGCTCGATCGCCAGCGGCGACGCCATCCTCGCGGCGCAGGCGATGGGCGCGGATTTCGCGTACATCGGCTCGCGCTGGCTGGCCACGAAGGAAGCGAACACCAGCGAGGGCTACCGGCAGGCGATCGTCGAATCGAGCGCTGCCGACATCGTCTACACCAACCTGTTCACCGGCGTGCATGGCAATTACCTGAAGAAGTCCATCGTCAACGCCGGCCTGGATCCGGACAACCTGCCGCAGGCGGACAAGACCTCGATGAATTTCTCGACCAGCAGCGCGAAGGCGTGGCGCGACATCTGGGGCGCGGGCCAGGGTGTGGGCCTGATGGATGACGTGCCGACGGTGGCCGAGATGGTCGGCCGGCTCAAGCGCGAGTACCTCGCCGCGCGTGCGCGCGTGATGGCGACCGGCTACCCGAAATAAAGCACCGAGCGAGAACGGAAAGCCATGAAGAAAGCGTATGTTGTCGCGGAAGTGACGATTCACGACCCGGAGCGCTATGCGCAGGAATACAGCAAGTACACGCCGCCGACCTTCGAGCCGTATGGCGGGCGCGTGCTGGCGCGCGGCGGCCTGCGCGAGCAGCTCGAGGGCGAGGACGAACAGCACCACGCCGGGCTGCGCACGGTGATCGTGGAGTTTCCGTCGCTTGAGCAGGCGCGTGCCTGGTATGACTCGGAAGCCTATGCGCGGCTGCGCGAGATCCGGAAAAACTACTCGACCGGACGCTTTTTCATCATCGAAGGCGGCTGAGCCGCACGGCTTTCCTCGCCTTCCCGGACTGGACGACGCCATCATGCGCAAACCGCTGAACCTGCTGCTGACCCTGCTGATCGTGGCGCTGCTTGCGCTGGGCGGCTACACCTGGCTGACGCTGCACTGGGCGTATTCGTCCGGCGAGCGTGCCGGACTGCTGCAGAAAATTTCGAACAAGGGCTGGCTCTGCAAGACCTGGGAAGGCGAACTGCTGCTGACCAGCATGCCGGGCGCGATTCCGGAGAAGTTCGAGTTCACGGTGCGTGACGCCGGCCTCGTCGATGCGCTGAACCGCAACGCGGGCCGCAAGGTCATCCTGACCTACGAGCAGCACAAGGGCGTGCCGACCTCCTGTTTCGGCGACACCGAGTATTTCGTGACGGCCGTGGTGCCGTTCAAAGAGCAACCCTGACGTACGCGCCGGCATTGCGCCGGATTTTCTTCAGGGTTGCACTTGTCTAAAGGTTTTCAGCGGGAGGTTCCCATGAAGACCGACGGCAAGCCATTCCAGGTCAGCACGCAAAGGCCGCGGCGCAAGGATGTACTGCCGCGCCTGCCGCATGAACGCGACGAATCCGACGACAGCCAGCAGAGCGAGCCGCGCGACAACATCCGGCAAGCCTTTGACGACATCATGTCCGGACAGCAGGATACCGATTTGCGCGAAGGGCGCGGGGTGGAGGAAGTGGTGAAGGACAGGGTGCGGCGGGGGTGAGGCTGAGCGGGTGCTGCCATTCAGGTGACCTGGATGCAACATCCTGCAAAATTCGAGTCACGGCCCTGCTTGGTTCTGATGCCAGTCGGCTACTCGAAGTCCAAAGACGCTGGATCCCGGCCTGCGCCGGGACGACGGTTTCAAGTGCAGCCGTCCCCAAAATCGTCGTCCCGGCGCAGGCCGGGACCCAGCGACTTTCAGATTTTTCGTTAATCGCGGAAAGTTTTACGCTTAAGTGAACGGCATTATGCGCCGGGGTGACGTTCAAAGCGTAGGCAGCCACAAAATTGTCATCCCAGCGCAAGCTGGGATCTATCGTCGATAAACCCCTGACGATGTTCTTGGCCATTGCGACCATGGATCCCAGCTTGCGCTGGGATGACAGAGTTGAGGGTAGCGAGCTTTTCAAACGTCACCCCGGCGCAGCCCGGGATCCAGCGTCTTTCATCGGGGACGACGGAAAAAGCCCGTCACCGCCCGCCTTCCACATTCACAATGTACTGATCCTCCACCACCAGCGCCCCCGCACGCCGCAGCTGCGTGATCGCCCAGTGCGCGAGATGGATCAGCCCGTAGTTCATGTAGCGGCGATTCGCCGCCGCCACCAGCGGTATGCCGGCCAGCAGCGCGGGAACCTCGGTCAGGCGGATTTTCTGCCTTTCCATCAGCAGGAATTTCAGCAGCACCTTGATCCCGTTCTGCGCATTGCGCACCGGATCGGACTCGAGATAGCTGATGCGCGAATACGCTTCCTTCAGCGCCTGCGCCACATCGGTGAACGGCTTGCCGTGGCCGGGAATCACGACGGCCGGCTGCAGGTCGTCGATCATGTCCAGCGTCGCGCGCGTCTCGCGGAAGCCGCCCCAGCCGTCGAGCGCGGGAAAGACCACGCCGAAGCCCTTCTCCCACAGCGCATCGGCGGAGATCAGGATGCCCTGCGGCCGGTTGAACAGCAGCAGCGAATACGGATGATGGCCGGGCGCATACAGCGCCTCCCAGCGCAGGTCGCCGAGTTCGATCTCGTCACCGGGCCGGATCGGCGCATCCGCCCGAAAAGCCTCGCAGCGCTGGCCGGTGGCGGCAAAGGTCGGCGCCATCTGCTCCCAGTCGTTCACGCGTTCGAACTCGGCCTCGGGCACATGCGTGCGCACCTGCGGATAATGCGCCTGCAGGATGCGGTTGCCGCCGCAATGGTCGGAGTGCAGGTGCGTGTTGTAGATCGCATCCAGCGGCCGGTCCTTCAGCAGATGGCGCACCAGCGCCAGCGTCTGCCCGGCATGCGTGCAATAGCCGGTATCGACGATGGCAGTGCGGTGCTTGCCGATGAACAGCACATTGTTTGAAGAAAGCCAGCCGCGCTCGAGTACGCGCATCGTGTCCGGGAAATTCATTTCTTCATCTCGTACGCGAGCGAGATGCGGGCGAACTCGGTCAGCAACTCGTGCGTGCCGCCGTTGAACGTGTAGAACGCAACGCCGGTACGCACCACCAGCCGCGGCGGCGACAGCCAGCCGGCGCGCGGCAGGCCGATCAGCTTCGCGCCGCGCACGTCGCTCCACGCGACCTCCTTGCCGAGCAGGCCGGTCTGGCGGATGCCGTCGGCATCGATCGTCACGGTCGAATGCAGGAAGCTGCGATAGGACAGCAACAGCAGCAGGATCACCCCCAGCAGCAGCGCCTGCGAGCCGAAGTCGCCGCCATGCCGCAGCAGGAAGCTGGCCGCATAGCCGGCCAGGCCGAAGGTGAACAGCGTGGCGAGCATCTTGAACCACGGGCTGTAGGCCGGTCCGGTCACGACTGCGGTGGGCTGGTAGCCGATGCGCTGCATGTCCGGCTCAGCCCTGCGCACGGCGCTCGAGGATGGCCAGCCACACCTGGCGCTTGCGCGCTTCCGGCGCCATGCCCCAGTCGATGATCTCGTCGATGCTGCGCTGGCAGCCCTTGCACAGGCCGCTGCCCTCGTCCATCACGCAGATGCCGATGCACGGCGACGGCAGCGGGCCGGCATGCGTGCGCGGGTCGAAGGCTTCGGCGCGGTTCACGGCCATGGCCTCAGACCCCCGCACGCTGCTTTTTGTCCGCAAGGCGGGCGTGGAATCTTTCTGCGATGACGATGGTGCGCTCATGCTCGCCCTCGCTGATCTTGTCGATCCCGTCCCAGGCCTCGACGCGAAAGCGCACGCGCCGGCCGTCGACCTCGAGCAGTTCGCCGCGTATCGTCAGCGTCATGCCCGGCGGCGTCGCCGCCAGATGCGAAAAGCTCACATGCGTGCCGAGACTCTGCTCGGCCGGCCAGTCCATGTGCGGAATGATCGCCTGCGTGCAGGCCAGCTCCATCAGCCCGACCATGTAGCCGGTGGCCAGCACCTCCGGCATCTGCTGCGCAAAACCGATGTGCTGGCCAAACAGCGCCGGCACCACCGAGCGCTCGGGCACGGTGGTCTGCCATTCGAAACGGATGCCGGGTTTCAGCGTGTCCTTCATCGCGCAGCCTCCGACGCGCGGCGCGCAACGATCGCATTGCCGGCACGGCTGGACGCCTTCCTGCCAAGATGCTGCGAAATGAATTGTCCTGCATCGACGACTGCATCAAGATCGACTCCGGTATGTAGGCCCAGCCCGTGCAGAAGATACAGTACATCCTCGGTCGATACGTTGCCCGTTGCGCCTTTTGCATACGGGCATCCGCCCAGCCCCGCGACCGACGAATGGAAAATCGACACGCCGACTTCCAGCGCCGCATAGATGTTCACCAGCGCCTGCCCGTAGGTGTCATGGAAATGGCCGGCGAGCCGATCGAGCGAGAATTCGCGCGCGACCCGCTCGAACACCTGCTTCACCTTGCCGGCGGTGCCGACGCCGATGGTGTCGGCGATGTCGATCTCGTCGCAACCGAGGTCACGCAGGCGCTGCGTTACATCGGCCACCGCGTCGGGCGCGACCTCGCCCTGGTACGGACAGCCGAGCGCGCAGCTGATGCTGCCGCGCAGCCGCAGGCCGTTCGCCTTCGCCGCCTGCGCGACATCGCGAAAGCGCTCGATCGATTCCGCGATCGAGCAATTGATGTTCTTCTGCGAGAAGGCTTCCGACGCCGCGCCGAAGATCACCACCTCGTCGGCACGCGCGGCCAGCGCGGCCTCGAAGCCCTTCATGTTCGGCACCAGCGCCGAGTAGATCGTGCCGGGACGGCGCGTGACCTGCTGCATCACCTCGGTCGAGGTGGCCATCTGCGGCACCCACTTCGGCGACACGAACGAGGCCGCTTCGATGTTCGCAAAACCTGCGGCGGACAAACGGTTGACCAGTTCGATCTTGACCTCGGCAGGAATCGTTTCCTTCTCGTTCTGCAGCCCGTCGCGCGGGCCGACCTCCACCACTTTTACGTTCGACGGCAATCCCATCGCTACCCTCTCAAGCTTCTTCCGGCGTGAATGACAACAGCTGCGCGCCTTCGGCGACCTGGTCGCCGACCGCATACAGCAATTCCGCAACGCGCCCTTTCGCGGGCGCGCTGATCGTGTGTTCCATCTTCATCGCTTCCATGATCAGCAGCGGCGCGCCCTTCTCGACCGCCGCGCCGGCGTCGACCAGCAGCTGCACGATCTTGCCCGGCATCGGCGCAGTCAGCCGGCCGCCTTCGGACTCGTGCTCGCCGGCGTGCGCGATCGGGTCGCTCCAGTCGAACACCCGGTGCCGTCCCGCATGGAATACATGGAAGCTGTCACCGGCGCGCACCACGCGTCCCTGCACGCGCGCGCCGTCCAGCGCGAGCGTGACTTCGCTGCCGGCGAGCTGCACGTCGCTGACCAGCGCCTGCCGGCCGCCCTGCATGAGCTGCCAGCCGTTGCGCCGATAAGCCAGCGCGACATCGAGCTCGGCGCCGTCGCAGGCAAAGCGCAAATTGCGCAGATAGCCGCCCGACAGCCGCCAGCCGCCCGGCGCATCCCAGGGATCGTTCGACACTTGCTCAGGCATTGCCAGCCGCGCCACTGCCAACGCGAGCGCGGCCAGCGACGGCTCGTCGGCCGGCGGGAACAGCGTCGCATGATGGCGCTCGATCAGGCCGGTGTCGAGCTCGGCGGTGGCGAAAGGCTGCGAGGTGATCAGTCGGCCGAGGAAGGCGACGTTGGTCGCCGGCCCGACCACCTCGAACGACGCCAGCGCCTGCGCCATGCGCGCCAGCGCCTGTGCGCGATCGTCTCCGTGCACGATCAGTTTCGCGATCATCGGGTCGTAATAGGGCGAGATCGCATCGCCCTCGCGCACGCCGGCGTCGATGCGGACTGCGCCATGCTCGAACTGCACCGCAGACGGCATGCGCAGGTGTTGCAGCGCGCCTATCGACGGCAGGAAACCCTTCTCCGGATTTTCCGCATAGATGCGCGCTTCGATCGCATGGCCGTGGATGCGGAGCTCGTGCTGCAGCAACGGCAGCCGCTCGCCGGCCGCCACGCGCAACTGCCATTCGACGAGGTCGGTGCCGGTGATCATTTCCGTCACCGGATGCTCGACCTGCAGCCGCGTGTTCATTTCCATGAAATAGAAGCTGCCGTCCTGGTTCGCGATGAACTCGACGGTGCCAGCGCCGACATAGCCGACCGCCTTCGCCGCATTCACCGCCGCCTCGCCCATCGCGCGGCGGCGCTCGTCGCTCATGCCGGGCGCGGGCGCTTCCTCAAGCACCTTCTGGTGGCGGCGCTGCACCGAGCAGTCGCGCTCGAACAGGTAGACGCAATTGCCATGCGTGTCGGCAAACACCTGGATCTCGATATGGCGCGGGCGCACCAGGTACTTCTCGACCAGCACGCGGTCGTCGCCGAAGCTGCTGATCGCCTCGCGCTTGCAGGATGCGAGCGCGGCGTCGAAGTCTTCGCTGCGCTCGACGATGCGCATGCCCTTGCCGCCGCCGCCGGCACTGGCCTTCAGCAGCACCGGATAGCCGATCTTGTCCGCCTGCGCGCGCAGGTAGGCGGTGTCCTGTTCCTCGCCGTGGTAGCCGGGCACCAGCGGCACGGCGGCGGTTTCCATCAGCGACTTGGCGGCGGACTTCGAGCCCATCGCGCGAATGGCCGATGCCGGCGGGCCGATGAACACGAGGCCGGCGGCAGCGCAGGCGGCGGCGAAATCTTCGTTCTCGGACAGGAAGCCGTAGCCGGGGTGGATCGCCTGCGCGCCGGTCTGCTTTGCCGCGGCGATGATGCGCTCGGCCAGCAGGTAGCTTTCCTTCGCCGGCGCAGCGCCGATGTGCACGGACTCGTCGCACAGCGCGACATGCTTCGCGTTGGCGTCGGCGTCCGAGTACACGGCGACGGTGGCGATGCCCAGCCGGCGCGCAGTGGCCGCGACGCGGCAGGCGATTTCACCGCGGTTGGCGATGAGGATTTTGTTGAACATGTCTCGCTCCGGTCTTCCTTATTGATTTTTGATTGAGGTCGATCGACGATGGATCCCGGCATTCGCCGGGATGACGACGATTAAGGCCATCGCTCTTTGATACGTCGTCCCAGCCACCGCCCCAGCGAAAGCTGGGGACAAGCTGGGACCCACCCTCGCCATCAGAAAACGTCCGCATCAAATACAACGCTCGAGCACCGCCATCGTCGTCTCCCCCAACCACGCCAACTCCTCGTCCGTCAGCACGTACGGCGGCATCCAGTACACCGTCGTCCCGATCGGTCTCAGCAGCAATTCCCTTTGCAGCGCCTCGCTGAAGAAGCGCCGCGAAAATCCCTGAACCTGTGCCGGCGTCACGTCGAATGCGCAGATCATCCCGCGCTGCCTTGCATTGCCCACCGCCGGATGCGCGGCCACTTTCGCCAGCGCGTCGCCCAGCTTCTGCGCACGCTCGCGGTTGCGAACGATCACATCGTCTTCATCAAAGATATCCAGCGTCGCCAGCGCCGCGCGGCACGCCAGCGGGTTGCCGGTATACGAATGCGAATGCAGGAAGCCGCGCGCCGTGTCCGGGTGGTAGAACGCGCGGTATACATCGTCCGTCGTCATCACCAGCGACAGCGGCAAATAGCCGCCGCTGATGCCCTTCGACAGGCACAGGAAATCCGGCCAGATGCCGGCCTGCTCCACCGCGAAGAACGTGCCGGTGCGGCCGCAGCCGACCGCGATCTCGTCGGCGACCAGATGCACCGAGAACTCGTCGCACAGCGCGCGCAGCTTTGTCAGATAATCCGGCTCGTACATCGCGATGCCGACCGCGCACTGCACCAGCGGCTCGACGATCACCGCGGCGATCTGGCCCGCACGCCGCTCGAACAGTTCGCGCATCTGCTGCAGCGCCGCGTCCGTGCCAAGCACGGCCGGCGACACCACCACATGCGCGCGCTTGTACATCGCGCCATACGCCTCGGTGAAGATCGGCACATCGGTCACGCCAAGCGCGCCGACGGTTTCGCCGTGATAGCTGCCGGACAGGCAGACGAATTCCTGCTTCTGCTCGCGGCCGGTATTGCGCCAGTAATGAAAGCTCATCTTCAGCGCGATCTCGACCGCCGACGCGCCATCGGACGCGAAGAAGCAATGGCCAAGCGAGTGCTTCGTTTTTGCAGCAAGCCGCTCCGACAGCTGCACCACCGGCTCATGCGTGAAGCCGGCCAGCATCGCATGCTCGAGCCGGTCGAGCTGGTCCTTCAGCGCCGCATTGCTGCGCGGGTTCGCATGGCCGAAC
>JACCDX010410936.1_pt1 | contig 14569 bp, 11 predicted proteins | sample 7449681 | NCBI WGS metagenome assembly JACCDX01 (sample SAMN15323450, study PRJNA562643) | freshwater metagenome | isolation source: river surface water | place: USA:Blue River Watershed | collected 2017-08-18
AAGGAGCCGGTGGTCTGCTGCCCGAACGATCCCGACGACGCCAAGCTGCTGTCCGAGGTGGCCGGCACCAAGATCGACGAGGCCTTCATCGGCTCGTGCATGACCAACATCGGCCACTTCCGTGCCGCCGGCAAGGTGCTGGAAGGCAAGAAGGACCTGCCGGTGCGCCTGTGGGTGGCCCCGCCGACCAAGATGGACGCCGCCGAGCTGACCAAGGAGGGCTTCTACAACACCTTCGGTCAAGCCGGTGCCCGCACCGAAATGCCGGGCTGCTCGCTGTGCATGGGCAACCAAGCTCAGATCAAGGAAGGCTCGACCTGCATCTCCACGTCGACCCGTAACTTCCCGAACCGCCTGGGCAAGAACACCAACGTGTTCCTGGGCTCGGCCGAGCTGGCTGCTGTGGCCTCGAAGCTGGGCAAGCTGCCGACCGTGGCCGAGTACCTGGCCGAAACCGGTGTGGTGACCGCCAACGCCGACGCGATCTACAAGTACATGAACTTCAACCAGATTGAAGAGTACGTGGAGACCGCCAAGGACGTGAAGGCCGCCTGAGCGACCTCACCCCTGCGTGATGCCTGACCCTTCGGGGTCAGGGCCACAAAAAAACCCGCCTGGGCAGCCAGCGCGGGTTTTTTGTTGCCCGCATGGCGCGGGCATTGAGTTGAGATGAGTTGAGTTCAGCTCGGCTCAACTCAGAAGAAGTCGATGCCAGCCGGGGCCGCCACGGGCTTGGTGCGCAACTGGTCGAGGATCTGGTCGTGCGCGCACAGCTGGTTGCGGCCGTTTTGCTTGACCCAGTAGACGGCCTGATCGGCGCGGTCGAAGGCATCGCTGGGCAGGTCGTCTTCGCACACGCGGGTCAGGCCGATGCTGATGGTGATGCGCTCAACCTGCGGGAAGGGGTAGGTGGCCACGCGGTGGCGCAGCTGCTCCAGGATGTCGACCACGTCGGTGTCGGCGGAAGGCCGCATCAGCACCACGAACTCTTCACCGCCAAAGCGGTAGATCTGGTCGTCGAAGCGCAGCGATTCGCGCATGAGGCGCGACAGCAGCAGCAAGACCTCGTCACCGATCAGGTGGCCGAACTGGTCGTTGACCGACTTGAAGTGGTCGATGTCGATGATGGCCAACCAGCCGCGCGTGTCGGCACCGGCACCACGGCGATCCCCGCGCCCGGTGCTGGCCACGGGCGGCAGGTAGGTCATGCGCACAAAGGATTCATCGAAGGACTTGCGGTTGCGCAGGCCCGTCAAGGCATCGCTCTCGTTCTCGTCGAGCAGCGTACACAGGTTGCGGTAGAAGCGCCCCATGCTGCCCAGCACGCGGCGCTGCTCCAGCGTGAACGAGCGCACCGAGGCCACCTCCAGCACCCCGGCCACCTCGCGGCCGGCGCTCAGCGGCATCAGCACCGTGGGCAAGGGCTCGCGCAGGTCCACCGGCTGACCAGAGTTGAGGCACAGGTCGTGCGCTGGCCACGAGGTGGCCAAGGGCAGGCTGTCGAAGCTGCGCTCGTACAGGGTCGGGCAGGTTTCCTCCCGGCCGTCTTCGATGCGCGCCACCGTTTGCCAACGCGCCTGCGCGCCCACCCCCACGCGACGGTGGATGGCCACATGCCTGGGCATGACCAGGTCGTGCACCAGTTGGGCCACGGATTGGTCGATGACCGACCGATCACGGTGCCCCGAGATGTCGGCAAAGGTTTCAATGAGGCTGTTGTGCATCGCGGGGCGGGGACTGCTGGATCCGGTCATTGTCTGGTGACTGCCCCGGCGCAGATGGACGGAACAGCGCGCCAATCCACAGGCAACACCCACGATGGCCCGAGCAGCCGAAAGCGCCAGGGTTACCTCGGGCTCGCGCCACCGTGCCGCATGTCACCTGGTTCGTTAGACTTTCCACATCAAATCTGCACACAAAGGGAAGACCTCATGGCTCAACAGTTCTACCGTGGCCGATTGGCCATGGCCACGCTCACCTTGTGCACCTCGGTGCTGGCCAACTTGGCCACCTCAGGGCTGGCTCAGGCCACCTGCGGCCCCAATTGCAACTTGGTGAACACCATCACGGTCACCACCCTGCCAACGCTGCAGATCACCAGCAACGCCAGCCAGAATGCTTCGGGCAGTTGGGACTACGTCTACACCGTGCTGCGCACACCGAGCGAGACGCGTGCACCGTACGTCATCACAGCCTGGACCCTGCCCATCGGCCTGGACGCCAATGTGAGCAACGTGAGCACCCAGGAGAGCTACGCCTACTTCACCACCAAGGCTGCGGTGACCGACGGCGGCCTGATCATCACCCCAGGCCCCGCATACGCGCTGATGCCGCCGATCCTGTCTGCAGACCTGGCCCTGATCAACAAGCTGACGTTCACCTCACCTTACGCCCCGACCGCCCGAAACACAGCCCAGATCTACTTGAAGGGTGTGGAGGTGCAGGTGCCCACAGGCTCGCCCCAGACCACCATCGTCAAGGGGATCACACCCAGCGGCCCACTGTCCCTGAGCGTGGCGCTGCCTGGCTCGCCCTTGACCAAGTCGGGGGTGGTGCCGGAGCCGTCCAGCTGGTCAGTGATGGCCCTGGGGCTGCTGGCCGTGGCCTTCGGGACCGCGCGACAGCGACGCGCCGAAGGCGCGCGGCCGCTCGCCAGCTGAACCCGGCGTTAAAACCCGCCGCGCGACAGCCACTCGTCGACCATGTCGAAGCGGTCAAAGCCCCAGAAGGGCTCGCCATCGACGAACAGGAAGGGGCTGCCGAACACGCCCCGGGCCTCGGCGGCGCCCACCTCGTGCTTGAGCTGGTCTTTCACGGCCGGGTCGCCCATGGCGGCGACGATGGCGTCGGCATCCAGGCCTTGGGCCAAGGCCACATTGCGCACCACATCGATCTCGCCGATGTTCTGGTCGTCCACGAAATAGGCTCGGTACAGCGCCAGCGTGAAGGCCTTGGCGGCCGCCTCGTTGCTGCGGGCCACGAACAACACGGCGCGCGAGGGGTTGTGCGCCGAGATCGGCAGCACGCTGGGCATCTTTAAGGGGATGCCGGTGAAGCGCGAGATGCGCTCCCAGTCGCGGCGCGAGTAGCTGTTCTTGATGGGGATCTGCGTGAGCGGGGCCATGCCCGTGGCCTTGAAGATCACCCCCAGCAGCACCGGGTGCCAATCCACGCTGCGGCCGTGCTTGGCCGCCAGCGCCTCGATGCGCTCGGCGGCAAAGTAGCCGTAGGGGGATGAGAAATCAAAATAGAAGTCGATGGCGGCGGGCATGAGGCGCTTCTGAGGTGGCGTTTGGGGGGCTTCAGCCTAGCATGGCAGCCCATGGTGTGCGCGGGCCTTGAGGCACTGCGCATCGCCCGGCATCACCGACTGGCAGGTCGATGAGCGCTGGTGGTAGATGCCACAGCTCACCGACGCGCCCACGGTGCCTTGCAGCGACACGCAGCGCACGGGTCGGGCCGCCGTGCCGGCCATGCAACGCAGGTGGGCATTGACGGGCTCGGTGAGGGCCACGGGCACGGTGCCGCCAGGGGCATCATCGGCCTCGGCCCAGTAGAACGACACGCGGAACTGGGCGCAGCAGGCCCCGCAGGCCTGGCAATCGAAGGCCTGGGGCGCAAGGGCTTCAAGGGACGTGGACATGCCGCGGATTGTGGCGCAGCCTGCTGGACCTGCCCCGAGGGGGCTGCCATCCCTTAAGCTTGGCGACATGTGTCAGCTGCTGGGCATGAATGCCAACGTCCCCACGGACATCATCTTCAGTTTCTCGGGCTTTGCGCGCCGGGCCTGTGAGCACGCCGATGGTTTCGGCATCGCCTTCTTCGAAGGCCGCGGGGTGCGCTGCTTTGTCGACGCGCAGCCGGCCAATGCCTCGCCGGTGGCCGACCTCATCCAGTCCTACCCCATCCGCAGCACGCACGTGGTGGCCCACATCCGCAAGGCCACCGTGGGCAGCGTGAAGCTGGAGAACTGCCACCCCTTCGTGCGCGAGCTGTGGGGGCGCTACTGGGTGTTTGCCCACAATGGCGACCTCAAGGACTACCACCCTGCCCTGCACGGCGCCTTCCGCCCGGTGGGCGCCACCGACAGCGAGCGGGCGTTTTGCTGGCTGTTGCAGGAGTTGGCCAAGAGCCACGCCAGCCTGCCCTCACCCGAAGAGCTGACCCGCACCCTGCGGGAGCTGGTGCCGCAGGTGGCCCGCCACGGCACCTTCAATTTTTTGCTCAGCCAAGGCGAGACGCTGTGGGCGCACGCCACCACCAAGCTGCACCACGTGGTGCGGCAGCACCCCTTCCGCCAGGCCCGCTTGCAGGATGCCGACATCACCATGGACTTTGCGGAGGTGACCCGCGAGGGCGACCAGGTGGCCATCATCGCCACCGAGCCGCTGACGGTGGACGAGGCCTGGCAGGCGTTTGCCCCGGGCGAGATCCGCGTGTTCCAGCACGGCGCGCTGCTGCCCACGCCGGCCTGAGGGCGCTGCGCGCGGATAATGTGCGCTCCCCAGTGAGCACCGGATCCTGCCTTGTCCACGATTCCCCCTGATGACCTGATGCCCGGCGGCCAAGACCTCCTGCCCGATCCGCCCTCTTCGGGCAGCGATGCGGGCCTGCCGCGCTGGCTGACCCTGAGCCTGTGGACCCTGCTGGGCGGGCTGGTGAGCCTGCTGCTGATCGTGGGGGGCACGCTGGCCGTGCTGCTGCCGCAATTGCCCGACACCTCGGGGCTGGCCAACTACCAGCCCAAGCTGCCGCTGCGGGTGTACACCGCCGACGGGGTGGAGATCGGTGGCTTCGGCCAGGAAAAGCGCATCTACCTGAGCTACGAGGAGATCCCCAAGCTGATGCAGGACGCCCTGCTGGCCACCGAGGATTCGCGCTTCTACGAGCACCACGGCATCGACCCGGTGGGCGTGGCGCGGGCCATCGTCTCCAACACCACGGGTGGGCGCAAGCAAGGCGCCTCGACCATCACCCAGCAGGTGGCGCGCAACTTCTTTTTGACGCGCGAGCGCACGATCAGCCGCAAGCTCAAGGAGGCGCTGCTGTCGCTCAAGATCGAGCGCGAGCTGAGCAAGGCGCAGATCCTCACGCTCTACATGAACCAGATCTACCTGGGCAACCGGGCCTATGGTTTTGGCGAAGCCGCACAAACCTACTTCGGCAAGCCGCTGGCCAAGCTCAGCGCGGCCGAGTGCGCCATGCTGGCCGGCCTGCCGCAGAACCCGGCCTACGCCAACCCGGTGAAAAACCCCGAGCGCGCCCGCGCCCGCCAGCTGGTGGTGCTGGGCCGCATGCACAGCCAGGGCGTGCTGGACGACGAAGCTTATGAGGCGGCCAAGGCCGAGAAGCTGTCGGTGCGCAACCCGGGCGACACCGAGGTGCACGCCGAGTACGTGGCCGAGCTGGCCCGCCAGCAGGTGTTTGCGCAGTACGGCGAAGACGCCTACACCACCGGCATGAAGGTGGTGACCACGCTGCGCGCCAACGAGCAGCAAGCCGCCTGGAAGGCGCTGCGCAAGACCCTGATCGACCGCGAGCTGGGCCTGGCCTGGCGCGGCCCCGAAGACCACGAGGTGCTGGACGCCGACCTCGAAGACAAAGACCCGGCGGTGGCCCAGGCCCTGGCCGAGTACGCCGACGACGAGATGCTGCACGTGGCCATCGTGACCCACGCGGGCGCCAAGGCGGTGACGTTGGTGCTGGCCAGCGGCGAGCAGGCCACGGTGACGGGCAAGGGCCTGCGGCAGGTGCAGCCGGGCCTGTCGACCAAGGCCAGCGACAAGCTCAAGCTCAAGCGCGGCTCGGTGGTGCGGGTGCTGCAACAGGGCACCGACTGGGTGATCACGCAATGGCCCGAGGCCGAAGGCGCCTTGGTGGCGCTCGACCCGCGCAACGGCCAGGTGCGCGCGCTGGTGGGCGGCTTTGATTTCAAGCGCAACCAGTTCAACCATGTCACGCAGGGCTGGCGCCAGCCGGGGTCGAGCTTCAAGCCCTTCCTGTACGGCGCGGCCATGGAAAACGGCGTGATGCCCGAGACCCTGGTCAACGACGCGCCCATCACGATCGGCGACTGGAGCCCCGAGAACGCCGACGGCAGCGCCGACGGCCTGGTGCCGCTGCACATTGGCCTGGCCAAGTCCAAGAACCTGGTGAGCATCCGCCTGGCCCAGCTGGTGGGCCCGCAGGCCGCGCGCCAGTGGGCGGGCAAGTTCGGCTTCGACGTCGACAAGCAGCCCGACAACCTCACGCTGGCGCTGGGCGCCGGCAGCACCACGCCGATGCAGCTGGCCAGCGCGTATGCGGTGATCGCGAACGGTGGCTACAAGGTGGCACCGGTGTTGATCCAGAAGATCACCGATGGCGAGGGCAAGCCGGTGTTCGAGGCGCCCAAGGTGGAGCTGAGCGAAGAGCTGCGCGCCGTGCCGGCCCGCAACACCTTCATGATTGGCACGCTGCTCAACGAGGTGACGCGCAGCGGCACGGCCGCGCGCGCGCAAGGCCAGCTCAAGCGCCCCGACCTGTACGGCAAGACCGGCACCACCAACGATGTGTTCGACGCCTGGTTTGCAGGCTTCCAGCCGCATGTGGTGGCCGTGGTCTGGCTGGGCTACGACACGCCGCGCAGCCTGGGTTCACAGTCATCCGGTGCCTCGCTGGCACTGCCCGCCTGGATCCAGTACATGGCCACGGCCCTGGCCAAAGAGCCGGTGGCCGAGTTGCCAGTGCCCGAGGGCGTGATCCAGACCGAGACTGGCTGGCGTTACCTGGAGTGGGCCAGCGGCGGCTTCATCCGCGAGCTGGGTGCGGGCGACCAGGTGATCGACCCCAGCCTGATCCCGCAGCCCCCCGACCCGAATGCGTCTGAGGTGGTGGAAGGTGCCGGCCCGGACGAGCACGGCCCGACGGCCCACGAGGGTGGCGAGGACGGCCGGGCCGAGCCCAAAAAGAGCATCCTCGACAAGTTGTTTTGACGGGCCCCGGCGCGCGCTCACAACCTGACGCCAGTTCAGCGCCACACTGAATCGATACACACCACACAAAGACGAGTCAAATTAGCGTCAATCTGAACGAGCAGGGCTTTACGTGCCGATGGGGGCGCACCGATCACGGCTTTGGCGCCAGAATCAAGCCGCAATGACTCAGGAGTGCACCATGCGCATCTTGCTGTGCGGCGCCAGCGGTTTCGTGGGCCAGCGGCTGTCGCTCGCCTTGCGCAATGCCGGCCACGAGGTGATCCCCGCCACCTCCCGCCGGGGGGATGGCGGCCAGCTCGTCACCGGGCCGACCGTCGATTTCAACCGGGACACCGACCCCGCCGTCTGGATGCCCCGGGTGCGCGGCGTCGACCTGGTGATCAACGCCGTGGGGGTGCTGCGCGACACGCCTTCGCGGCGCATCCAGGCCATCCACGAAGACACGCCCAAGGCCCTGTTCACCGCCTGCGCCGAGGCGGGGGTGTCCAAGGTGCTGCAGGTGTCGGCGCTCGGCGTGGTGGGCAGCCCCACGGCCTATGCCCGCACCAAGCAGGCTGCCGACGTGCACCTGCTGAACCTGGCGGCCCAAGGTCGGCTGCAGGCGGCCATCATCCGACCCAGTGTGGTGTTTGGCCACGGCGGGGCCAGCAGCCAGCTCTTCATGGGCCTGGCCATGAGCCCGCTGCTGTGCCTGCCGCAGCCCGTGATCCGCGCCAAGGTGCAACCCGTGTCGGTGCTGGACCTGGCCGATGCCGTGGCCCGCCTGGTGCCGCTGGACTGGCGCAGCACCCTGCCCGAGGGCGTGCTGCACGCCGTGGGACCACAGCCGCTGAGCATGGCCGAGCTGATCACCAGCCTGCGCCAGCAACAGGGCCGCGCCCACACCTGGACGGTGCCGCTGCCCGGCCCGCTGACCACCCTGAGCGCCCGCATCGGCGACCTCATCCCCTGGATGCCCTGGTGCAGCGAAACCATGGCCATGCTGGCCACCGACAACGTGGCCGATGCCGCCCCCTTCACCCGGCTGCTGGGGCGCGAGCCCACCCACTACAGCCAGCTGGTGGCCACGGCCTGGCGCGGCCACTGAGGCCACAACGGCCACAGGGGCCGGCTCAAGCCCGCCGGGCGGCCAGGTTGCCAGTGGTGCAGCCTCGCACGGTCTGTCAGGTTTGGCGGGGTCGGCACACGGCCCGTGTCGGGCTTGCGACGCGGGCGCGCGCCGGCTGGCCACCATCGGCCTGACGTGGCCGCCTGCGCGGGGTGCTGCGCCCTGCACCCTGCCCTGATCGACGCGCCGACGAGCGCCCCCAACGCCTGGCACGCCTCTCGCACAGGCTTGGACGGTGTCTTCACGGTGTCGATGCGAAGGAGCCGGTCATGCTGGACGTTGCGATCGTGGGCGGGGGCCTGTGTGGCCTGGCATTGGCGCACAGCCTGCAGGCCGCCAAGGGGATCTCGTGGGGGCTGTTCGAGGCGCGTGAGCGTTTGGGGGGCCGCATCCGCACGCGCCGTGGGCCCGACGGCACGCCCGTGGACCTGGGGGCCACCTGGTTTTGGCCCAGTCACCAGCCCAACATCACCCGATTGCTGGCCGACCTGCAACTGCCCACCCTGGCGCAGGCCGACGATGGCCGCGTGCTGCACCTCCACGACGGCACCCAACCGCCCCGCCTGGTGGCCCTGCAGGCCAACCTGCAACCTGCCACCGAACCCGATGTGCCCGCCCGGCCCGGGCAGGTGCACGGGGGTGCGCGGCGCGTGGTGGGCGGCATGCAAGCCGTGATCGACCGGCTGGCGTGGCCCTTGCCCGCTTCGCGCTTGCACCTGGGGCTGCGCCTGGTGGCCGTGCACGACCACGGCAGCCACGTGAGCCTGACGCTGAGCGATCAAGGCGTCACCCAGCTCATCGAGGCCCGGCATGTGGTGCTGGCCCTGCCACCCCGCGTGCTGGCCGCCAGCGTGGCCTGCACGCCACCGCTGCCCGAGGCCGTGCAAACCGCCCTGCGCGACACGCCCACATGGATGGCCACGGCCGCCAAAGCGGCCTACGTGTACCGCCGCCCCTTCTGGCGCGAACAAGGCCAAACCGGCAACGCCTGGGTGACGCACAGCCAGGCCATGTTGGCCGAGGTGTTCGATGCCAGCGGGCCGGATGCGGCCACCGGCGATGCCAGCCTGCCCTACCCCGGCGCCGCGCTGGCGGGCTTCGCCGCACTGCCCGCCTCGCAACGCCCGGCCTTTGCGCGTGGCCGCGAGTTGCTGCTGGAGAGCCAGGTGGTGCAGTTGTTTGGCGCCACGGCCGCCGACGACGGCCTGCACCTGGCCACCTTCTGGCAGGACTGGGCCGAAGACGACACCACCTGCACGCCCCAAGACGTGGCCGATGAAAGCATGGGGCTGGCAGGCCACCCCCAGTACGGGCAGCCCTTGCTGGCCGAGCCGCAGTGGGACGGCCGCCTGCTGCTGGGCGGCACCGAGACCGCCCTGCGCGGCGGCGGCTACCTTGAAGGCGCCCTGGGGGCCGCGGCGCGCTTGCGCAAGCAACTGCGCACGCTGGGGCTGGACGAGGCCCGCCCCCAAGCCGCCAACGACACGGCCGCACCTGAGGTGCCCGCATGAAGTTGCACCTCGACCGCTCCGAGGTGCTGGCGCTGACGGGCGCCTTCCCGCAGCTGGGGTCGCTGCAGGATCAGCTGCGCTTTGGTCACCGTGTGGAGTTGGGCTCGCAACACCTGCCCACCGAGGCCCTGACCTTCCTGGCCCGGCTGTATGAGCAAGCTGGCGCTGCCTTGGCTGGACGCGCCGCGCAACTGCGGGGCCTGATTGCGGCCCGGCAGCTTGACCTGCCCCGGCTGGCGCCCACCGATGGGCTGGAGGCCGTGCTGCCCGCGCTGGTGGGCTACCTGATGGCGGGCACCCGCAGGGGCTGGCTGTTTGCCGCCAACACCGATGGCAAGCCGCTGGCCTGGGTGCCCACGCGCATCGATTTCGTGACGGGCTCGGCCGAAGAGCTGGGCAAGGTCATGGTGGAGCTCAAGGCCCACGCCAAGGCCACGCTGGTGTCGCAGACCCTGCGCATCACCGAGGGCGACCTGCAGCACGCGCCCACCATCGCCGAGGTGCTGGCGGCCAAGGGCTTCTTGCGCGAGACGCCCGAGCTGCTGGCCGCCTACGACGCCTCGGTGCAGCGCTACTTCGACTGGCGCGGCAACCATGGTCAGCAGTTCTGTGGCACGGGCATGGGCTTCGTGGCCGAAGACCCCACCGCCACGCACCGCGATGTCGACTGGACCCGCAAGGATCAGGTGGTGCTGAGCACCTCTGGGGGTGCGGCCCGCCTGGTGAACGACGAAGGCATCTTGCCACCGCGAGGCGTGGGCCTGGAGTCGCCAGGCGACATCCTCGCGCCCTACCTGCGCCGCGCCAGCAAAAGCAGCGACTACGACCACGAAGACGCCTGCAAGGCCCTGGCGGCCGCCATGCCCCCAGGCCTCTTCAAGGCCCTGCCGGTGCATGCCTACCTCTTTGTCTTCCACCTGGAGCTGCACCAGCACCTGTGGGTGCACGCCGATGACATCCAGCCCCATGTGTACGACCCGGGCCTCAAGCACAAGCTGGTGCTGCCCGAAGCGCAAACGGAACTGATCGACATCCTCACCGCCGAGATGGACGTGCTGCAAGACGACGTGGTGCGCGGCAAGGGCGGCGGCACCACCGTGCTGTGCGCCGGGCCACCGGGTGTGGGCAAGACGCTGACCGCCGAGGTCTACGCCGAGGTGACGGGCCGCCCGCTGTACCGCGTGCACTCGGGCCAGCTGGGCCTGAGCGTGGCCGCGATGGAATCGGCCTTGAAAGAAGCGCTGACCCGTGCCCAGCGCTGGGGCGCCGTCATGCTGATCGACGAGGCCGACGTGTACATCCGCCAGCGCAGCGACGACATGACGGCCAATGCCGTGGTGGGGGTGTTCCTGCGCGTGCTCGAATACTTCGACGGCCTGCTGTTCCTGACCACCAACCGCATCGACGACATCGACGAGGCCATCGTCTCGCGCTGCATCGCGCTGATCCGCTACCACCCGCCCGATCAGGCCGCGCGCGAACGCATCTGGCGCGTGATGGGCGCGCAGTTCGGCCTGGGGCTCGATGAAGCCTTGGTGAGCACGCTGGCGCACCGCTTTGCCGACGCCAGTGGGCGCGACATCAAAGGCCTGGCCAAGCTGGTGGCCAAGTTCTGCCAGCACAAGGGCTTGCAGCCCACGCTGGCCGTGTTCAAGCGCTGTGCGATGTTCCGGGCGCTGGATGTGCATGCCGAGGCCGATGCCGACATGCCTGCCTCCTACCCAGCGCCATAGACCCGCCCGCGAACCTGGCCCCACCTTCGGGCATGCGCCTGACGGTGAAGCTGCCCGGGGTGGGCGGTGCGTTCATGCTGCCGCTTGCGCGGCCTGGGGGTTGTCCAGCACGGCGCTCAGGTTGAGCGTCACGTTGGATTTGGTGGCGTCTACGTAAGGGCAGATGCCCTTGGCGCGCTCGATCAGCTCGTCGGCATCGCCCTGGGTGAGCGGGCCGGCCATGTGCACGGCGAGGGTCAGGCCCATGCGGTAGGCATCCTCGATGGTCACGTACATGGCCAGCGTGGCTTCGACGTAGCAGCCCCGCAGTGGCACATGGCTCTTCTTGGCGATGTGGCGCACCGACTGCTCGAAGCACGCGGCAAAGGCGCCAGCGAACAGCTGCTCGGGATTGGGGCCGTTGCCCTGGCCGCCCATGTCGGTGGGCACCGCCAGCTTGACCTTGAATGCGCCGTCTTCGGTCTGGACGGTGCCGGTGCGCCCGCCTTGGGTGAGCATGGTGGTTTTGTAGACGAGGTCCATGAGGCGTGCTCCAGGTCAGGTGGGGATGCGGGTTCAGGTTGAGGCTCAGAGGCGATGTGCGTCGTGGCGGGCCTTCACGCGGCTTGCGGGCGGCCACCGCGCGTGGCTGCGCGCAGCAGCTGCAGACACGGCAGGTTGGCCGCCATGTCCAAGGCCGTGAAGTCATCCTGGGTCTGGATGAAAGGATCGGCCCCCAGCGCCAGCAGCGTCGACACGATCTCGGGCTTGCCGCTCGACGCCGCGTACATCAAGCTCGTGGCACCGGTGAGGTTGACGTGATCGATGGGCACGCCCGCCGCAGCAAGGCGCCGCACCACCTCGGGTTGGTTGCTGACACAGCCCAGCCACAAGGCGTTGTTGCCATCGCCATTGGTGGCCGTGAGCGAGACCCCCAGGCTCAGCAAGGCATCGATCACGTCCAGCTGACCGCGCCAGGCCGCCTGCATCAGCGGCGTGTTGCCGTGGGGCCCCACGGCCTCCGGGTGGGTGAAGCCTGCCGAAGCCAGCCAGGCCTGCAGCATGTCGGGGACCGGGGCAGGCTCGGGCTGAGGCACGTCCACTGGCGGCAGGCTCAGCCTCGATTGCACCCAGGCCTCCCAGCCGCCCATGAGGTCGGCCACGCGCTGGAAGCCGAAGTCGGAGAACATCTCGGCATAGGTCTGGCTGGCGTTGCCGTGGTAGCAGTAGATGAGGACGGGGCGGCTCTTGGCCTCACGCATCAGCAGGCGCTCGTGGTTGCGGCCGTCCAGGCGAAGGCTGCCCGGCATGGCGCCACGTGCGTGGTGAACAGCGTCGCGGGCGTCGAGCACCAGCGCATCGGGATGGGCGGCCCACCATGCGGGCAAATCGGCGGCGCGCAGGCGCGCGAAGCGGGGGGTGGTCATGCGTCATCTCCAGGCTGTGGCGTGCCAAAGGGCGCATCGAGCGCCAGGCGGTCCGCGTCGTAAGGTGGATCCGCTTGCAAGCGCGGGTCCACCAAGGGGTGGCCCACGGTGAAGTGGTAGAGCACCTGCCAGGGCGCGCCTTGGCCGCTGTCTCCGCCATCCGGCAGGCCCAGCAGCGTCAGCACGGCGTCGTCGAAGTAGCAGCCGATGCCGGTGCCGCGCAGGCCTTCGGCTTCGGCCCGCACGTACAGGGCCTGGCCGATCAAGCCCGCCTCTTGCAGCAGGTCGCGGTAAGCAGCAGGGTCCGCGGCCAGGGCTGCGCTCAGCGGGGCGATGAGGCTGAAGGTCACACAGGCATCGCTGGCGATGGCCTGGTGGCAGCTCAGCGTGCGCAACGTGCCCGACAGCGTGGGGTGCTCGGCCAGCTTGATCAAGGGCTGTGGCCCCGGCCATGCGGGCACCGAGGCCCAGTGGCTCAGCAGCGGGGCGCCGCTGGCAGCCCAGCTGGCGCGCAGCGCGGCCAGGCCCGCTTCGCTGCGAGGCAGCAGGTAGGCGCCGGGCGTGAGGCCCTCCACGCGATGGGCGTAGGCCACCAGCTGCACCTGCGGCAGCAGCGGCCAGGCGTCCAGCGGCAGGTGTGCGGGCGATGTGGGCCGTGGCGAGGCCATGGGTGCCATCAGGCGCACCCAGCTGTCCCAGGCCATGCAGGCGCGGCGATCGAACCGCTGGGCGCTGCGGCGCTCTCGCAGCAGTTGCGACAGGGGGGCCTCGGCACGGGGCGCCGGCGGGCGCTCCGTGGCCGCCACACGTTCGCACCCATGGGGTCGATCAACAGCGCCCACCGCGCCTGCCAGGGTCAGCGCCGCCTCACCCTGGGGCATGGGCGCGGCAGCACCCTGCCGCCGCGTGGCCACCGTCACCTCCTCGATCACCGGCCACTGGTACATCGGTCGGGGGTCAAGCCGGCTGGCGCGGCCCTGCCAGATGGTGTCGGCCTGCCAACGGCGCCCCGCCACCGCTGCACCCGGCCACGCCTCAGCGTCAGGTTCACCAGGCGGGCAAGGGATCCACAAGGCGATCAGTCCTTCGGGTTCTTCGGTCTCGGCGAGGCCCACGTCGGCGGGGCGGTCCAGCCCCATGGCATGGGCCAGCTCGGCATGCCCCTGGGCCGCACACCATTCGGCGCGCCAGCCCAGGGCCGCCGCGGCATAGCGCACGGCACCCAGCGCATGGCCAACATCGAGCTGGCAATAGCGAAAGGCTCGCTCGCCATATTTCCAGGCCTCGCGCCAGGCGATGCTGCTCAGGCCCAGCCACAACCGGGGCGCGGCGACATGGGCGTCGGCATGGGCAGGCGCCTGTGCCCCTCCCCACACGCCCAGCGCCCGGAACTCCAGCGCATGGTCCAGCGGCACGTAGTGCGCCAGGCCATCGGGCAGGCCCGGCACGCCTTGGCAGATCACATGGGCCTCGGTGGGGTGCAGGTTGCCGCTCGATGGGTTGGCCCTCAGCGCCCACTGGTCCGGGCCCAGCCGCTTCCAGGCGGTCAGGCCCAGCGCCATCTCCAACAAGAGCGCCACGCCGGCCCGGTTGAGGGGGTGCGGCGGCGCCTGGCCGGCGTGGGCCTGCTGCCAGGTGGCGGCCAGCTGGTGCGCGGCCAGGGGCAAGGTGTCGCGCGGGGCGCCCCGCCAGTGGCGAAAGGGTTGCGGCTGCGCGTCCCAGTCCAGCACATCGGGGCCGGCAGCAAAGCCATCCAGCTGGTGCTTGGTGCGGACGTGGTAGCGGCGCACGGCCTCGGTGGGGGGCAGATCGCAGCCGAGCGAGCCGCCCACCT
>JACCDX011247503.1_pt1 | contig 14564 bp, 13 predicted proteins | sample 7449681 | NCBI WGS metagenome assembly JACCDX01 (sample SAMN15323450, study PRJNA562643) | freshwater metagenome | isolation source: river surface water | place: USA:Blue River Watershed | collected 2017-08-18
AACTGCACTGGCGTTTGTTGCACTTGGAGCAACGGAACATATCGGTTGCCATTGACATATCCACTTCCAACATCTTCGCCTCCCGCTTCATCTCCTTTTCAAACAAATCCTTCCACTTTTCGGGGTAGAGCGAGGAGAAGGCCATGGACGCCAGTTCTGCAACTGTGAACTCGCCATCCTTCATACGTTCCGCAAGACGGATGTTGGAAATGTAGGAATCCTTGGAAATATTGGAAATCACACGACGAACATGAATGTCATATAGGATCGCAAACTCCTTGTTCTCCCACACAGGATGTACGTGGCGTTTTGCGGCGTCTTCGAGCGAATGTTCGAGAATCGCCCGTTCCAGTTCCTCTTCTTCCGCGGCTGTTAGTTGTAGGAACGCATGGATTTGATTGCGTGCCTGGGTTCGAAGAGGATGGGATCGACTGTCCGCTTCTGTGATCGGTTGAATAGCAAACCATTGGGGTGTCTTTTTGGTGACACGCTTGGTGCGTTTGGGAGGAGGGGCGACTTCCTCCTCTTCCTCTTCTTCCAGAATAACACTCGCCTCCGATTCGGATTCGGACTCGGCAACTTCTTCCTCTTCCGAAAGGGAGGAGGTTTCACTCTCGGAATCCTCAAACTCCTCGGATTCATCATCCGACTCCTCCTTGTGTTTCTGGAACTCCATAAACTGCGCGGTCGTCAAAGGGGCAACCTGGGCGACTCCATCTTCCGTAATAGTCGCAAAGACGACCGCATCCCCATACAGTGTCCCCTCTAACGGCGGAGGAATCACATGTTGGTTCTCGGTTCCCGCCTTGCCTGTCTTATATCCCCACAGATGCAGGGTGTGGGATTTCCACTTCCAGGATCCAATCGCGGCGGGCTCGGTTGCACGCCGAAGCACCGCGGCAACCTCCTTCGCCCCTGGAACCCCCTCGGCAGAAATGGACGTACATCTGTAAGTGCCTTTGGCAGAAAGAACAACACACTGCATTTTGAATACAGTCTGTTGGGAACCCTACTCACAAATCAACTTTTATGAGGCAGGGAAGGGACAAGGCAAGAGAGAGAGGGGAACAGATGTAGGAAGTTCTGGTTTGCAAAAACATCTCGCCCAAAAAGTTTCAGATCTTCAGGAACTTTCCAAACCGCCTTTGGCATGAAAGAGTTGTGGTGGGGGTCCTAAAGGATTCCGTGGGCGGAGGAGGGAAAACATTGAACCTTCAGACTCCCCTTTCGACGCCATGCATACCATGTTCCGTATAACCTATTCCCAAGAGACATCGGATGCCTGGCGTGCCAAGCGTCTCTCTGGTCCTTTCGAAAAACAACAGCGTCGTGTGTATCGATGGGGTGCGACCTGGGCCTATGCGGCACCCTGGAAAGTCGAACAACGAATCCCCGTTTCCGACACAGTTCCCCTTGTAGAAATCTGTACTCCTACATCCGATCTCCAACCTCCTTTTGATGTCGATGATATGTGGGAAGAAGAAGTTGTCCTCTTGCCAAATATCGAATATACGGGACTCCTGAGTCTTGTAGGAACCTCGGCGGAAGTCCTGGCTATCATGGAACGCGAAGGACTTCCACGGGTCTCCCTGCCATTTCGGGAAGCTCCTGTTGCTTCTGCACCTACCACAAAACCTCCCGCTATACCGAACCACAACAACCGCAATAACCAACACAACAACCATGGTCATCAAAAACAATCCAATCCGAACTACAACCGTAAGCCAACCCAATGTTTGATTAAGGATTAATGCTTGCGGTTGCTACGACGACGTGATACCTTACGAGAGACCTTACGATGCAGCGTACGACGTTTTTTGATACGCTTTCCACCACGCCGTGATTTTCTACGACCACCTGTTGGGAGTGTTGCATTCAAATTCACTTCCTCGGGTAATATTTGCTCTCCAGTTTCGCCATTATTTTCTGATTCATTTTCTGGTTCAAAAAAAGCAGTATTGAGTGGATCTAATTCCACATCTTCAGCGAATTGATTGTACTCGTTATTGCTAAAGTTGAGTAAGTTGTTGGAATATCTGTGTACCGATAAATTTTCATTGGAATAATCATTATTGTAATTATTTGAATTCATTTCTGAATAATGCAATTATTTTTGTCGCCGTGGATTTTCCTGTTGGTAGGTCCGCAGACTTTGCAGGAGCCGAGGGGCAACCGAGGAGGGGACAGGGACAAAGGCGGGACTTGCGAGATCTTTGGGATCAAACATGGGTCGTGGGGAACGTAGGGATTTGCGGCGTGTGGATCGCCGAGGACGCACGGAGACTCGATTTTTTAGCTGGATTCGACCACCCTGTAAGGGTGCGGCCTCTGGATGTACGAAGACGGCGCGGGTGCGTTTATAAATTCGCTCGGCAGCCCCTTCCATTTCGGTCTCCTCAGGATTCCACATATGAATGGGCGGGAACCGTCCAGATCCCTGGTACAAATCCAAGTGGTATTTTACTATTTCACGATCCGCTACCCCGTATATGTCGGTATCCAGGAGTACCTCGTATTCCTCGTGCTCGCTCACAGAATGAATGCAGAGTGCAGGTGTCGCGCGATCCACCTGGATTTCATACACCATATTTTCCTCCTCGCCGAAAAAGTAGGCAACACGGGGATACCAGGTGGTCGAGGAGAATCCACGGAATTGTCCGACTTCCTCGGAACGCAAGTAATCTGTTTTCACACCACGGAAGACCCGAAAATTCTGGGGACTACGGGGAGCCGCCTGCAGAATACGCCGCAAATGATCGATATACTTATGTATAAAATCGACAAGACGCGGGAGATTGTTGGAAATCTGTGTTGCCAGGAGCTCTTTGGCGAATCCATGGAATTCGGCGCGAAGCTTGCCTTCGGAATTCCATACCGAACCCACATGTCCCACATCCTCCAACAAATCTGGCAGGAAAAAATACAGATGCTCGTTCTCCATGCGACGGAATGTCTTGGAAAAAGGGAAGGTCTCGAGAAAGGTCGCGGGATTTCGGAGATAACTATTCACCACCTCATCACTGATTTGAGAATAGCAACGAATGCGATATTGATCGGAAGGAGGCATGTTGGAAATGTAGGTTTTGCATTGGGTATACCAGGAAAAATCGAAATCCTGGGCGGTTTGGAAGACATACCAGTAATGTAGGAATTTTCGGAGTTTGGGGTCCTCGATGGAATATGCCACATAATGATCGGTATTCAGGGGATCTTTGTGGGAATCATTGAAATGCACGGGAAATAGAATATTTCGTAAATCATGTTGGTAATCCTCAATTTCCGACATGAGTTCTATTCATTCTAAGAGATTATACGGCTTCGGCTGCGGCGGCGGTTTGGACCTCTTTAGGTGCCTCCTCTACGGCTGCTTCGGCGGCAGCGGCTTCTTTAGGTACCTCCTGTGGTGCGACAGCTGCCTCCCCAACAGCCACTACTTCGGCGACTTTCTGGACTTCCTTGGCTACTGCCTTCTTGCCAGCGATACGCAAGATTGCCTGTAGGAAACCCAGGATGCAATTCACCTTCGGAACCACCTCGGCAACCGTTGCCGGTTTTTTGATTTCGACACGACCCGCCGCCACATCCAGGATTGCATCAATAGTGACTGGAACTGTTAGATCAATAAATTGATCCAACTCAGTTTGCATATCAGCAGTAATTTTATCGGCCTGTCGCAGGGCCTGCACCAGCTCATGCAGACCACGCATTACAATGGCACGTTTGTCCGCACCGGGAACTGACAGCGTGTTGGCATATGCAATAAATCGTGGAACATATCGCAGAATAGCTTGGCTACCAGGAATTTCAACGATTTCTGTGAGAATTGTTGTTATGAGCGATTCCATGGGTTGGTTTTGGTATGGGCTACGAAAACAATTTACGCATGGAGTCTGCCCCCCAAGAAACAAACCACACGGAAAATAGTATAAATGGCACCCCGGACCCTTTTTGCCTGGATCTTTATTGCGGTATTATTTGTGGCAGGAATCTTTTTCACATATCACATTCTTCTGGCTTCCAACAGTTCCGCCCCCACAGAAACAAAGGGAGTTGTCGAGGCCGTCCAGGCGGCTAATGATGTTCCTGAAATGGTCGTGGCGAGCGCCAAACCCATCAAGGAGAAAGCCATGGTTGCTATGCCAATCCCGCATGTCGTGGAACCCCTACAGACTCCCGAAATTGTCGGACAGACAGCTGCCAACATCAAGGAGACCCGCCAAGTGAGCGAAACACCTCCCACGGTCCGCTTCGCCGAACCCGAGGCAATGGATCCCCTTGAAAAAGTCGTCCATAGGGAATCCGAATTCGGCGATAACCTACGTCATCCCGAACAAACCATCGAAATAACACCACCGATGGGAAGCATGCGCGCCTCCGTGCAGGGCGCAACCGACATCGCCTCCCTCGGCGGACACCAAGGCGTCTCCTACGGGCCCGAACTAGGCCAAAATGGCGGGGAATTCATGCAGGGAATCTTTGCATACGATGGATCCGATGCAGGTGGCATTGGATATTCCATGCTCTAAAGCTGGAACACGAGAGCAGGATGTAGGAAATGGGGTTTTCCCAAGAAGTCATGGCAGAGGCCGAACAACTCTTTCAAACCTTTCATTGCAACCATAATATTCTGGCAAAATTGGTCCATATTCTATTTCGCCAGAAATATTGTTTCCTTCTTCAGGAAGGTTGTTGGTACAAATATACCGACACCTGGACTACCGGAAAAAGTATAGTCTACGAACTACGTAATCTACTTTCTGACGATGTCATGACATTTATCAAATATAATTGGACCCCACGGATGCATGACATGTTAGATGATTTGGAATACATGTTAGGAAATCACGAAGATAAACTCGCCATTCTTGCGGAAATGGAGGCGCGTTTCATGGTATCGGAACTTCCTACAAAACTTACAACCGCCCATGTTGGACCAAAAATTGAAAAGGTTCCTCCAGTACAGACCTCTAAACCATCTAACTTTCCCTCCCGAAAATGATTGCACTTGCACTTTCCGGCTACATAGAGGATCCCGTCTACGGCAGGGTCTTTTACATTCTTCAGGAAGAACTCGTCTCTCCTACACAAACTAGGTATGTGGGACGTATTGGATATGGAATGACGGAAGAGGATTATCGGAGTTCCTGTGAGGCCGATGGTGTTTCCGTGCAGGAAGACCGGATTCAGCGAAGCTTGTCAGTGTCCTATGTTCCCTTTGATATGACTGATATCCGGTTTCTTCATGACAGAGAGACAGAAACAGTGCATCTAGAAAAAAAACATGCCGCTCAGGTCTATGCGGAAGAGGCCCAGCGAATTCCTGCGATCCACATGGAAGTTCCTTCCATGGATGAACTTCGCAGGGCACTTCCTGATGCATCGGAGAAGGACCTGTTGAGACACCTTCAAGAGCTGGAAGAATATGCTAGCGATTGGGAAAACAGCTATCTCTATTACAAATGTCCTCGTACAAAGGATGGAATCGCTGTTGCCAGGGCTATTCGGCATATTGTAGGAGATGTAAGGATTGTTTATTCTCTTCTCTACGTTCTCTGAATCTGTTGGAAATTTGAAGGTTGATGGCTTTTTTTGTGTGGGTTAAACCAAAGACTACACGAAATAATCAATGCAATCTCAACAACTACAACAATTCCTACAACAGCATGGATGGTTTCCTGGAACGGGAATTTCCAAACTCTTTCAACCGGCGGATGTGGGTACTTTACGAACCATGCAAGCCGTTGCATCCATTCGACCGCGGGGTGTTCTCTCAGGATTCCTCGCGATCGTCCCTGGAAACCAGGTGTTCTTTGTCGGACCTAAATCCCAACGTGCAATTCGGATGCGTTTGGCGGACTCACTCCGAAAAGAAGGAGCCATCCTTTCAGCCTATGAAGATGGAACAGATATTGTACTAGAGGATGTCCTGATGTGGAAAGGCGTCGGCATCTTTCGTTCCCAGTCATTTGATACCCGTTGGAAACGAATGCAAGAGTTTGTGGATGCCTGGAAACCTGACCCGATCCTACAGGGATGCGGAATCCGATTGGCGACCTACAAGGCATTGGAAGATGTAGGAGAACCTGAAGATCGCCAGGTCCTTGAATTCGTTCCCATGGCAGCGGGGATGAAACGCATGGTCTGGATTCCTACCGAAGAGGCCAATCAAACAACCTGGATTGCAAAGAGAGAACGACTGGTGGGCCCGGATATCTTCTCACTTTGGTCGCTCGAAGGGGAAAAACAACCCACCCTTGCTCTCGTACGAACCCTACAAATCTCACGCATGCTCCATTGCCATCCAGTAGATGAATTCAAAGTACAGAGTATCTGGTCGAAACGATTCGCACGATGGGAGATTGTGGGAATGGCATAAAGTCCCGGATATTCCTGGCGAATATTTCTGTAAAACTTCGCAACACCTAAGAGAATGAGAAACATCCTGCTCGGTGTTTTATTGGTCGCCCTGGCTGCCGTGGTTGTCAACAAAAAGATGTGGAAACACCGCACCTTTTTGATGATCGTTTTGGGATTGATGATAGCCATGATGGCCGTCAGCATGGTCTATGCGGGCAAGGAGATGTTTCAAACAACTACTGCAACTGCGTGTACCAATGATACCATTAATTACGGCGCAGGAACTATAAATTTTGCCAATGCAATGACAGGTTCAGATACGGGGGCATCTGTAAAAACAAGTAGTTCTGGTTCACCCGTACAACTTGTATTTACAGATTCTACTGCATCTAATACAGGTGTAAATTCAGTTACATTATATGCCCGTGCTCGTATTATAAACTATCTTTTGTCTAATACTTGTTGGGACCGTGTACGTCAATTTCTGATTTGGCATATGGCTCGCGATAGTTTAATATTTACCTACATGCAGGCTGCTACTGGATATTCTGGAGATCTCAATGCAAATTCAGAGGATCGGTATATGAATTTTTTGCAATTTATTAATACAAATACATATTTACGTGGAGCTAACTATGATACTCCTACCAATATGGGAACTACATCCCTTAGAGGTGATCCTGTTTCTACTACAGAACAATCAAATATGTTTCGATTACTCAGTTTGATGCAAATGGTATTTGCATTTTATGGATTACGTGCAAATACACCGGTGAACAGTACAAATAATGAAAAACTAAATGTAATTGGTGTATGGCTAAATAAAGCTATGTTATGGAATATGTGGCCGCATCAACCCACAAATAGATGGGCTATTGTTCGAAGAATGTGTGTACTTTCTACAAGATATATAAATTATTCATTAGCAGGATTTATAGAAGCTACAAATATTAATTGGAATTTGAATGATTTAATTTTCAATATGTTTAGTACAAACTATATGAATACAAAACATGCAATACGGATTTATACAGCTGGTAATCCAGCTACTGTTGCAACAGTGACAGATATAATTCCTCAAACAGTAAATGATTTTTACACAATGATGTTTGCATGTTTCATGATAAAACTGTTTGCATTGGATTTGAATGTTCCTGTTGAGCCTAATAAAAATTCGATTACTCTAGCAAATACTGCTAGAACAAATTATACATTAACAAATACCCAAACTATGCAAGATTTTTTTAATAATCAGTTGAAGGAGCTCATGCAAAAGATTTTGAAAAATGTAGGCTGCCATGAATACATATCGGCTGCGGCAACAAGAAAAGGATTAACCCCCAGTGAATTGGATATTTTACTCCGCAACTACATGGCAGATGAAACAAAATGTTTACAACCTTTGGATACAGATGCAATTGTTGCAGTCATTGACTCTGTAAATAAATCTACAAATTTCCCCTACTCTGTGACGCAATTGAATAATAATTTTGTACCACAGTTATATACAACTGCACTCACTGCACAACCCGCAAATGTAATCATTAATGAAATTGGTGTAAATGTTCGAAGAATTATGTTTAAATCCAAAATGGATGATTCCAATCCATTAACAACCTCTACGTATCCAGAATATACTAAATTAGATATAGGAAGTTATAATACAGGACATATACGAATGTTTAATTACATTTTTGATAATAAAGTAAGTGATCTTGTACCTAACTATTTCAATACTGATTTTCCCATGCCAAATGGATATCTTCAGACAAGCACTGCTCTGTCCACACAACAATACAGATACCTTGAAATTTCACCGGAAACCTTTGTTGGATATGTCAATACTAATAAATCGAATTTTGATAGTTATAATAGTACAATTGGTGGACTGAATAAGACAACTGCTTCTGTGGCGCCTCCTACTGCCACTATTGTAAGCGCCCCTCCTACTGCTACCATTGTACCTGTAAGTTCTCCTGCCCCCACTTCAGCATCCGTCCAAGGTTTCACACCAACAATGCAGACCCTGGAATATGACCCATCAAATCTGCCAAATGGAACAACAATAATCCCAAACATATCAAGCTCTGCTGGGCCAGCTGGTACTTGTAGGAATATGTCAGTCTCCAATGGATTTTTGGACTTCAATGGAACAAATAGTTATATAGAGTTCCCTGCATTTAATTTTGGTAGAACATTTACGATTTCCACATGGATTTTTCCCAATTCTGCGAATACAGGAGCACAAGGAATATTGGCTAATAAAAATAATTCATTAACAAATCCAGGATTTGGTTTCCATTTGAATAATGGAACTGTAGGACAAAATGGTAATATAAATGTATGGACGGTAGATAGTACCCCAACTAGTTGGGGTACAGCTACTCCAGGTAATACAGTTATGCCTAAATCCGCATGGGTGCATATCGCTGTCGCAATTAGTTTAGACAATAACAACAGCATAATGTTTTATAAGAATGGTGTCATGATTGGTATGCCTCAAGCTGGTCCTGCTAATACAAATGCAAATACTGTACCGACAAACTTACCATTTAGAATTGGAACGTTTATGGATGGATCCTTCCCATTCAAGGGTCTACTCGGATCTCTCAAGGTATTCAATCGAATATTAAGTAGTACCGATATTCAAACAGAATTCAATAATACACGGGCAAAATATGGAACTAATATTATGGATTTAGCAAGTGCTCCTGCTCCTGCAGGTCCAAAACTAGAAGTATTTGCGGGTAGTACTACAGGTAATTATGAATACACAAATTATACACAGGCAGAAGCTTTCTGTGGAAGTTTAGGTGCTCGTATTGCAACTGTCGCAGAGTTGGCTACCGCTCAGCAACAAGGTGCTGAGTGGTGTTTTAACGGATTTGTAAAGAAAGCGGATGGAACTTTTACAAAACAATGGCCCATGCAAAGAAGTGGTGTATCGGGCTGTGGCAACCCTGGAATTAATACATGGGATTCGGCTGCAAACGCAGGCGCAGTTTGTTATGGTGTGAAACCAAACGCAGACGGAGCTAAATACAAAGTATGGAGCGAAGCAACAACACCAGCAACTTATAGGATGCCCTAATCTCGAAAATTTGAATGGATACTAAAGACACATACAAAACACTTACAAAATGGATAAAGCAAAAGGCGCTTTCTATGGCAATTTGATAGGAGATGCCCTAGGCGCTCCTGTGGAGTTCCAACCACGTGATTCATATCCCGCGGTTCGAACTATGCAATACTGTGATACCTACAATCTTCCTGCGGGGTCCTTTACAGACGATGGATCCATGATGCTCTGTTTGGCAGCGTCCCTGGTGAATGCGGGCGGACAAGATGCCAACAATCAGCTCGCCCATTACCAGGCCTGGTATCGCGACGGGTACATGTCGGTAAACGGGGAGTGTTTTGATATTGGATATACGACGCGCCAGGCACTCGAGGAGTATGAGGCGGAGGGAGTGTTGGAAGCCAGGACAACCGATGAATTCCAGGCAGGCAATGGATCCGTTATGCGTCTGGCGCCCATTCCCATCTTCTTTCATAACAAAACAATTGAGGAGATCTGGTTGGAAGGGATGCGATCTTCCAAGACAACCCATGGTGCGCCGGTGGCTGTATGGGGATGCGGCCTATGGGCCGCCCTGACAGCCCTAGCCATCAAAGGGGCTAACAAATGGGATCTCCTGCGTTTCCTACATCAAATCCCTTATTCTGCGGAGCCGGCAATTGCGAATTATCCCGTTGCTTGGAAGCGTGTGTTGGACCGCGATTTCATGGAGATGGCACGGGATAACGTAAAATCGGGTGGCTATGTGGTAGATTCCTGTGAGGCAGCACTGTGGTCCTTCTTTCGTACTGCGTCATTTGAGGAGGGGGCCTGTCTTGCCGTGAATCTAGGGCGCGATACGGACACGGTGGGGGCGATCTATGGGATCCTAGCAGGGGCGTTTTATGGATGCGAGGGAATTCCGAAGGATTGGATGGCGGCCCTCCAGTGTCCCACCATGGTCGAAGGCGTGTGGAAAGATTTGGCTGACGTTGCAGGCTTGGGTTCGCCGATGGCCTAAAGATGCCGCGGGCCCCAGAGGGCCGAAAGAACAAAGAGGGGGAAGGAGGATGTAGGAAATGCCGGTTTTTTTGGTTTGCCTAGAATAGAGGAAATGCTCCGCAAGGCCGTACAACGCAAACGCCGGTGTGCGTTAAAGACAAATCTGATGGGTGGGGGTCTTCAGATTGCCCCTGGAAGTCCCATTGAATCCAGCAATGGTGTTCCATACCCGACCAATGTACGGTATGATGAATGCTACACCCAGGGACGCCCCGGTGCTCTCACAACAGAGCCAAATGTAGCCCTGGCACAAACCCCCATGGCGGGTGGTAGCGTAGGAGGTGCTGTTGCCGACTTTGTATACACCACTGTGGAACGCAAGAGTCGTAAAACTAACAGGAAAGCCCGTAAAACACGCCGTATGAGCGGAGGATGCGGTTGTATGTGGAAAGGAGGACAGAGAGGCGGCCAGTGCCCCTACAAGATGGCCGGCGGCCAATGCCCTTACAAGATGACCGGTGGAAACAAGGGCGGCTTCGGTATGGATGTGGCGCAGAACATTGGTGGCGACGGACCCATTGCGGAGCCGGTGCGTACCCCGATTCCCTGCGATACCCGTGCAGGCGCCAACAATCCCTACACAGTCGGCCCACTGCCCGCAGATCCACGGGCGTATGGTGTAGGATATTCGGCAACCGCCAATACTTCCACACTACCCCAGAAAGGTGGGGAACTCTCCGAGCGCATCCCCAACTTCACATACAGTGAGACTATGATGGGTGGTTCACGCGGTGGTTCGTATGGTGGCAATGCATTCGATCCTGCCTGTTACAAAGCCCCTGGCTCCCAAATGCCCGTATACCCTGCTACCTCGGTAGGATTCCATTTTACCCCGAGTACTGAGGCAGGCGCTGCTCTACCCGATGGTGTGACGGCATTCAATGAGGTTGTGCAACATGCTGCCCGCCTGGGTGGTGCCCGCAAATCTCGTAAGGCCACCCGTAAATCCTCTAAGAAGGCAAAGAAGGCTTCCAAAAAAGCAAGGAAGGCAAGGAAATCCACAAAGAAGGCAAGGAAGGCAATGAAATCCCGCAGAAATTAATTGAAACCCCCAAACTAAGATGGGACTCCGTTTCTCACACACGCATGTACGCAAACAAGAACCGGATGTTCCAGAATCCAAACCAACCATACAGGATGCCTTGGATGCCCTTGAAAAAGGACTCGGCATAGGAAGCCCTGCCTGTGCCGAGATCACCCATCCAGATGTGGTCCTAGGACGCATTATACCACTTTCACCAAATACTAAAAAATAGTCGTTTCTTACAGATGAATTACGCTGATTCATATGTAAGAACTGCAGGAAACACCGTTTCCCAAAAAGGAATTCCCTGGAATGAATAGAAACCAACATGCCCTCTCTGCTATCCTCCAAGGTAGAAACACCCAAACGCTCCTACATCAGCACAGCCCCTCTGACTGCAGGCGGGTCCAGCCATGTCTACACATACACCCGTTCCTACAACCCATCCACCTACACCTGGTCCGGATCTCTGGACGAAATCAATTTCACCCAGGCACCCTACAGCACCTACAATGCAGCTGGTGTGGTATTTCGCGAGACCGGCAAGAAGTTATATCCGGCAGCCAACCCTGGCGTGGATCGCCTGATGGTCGGTGTGTACGTAGATCAACCAAATGTGGATGTAGGTGAGATGGGAACTATGTTTATTGACCCTAACTGCTCCGTGTTTGCACTGTTTAATGGCGATCGGCCCAACTACATTCCGACCGCCATAGACGATCAAGAGGGTACCCAGGACCTGGGTAATTCCGTGTACACCCTGGGAAATATCACTACCACCCAGGGTGATCTGGCCGTTTCAGCCGGAACCATAACCGCTTCTGGAAACATAACTAGCACCGCTGGAAATATTGCCGCTAGCGCCGGTGGAATTACAGCTGCTCTGCCAATTCGTTGTACCACTGCTACAGCAATTTCATCTGGTGCAAATGTGGTAGTAGATCCTACCCTGGGCCAGGTATTTACCTTGAGTATCGCTACTGGTACGACAACCAATGTGACTGCCGCAACTCCCAATAATGTAAGAGGACAGGTTATTTATCTCATTGTTTCAGGAGCAGGTGCCGGATCTGCAATCGATTTTAACACAGGATTCCGTTCCCAAAACTTAGGTCAACTCACTTTGAATGCAACAACTGCTACATTTACCTTTGTCTCTGATGGAACAAACTTCTATGAATTATCGCGTGCAACTTCACTACAGGTATAAAACTATTGTTAAACATATTCAGTTGTCTTGGATGCCATCGAAAAGGGACTCAAGAATTCGCCCAATTCCACACACGTATTTTGCTAGTAGCGTCCTCCATCAACGGCAACGTTGCAAGAACATTGGCAAACGTAATTGCCGTCAAATGCTGTATGGAATAGATTTTCCACATCAGGGTTCGTGCATTGTCATTGAAAAAATTACATCATACGGTGATTCAGAAGTATTCATTCGGATGATATAGCCTACTTGTGTAAATATATATGTATCGTTTAATCATCCGCAATGATACAGGTTCCTTTGGCGATTGTTTCTTTTTCGGGTGTTTCATCGGCAACCTCTGCTTCGCCGTACCACCGAATCTTGTAGCCGCAATCTTTGTAGAATTTGGCACGTTTGCGCCATTGTCCGTGGCATTCCGCGAAGGGTGCATCGAGTACATCGAGAATCAGAGGGGCGACTTTGCGTTCCTCGGGTCGTTGTCGAAGAATCCGTCCCACGGCTTGTTCGACCGCTGATTTGGGGGTTGCCAGGAGGATTGTGTTGAGTGTGGGTACATTGAATCCCTCGGCTGCCATGGCGAATGTCGCAAGAATGATGCGTTTCCCCGCAGATATTTCGAGATCCTTTTGTTTCATGGCGCCTACATAGTATCCAATGGAGGTGTGGCCCTTGTGTTTGAGTCCGGCCTCAAAGGCGGCCAGGTGTTCGCGGCGATCCGACAGAATCAGGAGTTGTCGATCGGGTTCGGCTGTGAGATGTTCGTGGATCCAATCGAGGAGTGCCTGGGTGCGCGGGGCAAAATCGGCAATCTGATTCAAGAGGCGGGCACGCACAACCTCCCCCTTCCAATCCAGGGGCGGTTCGGCGTACGCATCATCCGCCGAGGTGAATCGGAACGCTTCCACGCGTACCGAGGTGTCCTCGTCGCGACTGGCGATTTGAAACACGATGGGCCCCAGAAACCATTCAAACACTTTTGACAATCCATCGGTGCGCTGGGGGGTTGCTGTAAGTCCCAACATGGCACGGCATTGAATGCGCTGGAGTGTCTGTGAGAAATGTTCGGCCGCCAAATGATGCGCCTCGTCAAAGATAGCCAACCCAAATCCCGCAAACATGCCGGATGGATATGAGCGCGAACAGATGGTCTGAATCATGGCAATCGCGCAATCATATTGCTCCCCAATTTCGCATTTCTCCCCCTGAATACGGCCAATGCGGATACCTGGAACAAGGGATTTGAGTTCCCCCGACCACTGATTCATCAGGAACTCCTTGTGGACCACAATGAGGAAGCGTTTTCGCAGCGTCAAGGCGATTCGAATGGCTGTGAATGTTTTCCCGTAGCCACAGGGAAGGCAAATCAGGCCACAATTCCCTGCGGCCTGAAAGGCCGCCATGGCCGCCACCTGGTGGGGCCGCGGTGCACCCCCAAACGTCAGCGTCTCCCGTAGATCCTCCCCATCCGGCATCGCATCCCCTTCGGCTTTTCCGTAGCGTTTCGTAGCCCAGGAGCGGGGCAGATACCAACGTGTCGGCGATTCCATATACACCTTGAACGGCGAAACAGTGCCCGCGTATGAAGGGGGAACCTGGGGGGTACATGTAAGAGCCCGTTGCATCGCCGCTGTCTCCGTGGGGTCTAAAGACGATTTCAGGATGGCATAGCCTTTGGTAGTCAGAACACGGGAGGGGGCAGACATGGGAGGGAGGGTGAGGAGGATGTAGGAGATCTGGGAAATATGGGGGTTGTTTCAAATTTCATGGACCAAAAAAGAGATGAATCCCACAGAATCCATGCTCGTTCTGGTGCTCGCCGGACTGGCAACCGCCATCGCCCTGGGATACAT
>JACCDX010600176.1_pt1 | contig 14562 bp, 15 predicted proteins | sample 7449681 | NCBI WGS metagenome assembly JACCDX01 (sample SAMN15323450, study PRJNA562643) | freshwater metagenome | isolation source: river surface water | place: USA:Blue River Watershed | collected 2017-08-18
TGCCGTCCTCGTCCTCCTTGGGAGCCAATGCAAACTCTGGCTTCTTGCCGTATTCTCGGGAACCCGGCGATCAGGATTTGGTTCCAGATCCCTACCGATTGGCGCGCAATTTCTCAACAAGTTCGTACACGGCGTCAAAAACGGATCCCGTTCCATTCTTGACAGACTTCTCAGCCTTCTACAAATAAAATGTTCGGTCTTCGCAATCAACGTGGTTCGTGCTGGATCAATGCCGCCCTTCAGGGTGTCTTCCGCATTCCCGAGCTCCAGCAACGAATCAAGAACAATGAAGAGGACGACAAAAATGCCGTCGAAGTGTGTTTGAGCGAGGTCTACGCCAGTCGTGGCGAGGAAGGCCTTCGTGATTTCTATCAATGTGTGAAGACGAATACGATGCCGGCAGGAGACGACATCGGAGATTCTCATGAGCTTCTCGAGTTCTTGTGCGACAAGATTCCCTTCCTCGACAAGCTCATGCGCTTTAAGGTTGCGCATGCAATCGAGTGCAACAATTGTTCCTACTCGGATGTCCGCAATGACTCTGTGGTCGAGTTTGAGATTACGCCGTCGCGCCCGAAGCAGTCGCTGTCGCAGGCCATCGTGGAGACAGTGACCCCTCATCAAATTCCCGATTGGAAGTGTGAATCATGCAAGGGAATGGGCTGCACCAAGCAGTTTCTGATGGGAGCGTTCCCACAAGTGCTGGTCTTCCACATGACGTCACTCAAGACAACCTGTACGTACACGGCGCAGCTTGTTCTGAATGAGCACAAGTATGCCCTCTTCGCAGTCATTTGCTTCAATGGGGGGCATTGGTACACCTTTGGTCGCGACCTCCCTCCGGGTCAGCCGTGGTATGAGTTGAATGATACGCATGTGAAAAAGTACGATCCCAAGGCATTTCCGTTGGTGGATACGATGCGGTTGCTCATGTATTATCGTATCAATGAATAAGAAAGGATGGCGACGTCCGATGCAATGACGCCAGGAGTGTACGGGATTCTTGTGGGGGTCTTTCTGTTGACTGTAACAATTTTTGTCTTGGTCTCGACAGGATCGATTTTTGCAGTGCTTGCAATGTGGACCTTGGTGGGTCTGCTGGTTGCGGTGTTGGTCTACTACGGTCTGCTGGACATCAGTGCTCCGACACCAGAGCCTGCCGCGAAGCCGACTCCGGATGTTCCCACAACGGGAACCCCCATGCGTGGAAGTGAGGTGTTCCACGTCGGCGATACGCAGTTCACCTATGATGAGTCGTCCGCCGTGTGTGCAGCGTACGGAGCAAAGTTGGCGACACTGGAGCAGATTATCGAGGCGTACAACAGTGGTGCCGAGTGGTGTGGATATGGGTGGTCTGCTGGCGGCATGGCGTTGTATCCCACACAGAAGGCCACGTGGGATGAACTCCAGCGTGAGATCGACCCGGGCAAGCGCACCGCCTGTGGTCGCCCCGGAGTCAACGGTGGCTATTTTGATCCGCTTACCAAGTTTGGAGTGAACTGTTTTGGATTCAAGCCCGAGGGAGAGTTTACACCTCCCGCCCCTGTGCCGGGAACCGACAAGGTTGGATTTGATCGCATGGTCAATGAATTCAAGGCCATGCTCAAGAGTTTCTCGCTGTCTCCGTTCTCTCGCCAGAAGTGGTCGGGGTATACCTACGGACAGCAGTTTCAGCAGGAGCTTGGAAAGCTTCGAGAGTCGTTCACGGAATACGCCAATGAATTCACGGAAGCGCCCACGACTGGCGCTGCCTACAGCGCAGCCCCGTTTGGTTTAAAAGGGGATCGGGGCCCACAGGGTGAAAAGGGAGACATTGGACCCGCTGGACCGATTGGTCCGGTTGGACCGACGGGACCTGTGGGACCCCAAGGAATGCAAGGTCCGGCTGGACCAGAGGGAGCACGTGGAGCGGATAGCAATGTTCCGGGACCCGTAGGACCCCAAGGACCAGAGGGACCGGCAGGAGCCGCCAGCACGGTTCCGGGACCGGCTGGACAGATGGGACCGACAGGACCCACGGGACCAGAAGGAAAGCCTGGGGCTGCAGCCGCCCAGGGACTTCCAGGCAACCCAGGCGCTCCAGGAGCCACTGGACCGACGGGACCCCAAGGCAAGAAGGGAGACAAGGGAGACAGGGGAGATGTAGGTCCGGTTGGACCTGTGGGTCGGCCAGGAGAGAGCATTGCAGGGTTGACTATCAACCGAACGGATTGGGGAAAAATGAAGAAAACAGATCAGGTGGGAGCTGGAAAACGGGGTGCATATGACAATCATGCGCCGATGATGTGCCCGCAAGGAACGGTTGCAATCGGAATTTATGGCGGATCCAACGGATCTGTGGTGGATCGCGTTGGTCTTCACTGTGCTTAAAACGGATTCCACACTCGACCCACACGAAGCACGCTCGGAACAATTCCCACTCCTCGACCATATGACAATGGGCCTCCCTTGTAACACAAATACGGCATCCCTGGAATCCGCTCGGGAAGATTCGGCGGGCATTCCCTGTAACACAAGCCTGCAACATAGTCCGGATGTTCCTGCGACAAGGCCCCTGGACCAACACACACTCCCAATGTCTTGGGATAGCGAGGACTCTTGGGGTTCTTGGGGTCTTTCAAACAATCGGCCTCTGATGTATCATATCCATCCCCTGCTTTGCGCTTGGGCTTGGGGCAATATGGATTCAAGCGTCCTCGAAGACGTCCTCCTCGAAGCCGCCCCCAGCAGACACCAAGCCATTTCCAGCTGCAATCATTGTAAATCGGCTCTCGGCAAATCAATCCATCGTTGCTCCAGCCATCTGGGCATGGATTGAGTCCAACTGGTTTTCCAACTCCCACACTCACACTGTCGGCCCAACACACGGGTCCAACTCCGTGATATCCCGACTTGCACTTCTCATAGCACAACCCTGCATCCAATTCGGGTTTGTGAGGAGGACAGGTATTGGGCCATGTGCTGAAGATTTCATATCCCTTGTCCGTGCTGGTGTCGGTTGTGACGATATCCGGTGTTCCAACAACCAATCCAAACCGCTCTCGTGCTTTGACGACTGCGAACAAGACAACTATGAGCGCAAGCAAAAGCTCATACATTGTTTCTTCGTCATATTTTAAGATGGAACGCCCACACATCAAACCCTTTGTGAAGGAGAAAATGCAGAGCTCCGTCACCATTCCTGCCGCCAAGGACAACGAAACGTCTCGCGCCTTTCACTGGATGCTCTACAAGCCGCAGCTCCATGCCGTGACGCCGTTTGAAACAAACAAGCCGTCAAGGGATGGGAATACTGCACGAAGTGGGGATCGAACCCACACGGACACAGAGTCCAGACACTCTTAAGGCGTCCTCCTTCACCATTCGGACATTCGTGCACAGCGACCTCCTGGTTGCGGGCCAGGCGCCACTTACCTTTACTCACGTCCATTTAAGTGGATTCTGCAGACCTTCAAGAAATGGGATCCGAGTACCAACCCGAAGAGACACAGGCCCTTGTTCAGTCCTGGAAGGACGACATGCACAACATTCTTGACTCCATCGAAGAGGAGCGAATGTGCCTTCGTTCGGATTTGACGGCCGAGCGCTCCTTTCGAAAGGTGTGGGGATCCGTGGTTCTTCTGTCCTTTCTCTACGGACTCATGTATGGAGTCTATTTGTCCAAATAATCTTGTGGGGTTCTAACAACAAAGATGGAAGTCGCAGTGCTTCTTGGTCTCGCCGCACTCGGATATGCATTGGCCCCGCAAGTTGCTCCCAAGGTGGAGGAGGAACGCAAACTCAATCCCAAGGAAACCTTTGTGACTCCCAAGCCCACGGCTCCCGAGACGGAGCGAGTCACAATCGTGCAGTCCGACCAGGGTCATAACAATATGGTTCCCTATTTTGGCGCCAACGTCACGCAGTCCATGTACAGTGGAGCCACGGATGGAATTCTCGACACGTACACGGGAAGCGGCAAGAATACCTTTTTCCACAAGGAAGAGGCCCCTGCATTCTTCAAGCCCGAAGCTGGAACTGGATTGCCGTGGGGTCGTCAGGTCGAGACGGACTTTGAGCAGTCTCGCATGGTTTCGTCGCTGGCCATGAAGAATGTGTTTCCGATTCAGCCCACGATTGTGGGTCCGGGAGTCAACGATGGCTACACGAATCTGCCGTCGGGCGGATACCAGCAGGATGCGATTCGTGAGTTTGCACTCCCCAAGACCACCGATGAGATCCGTGTGGCCAACAAGCCCAAGCTCACGTATTCGTCGGAGCCTGTCCCAGGTCAGCACTACATTACCGAGATGGGAATTCAGGCCCCCGTCAAGAAGAACCGCCCCGATCGCTTCCAGATTCTCCAGGGCGAGGATGGCTCGTTGCCCCACGTCAACACCACGCTCGGTCAGCAGGTGGCGGCGGCGATCTACCCGACCAACATGATGAAGCTGCAAAATCGCGAGAGCACGTCAACCGAATTCAAGGGAACGGCGCAGGCCGCTGCAGGTGGCTATCTCTCCTACATTCGTGCCTTTACCGAGCCCTTCCAGCAGTTCATGAAGTTGACTGTCGAGGGACGCCCCACTCCTGCGGGTCCGTCCGCCAACGGTGGTCTTGCGGCAGGTCCTCAGTCGTACAACGTGCAGACTCACCGCGATGAATCGCTCCTGAACAACACACGTGGATTTGAGGCTCCGATGATGACGTTGGGTGGTCAGGCCCCGACTGCCGCTCAGCAGGGCTCGACCAAGTATGTGGTGCCTCTGCAGGAGGACATCTACACCCAGCGCAATGAGCCGGCGGTGCTGGATGCGTTCCGCAAGAACCCCTACACCCAGAGTCTGAATTCCTCTGCGTAAGAGACACACATGTTGTTACCGCCGACGACGACTCTTCGTCTGTCTGCGCCTCGTTTTCCTGCGACCTCCCTTTTTCAAGGGGGGAGGATCGTATAGGGTTCCCTTGTTCATCACGAACACTTGGTTGGTATCGACATTCTTCAGCGTTCGGGTCTGTGGATTCACTACGCTGACGACTTGTTGAGACTCTCCTGGTTCCCCCAGCCATACAAGGAGTTGTCCTTCGTCAGTTGTTTTGATGTCCACAGGTGTCCGATGTTCCTGAATCCAGGCCCACAGAGGCCATCCTTTCGTGTCGAACGATTTCTCCATTACCTTGTCGTCAATGTTTCTTTTCAACTCGAAAGGGACACTTCGTAGGGAATTTCGTACGTGAATACAAATGTCGGAGAAACCCAAAAAGAAAATAAGTTTTGCGCCCAAAGGTGCAAAAGTCGCCGAATTTAAGATAGAAGAGCCCCCATTGGGAGGAATCACACGCTCGGGGTCGGAAGAGCTTCGCACAACGGAAGGGCGTATGGGATCGCGGAGTGTGCTGCCGATTCCGCAAAACGACTATCGTCGGTACGTGGACATGGAGCAGCAAATGGCGGAACGAGGACTTGTTCCAGTGCTCCCCCTTTCGCGGAAAGAATACGAAGCGGAAGGATTGCGTTGGGTCGGAACGCGCCCTGGAATCCAACGAACAGATGCGGGCATCCCTGCAACGACAACCCAACCAGCCACTGGCTTTCCATGGGGAAAGGGACGCACTCGTCGTCGATCGACAAAGAAACGAACTACACGAAAGAAGCGGTCTCACAAGAAATGGACCTCCTCCGGTACTCGGAGACGAAACTAGACATTTGTTTCAAAGACAAAAACCGCCGCGAGATCAACGACATTCTGCGACAGCTTCTTGTACATCCGGATCGAATCCGGATTTGTCCCTGCGTGCATACTCTGGAGGGAATGGTTTGGGTTCGGAAAACCCTTGCGTTTTTGAACGCACACATACACAATGAACCATCTCATCAGTCCCTCGGACCTCAATCGAATTGAATCCCAGTTGTTGTTGCGACGAGACCAACTCGTCCAAGCAACGGCCTGGAGTTTTAATCTTGCATTGCTCGTGTTGATTGTGGGAAGCTTTGTGGCGTTTCTCTACGTTCAATACACATCGCACACGCAAGAAGTACAAGAAACAAAACGAATTCCATTTACTCCAGTCACATGGTATTCTGCCACTCGAAATGTTCGCAATGAAGAATATGGACAAACTTCTGACCCTGAAATTGGACATGGTGTACCGCTCGCTTTCGATGGAGGAGGCCCAGAAGCGTTTCTCTGAGGCAATGGGTGCTCCTCCTCCTGCTGCAGAACCACAGGCTCCTCCAAAGCCCGCTCGCAAGGTAGTTAAATCAATCAAACCCAAATCTAAGTAAAGAGTAATGTCACGTATCGATGCGTCAACGACGGCGATCGGGGGATTTTTTCAATTGTACAAGTATGAACCCTTCGCCAATTCGTTCTCGTTAAACAGCAACGCAGGCGCTGGGGATACGCTTAGTTTTGCAGGGTCCTCTCCAGAACTTGGACAGTTTCTGACCAATCCAACGACACGAGATGTCTCGTTTTCCTCTGTGAATGGTCCCAATACGAGCTATTCAACTCCACTTTCGTTGCTCATCACAGATCTTTCGGGAACTCTGGCGATGCAGACCTTGACGTACGGGGTTCAAATTTCAGCTGGGCGGTTTCTGTCTCCACCGTCGGGGACGTCCTATACGTTCTACAAGAATGAGCCAACCACAGTGACCTTTCCCTCTGGAGTTACATTCGTTGGATCCATTCCCATTCAACAGCCAACCCCAACTCCTTCCTTTCCTCTTGGATTGTCGTGGCAGTCCAATTCTCCAACAACATACTCGATTGTTGGAACTCCCACAATTCAGACAGCCTCGTGCAATTACAATGTGATTGGAAGTGGAACGACTGGACGCATCATTACAACGAAAGTCAACATTGCAGTCAACGGAGAACGAATGCTTGTCGATGTGTCTGGGTCATCGAATGTGACGGGACTCACCATTGGAACTCCCATGTCGGAACGATATGTCTCGATTCGCGTTCCTCCCTACAGCGCATCCTCCACACTCAAGATTCGCTATACCTGGACGCCGCTTCCGTCTGGATTTTCCTTTTCCGATGCGAACGGACTTCCGGTCACATCTGGATTCATCACAGTGGATGCGAGCTCGAGCGTACGTCTCAATGGAACGTTGACGTCGAATGTTGTTCGGTCGTTTTCCAATCAACCCTACAAGATCACGCTGACTCCGACACGGACGTTTTCTCCCTTTCTCACGAGCAACGTCACGTTTACACTGACCCCAGACGAACTGGTCTTGTTTGATGTCCCCAATGTGTCGCCCAGCTTTTTTGTTGGAGTTCCCATTTCGGCGTCTGAACTCAGCAACAGTTTCCAAGCCCAGACAATGTTTGCGTCATCATTGTATTGGCCGATCGAGTCCATGTTCTCTCCGGACCTTCGGAGTGATTTGTCGTTGTCGTTCTTCAGCAATCTTCAGCGCGGATATCTCACGGGAACCCCGACGTCAACGGGAAGTGGAACCTACACCATTCGGGCTACGAATTTGACTGGAGTGACGGCAGACCTCTCGGTTCCGATTTCAGTGACGACGGACACCATTTCCTTTGACTTTAATGTGACTCCGACCAGTGATGTGTGTGCCTCCTTCATTCTGAGCCGTGATCTTGTGAATGCAAAGACGGGCTATTATTCGTATCCGATCCGGTTTCGTGCAACAGCAGGATCGGGCTGCAACGTCACGATGTCGACGTCCTCGTTGACGGGAACAGGATTGTCGCTCACAAGCAATGCACCCGGGCTGTACACCTTGACGGGCGTTCCCTCGACAGTGACGTCGCTTCAGACATTGACGGTCACTGCGACGGCTCCGGCAACAACGGCAACAACGTCCACGACCATGAAGTTCCAGATTGTTCCGGATACATTTACCTTTTCCACGGCATCCTTGGAATTCGTGCAGAACGTCGCCATCACCCCGACTCAGTTTACGGCCACCACGCTCAGTGAACGGCCCATCGTTCAATTTTCGTCCACAAACCTTCCATCTGGACTTACTGTGACGACTTCAGGTGTGTTGTCGGGAACTCCATTGGTCGATACCTCTGGATCGTTCACACTGTCCGCGTCGACGGGATACACAACAGGAAGTCAAACGTACTCGTATTCGTTGCGACCTGATTCGATGCTGCTCTTTGCGCAGTCGAATGCATACACATACAGCCCAAGTGACTCGGTGTCGATTCCGATTGTCGGAGTCGCCTACAGCGGAACGGCTGTCTCCAATTATCAGTTTTCCAATTTGACGCAGACCTGTGGGTTGAGCATCGGATCCACGACAGGTCTCATTTCAGGCACGCTCACGGACAGCGTTCCTCCGAATCCACTCTTGCCGGCCAGTTGCAATTTCAGTATCAACGCAAATGCGAATCTCCTGGACGGATCTCTGGGAGCGACGTGGACAACCAGCAATCCGATCGTGTATCGCAGGTACATGCTTCGAACAACGCTTCCAGACACTGGAATAGGTTGCAATGCCTCCACAATTCTCACTGCAGACCTCTCCCTTCGGTCCTGGAGCTCCAACGTCTACATCTCCTACGCAGGATCCAACGATACCACGGTCACGGGCCTGCAAGCAGCTGAGATCCAACGCAAGAACGAAACGCTCGACAGCAATGTGATGCTGATTCCAATGGTCTCCAGTGGATCGTCCAACGCAACGATTGCACGAGCAACAAGCAATGGTGCTCAATTTACGGTCAATACTCTGACGAGTGGAGGAGCTCTTACGGCGGGAAGTTCCATCACAAACAAACCCGGAACATCGACGTGGTGGATGACTGGAACGCGAGGAGGTACATACGCATTCATTGCAAAATCAACAGACGATGGGATCACATGGTCAGATGCGAGCTCTGTTCAATTGCCGACCGCTCCTCCTCCCTCGTCCCAGGTGGGTGAAAAGATCCTCCTTCGGGATTGGTTTACGGGATTGTACTCGCTGGATCCATCGTACTACACAATCAGTGGGACCAATGTTCGGTACAAGAACGGAGTCCTTCTTGTTGGAGGATCGACCTATGCTGGAAATGCAAGTGAAGTGATTGCGGCAGCGTATTCGACCGACGAGGGAGTTACGTGGTCAAAGGCGACTGGACTTGAAACAGTCGCAGAAATTGCCCAGTTCAATCTCGAGGGATCGCCTTGGGTGGTGTCGGGATCTGAGCGATATGCGACCGCAGACGTTGGAAGCACATGGAGCAACTCTGCAGGAACTCTCTGGTATTCCGACAACTCGGGATCATCCTGGTCGGCTGCATCGGGAGATTTCAATTTCTTCGGATACGACATTGTGTATGGAAGCAACACCTGGATTGCGACAGGACTTGACGTGTCTGGAGGGGACTACATTCCGAGTGTTCGGGTTTCCACAGATGGATCCAACTGGTCTGGGATTGATCAGTTGAACAATGCTCTGTACGCAGACAAACGGGCGTTCAAGATCACACCCCCCATCGGGGTTGGGCCGATCTTGTTTGACGGATCCTGGAATGTCTTTACGTCTGAAAACTGTACGAGCTCGGGATGCGATACGTACACGCCCTACGTGTACACGCATGGCCCTTCCAATCTGAATGACGACAATTGGACAAAGTTGCCGATTTTGAGTGGGATTCTGCCGACAGCCTACTCCAACCGAGTGGCCCATCATGGAATTCTGTCTCCAATGTATGTTCGGACAGGAAGTCCGATCACAACAACTTTGTCGTTCCCGCTTGTGACGGCCGGTGGTCCAACTGTGACGTCTCCCGTCGAACGATCCTATTTGTTCTACCAATACATGCCGATTTCTCCCATCACGTTTTCGGCGACTGGGTCAGGACAAGTGTACTTCTTCTTGGACAGCAACACACTGCCCACGGGACTGCGATGGGATCCGATTGCACAGCGAATCACAGGAGCGTCTGCACGGATTGGAGACAAGACGTTCATGGTGTACGCCAAAGACGATGTGGCGGTGACTCCGATCACCATTCAAACGACAACGTTGATTCCACGCATCGTTCGACAGCAAGACGGAGCTGGAGCGTACACCTCTCTGGTTCGGCAGTATACCCTCGTCAATGCAGCCCAGAATGCACGCGACAATCGGGTGTTCCCAACGCAAGAAAGAGCCCTCGGAGAATTTGCAGCGCCTCCTGCGCCCGATTCGGTCACGCCGAGCAACTGCGAGTGCAAGTAAAAAATACATTAGGACTACAGAACACACATTAGAGAGTATCACACATTTATGCAGGGATCTCCAGGCCCTCAAACTCCAGCATTCCCACATGTCCCACGTGCTTGTTCACGTCTCCTTGGGGCTCGTAGACCTTCTGGGTTTCCGGGTCCACCAGGTAGGTCTTGCCCGACCACTCGACACGGGCACACTTTGTGAGCGTGGCTCCGTCGTCGGCGGTAGGCTGCGGAGTAAGAAATCGCCGCATGTGAGCCTCGAGGGGTCCCCCAGCATCAAACTCCTCCTTCGGCATCGCATTGACGTACTCCTGGAACGCCTTCTTGTCTCCCTCGACCTTCAACTCCTTGGTCAGTGCCTTGAAGAGGTTGGTTTGCGTCGGATTCCATTTCTCGAGATTTTGAGTTCCCTCTGCCTTGGGCTTGCGTCCTGGCTTCTTCTTCTCGACTGGCTCTCCTGCCCCAGCGGCCGCAGGTGCCTCTGCCTTGGGCTTGCGACCCGGCTTTTTCTTCTCCTTCACAGGCTCCGCAACAGGCTCCGCAACAGGCTCCGCAGCTCCCGCAGCTGCGGGCTCTGCAGCCTTCTTCGCCTTGGGCGCACGCTTCTTCTTCTCCTTCACAGGCTCCGCCACAGGGCCACCACCATCCTTCTCCTCCGAGGCCTGCACAGCACTCGGCAACACACATTCAGGGCACTCAGGGAAGAGTTCTGCAATCAGTGCCTTGATAAAGTCCGCACGTGCGTCATCAGACGACGCATATTCACGGCCAGCGTACACAGGGTCCGACGACACCTTGACGATAGCGTTCACGATCACTTGCTTGAGCGAGTTCATCTTTGCGTTTCCAGGGAATACTGGTTTCGTCTACGTTTTATCGATCCGTTTTTGGGAGCCAAGCGGAAGAATAATTTACCCGCACGTCTGGCTCCCAAAAACGGATCGATGAGACGCAGACGAAATCCCAATTCCTATGGAGCCCATGAATCTTCCTCTTGGCGGTGGCGCTACGGCAGCTACCGCAGGGAGGTCGCAGGCACAGGCCTGCTTGTGTGACCCCGCCCTCTTCTCCCTCAAGTGGGGAGAGCATTCGTATCAGCGAGACTATGCGCAGAAGATGCACTACATCCTCATGCCGCAGGAGCAGTGGGAGCGTGGAGCTGCAGGACATTTGGCGGCGCACCCGCACAACTGGGCGGTGCACCAGTGGATTGCTCGGACGCAGGCAGCGAGGCAGGAGTATCAGCAGCGGGCATCTCAGCGAGTCGTCGTGGAGATGCCTGACGCAGAGGAATTGACCTTCCGTGTGTGGAAGGATATGATCGAGGAGCCAGCCAAGTACGGCGACGACATCACGGAGTGGCTGGAGCTCGATGAGGCGGTGATGCGTGGACCCAAGCGCTGGCGTGCAGGCGCCTACTGGATCCGCAGGGCGGAGGCAGAGGCTGCCGAGGAGGAGCAGAAGATGCGCCACGGTTCTGCGACGCGCATTCAGGCGCTCTGGCGTGGCTACAGCACTCGCGTCCGCCAGACGTGGAGGGATTGCGCCAAGTGCCTCAAGCACGGCATCTGCGTGGAGATGCTGGGTGACGAGCACGTGTGCCGCTGCTGCTGGGGAGAGGCGAACCCGGTGGAGGATACCGTGGTGACGCCGATGTAGACAAGGGGGAGGAACGGCAACGCACTACTTTTTGCCTGCCCTCCGTCGAGTGTGTTTCGCCTTGCGACCCTTTGCCCGTGTCTTGCGACCCCCTTGAATCTTGGGGGAAGCCGCAAATTTTGCAATGTTGCGCGCAACCTCTTCGGGGAGTTCTTTTCCGTCAGGCCCTTGCCATCCCAACGCAGTGCGAAATGCACGGCGTCCTTCGTGAGCCGCCACTTTCTTTCCCAAATCCTTTTCGGTTGGCTTTGAGAGTACACACTCTTTAATCGCATCAAGAACACTGTTGACACGATCTGCGTTCTGTCCCTCCAGATTACCGCGATTGGTACGAGGAGGAGTGTACAGCGTTATGTAGACCATATCATCCTCTGCGGATTGGAGGGGATCGGGGGCATTTCCAAACACGAAAACGCCAAACCCCCACCCCAACGGGAACTCATAGCGTACACCCAATTTTGCTTTCACACATTCAATAATATTGGGTTTGAGGACCCGCCTGGTACTTTGAACAGTCCCTTGTATCACAAGGTCTTTCTCAATGGCGGTTATAACTTCCACCGGAATCAGAACTCGAGGCATTTATTCTTTCGCTCTGTTTTTTTACATCTTGCCCTTGGCATAGGCTGCATTCAGACCTGTGATCTCAAAGATGCCGTGGAAGAGAGCCCCTGCCACTGCAATCGTCACCCACTTGCCGTAGGACCCCACCAGCTTCTCCGACACCCAATACATGGGGATGAGCACAAGACCCACAATCAGCATCTCCACAAGAATGTTCATTTCTCTTGAAAACGGATTATTTTTGCGGATGAACAAAAGGCAGCAGGATGCGCTCACTCGACAATGCAATGGCGGATCTTTCCGCAAAGTACAGGGGAATGACCTACGAGATCGACCCGAAGAGTCGGAAACGATGGATTCTCACGGTCTACAACGAATGTGTCCCAGGATCCTACCTAAAAATTGAGATTCTTGATCGAAATGGAGTTCCAGCCGCCCTTGTGATGGAACGCCGAAGCCTTGGGTATCCGTCGATGTCTCGCTTCATGAATCGTCTCATGGATGCACTGGATCCTCCTGCCTGGGAATGCGCGGATTTCGTAGAGCCGGGAGAAGACGACTAGATCTTCTCTACTTTGTCCGCCACAACTTTGACGAGCTCAACAGGCTTCGGAGGCGGCGTACATTTGTGAACCTCCGGAAGCCGACAGGCAATGCAATACACACGACCACACGAACACTTGAATTCCAGAACTGTTTTTTTCTTGCAACATGCGCACTTCATTCCAGATCCTTGATCGTTGGCTTGAGAATATGCGGCCATTCGTTTTTGGGAGGTACACATACACATGGATGTTCGCAAGGCGCCGCACACACCGATTTGCGAGCAGCCGCTACTGGGCACGACAGGTGCTTGAGCGCAGGTTCACGATAAATGCAGCCCATTTCACACAAGTTCTGAAGGGTCTTGGGGAGAAGACATCGAGCACGCTGCATTCTTGTATCTACGAAAGAACAATGAAAATCCGATACACAACGAAAGTGGATTCGGACGTTGACTACAATCCCACGATCTTCGCAGACGAAGTGGCTGTCTATCTTGCCGACCCCAACGGGTGGGTGTCGGAAGGATACACATTTGTTCGAAGCGCTCCTGCCGACGTCGAGATTCATCTGTCCAGTCCCCAGACACTTGCGACAAATGGATGCCGAGATGGAACCCTTTCTTGTGCAGAGCTCAATGGCCGGCATATGCATCTGAATTCGATGCGATGGACTCGAGGAGCTCCTCCCAGCAAGTTGGATCTCAAGGACTATCGGCAATATATGGTCACGCATGAAATGGGACACATTCTGGGACACGACCACGTCAAATGCCCAGGCCGTGGACAGCCTGCTCCACTCATGATGCAGCAAACGCTTGGAATTGGAGTCTGCAGTCCAAACACAAAACTTACAGACAGTGACCGAACCAAGAGTAGATGATCTATCTGCTGGTTCCGACTGGAAGTCCTGAGTGGGATGATATGCGAATGTTTACCTCGTTTTCGGCAGTGGAGCAAGTTGTCTATCAGGGAATCGAAGAGCGCAAGGCCCGCCGTGAGAACGAGCGCTGGTGTTTTGTGATTGCCTACGATGGAACCGACGAGGTGTTCCCAGTGTGGGGATACATGATTTATGATGGGTACCTTCAGCGGTGTGCAATTACGCAGTCACCTTCAGGATCATCACTCCCGCAGCGATAAGTGCAATTGCAAAGAAATCGTGCACGTGGAGGACTTCCTTGAAGAGCAATGTACCGACAACCGTGGTTGCAACCACAGACAGTCCTGACCACAAGGCATTGGTCATGGCCATTCCAGTTCCGTTAAACGTCAGTCGAAGCATGTATCCGACGGCTGCATAAAAGAGAACGCCGACAGCAAAGAACGCTGTGTTGTCGACACTTCTCTTGAAACACGACATCGCAAGGGTTTCCAGCATCACAATGAGGAGGACATACCAATATACACGGGGAATTCCCATTTGTAGTAATGGACCCGTATTTAATTGTCCTCCTGTTTCTCTTGCTTGGGTTTGGATTGGTTGGGTGTATTGTCGGCGTGGAACTCTATCTGTTAGAGCGGTCTCGTCAAGATGTGTTCCTCGAGTAATCGGTTCATCATGATCGGCTCGTCCATGCGCGAGTGGACAGTGTCCTTGTGTTTCAATCGAAATTGAAATGTTCCA
>JACCDX011767602.1_pt1 | contig 14560 bp, 15 predicted proteins | sample 7449681 | NCBI WGS metagenome assembly JACCDX01 (sample SAMN15323450, study PRJNA562643) | freshwater metagenome | isolation source: river surface water | place: USA:Blue River Watershed | collected 2017-08-18
CCTGGGGCGCGATTTAAACGTCGAAATAATTCTTGTCTAGGGGACTCAGCCACCCTCATCATCCACACAAAATTATCTGCCGTGGGATCTTTGGCGTAAGACTCAGCCGCACTCAAGACGTCTGCAGGACTTGGATTGAACTTCTCTGCCAAATGCAAGAAGTATTGGGATTTTTGCTCATCATCCAAGGTGTTGAAGTTTTCAATTAAATCTGAGGCCATGCTGGCGGCATTGGACTCCCCACGCTCAGACAAGAGACGCTTGGTGGCATTGATGGTTTTGCTCATATGCCGAGCTTTGATCATCTTATCGAGAATCATGCGGATAACCTCTGATCAAATTTCATTTGGCGCAACACTTCACGTTGATTCATGATGTGTTGCTTCATGTACTGCTCAGCCTGCTCACCATTTCTGATCTTGAGCGCCTTAAAGATGGCCAAATGTTCTTTACATGATTCTTCAATACGACCTTTTTGATGCAAGCTGCGATGACGGGCCAAATTAAGAATCTTTCTTAAGTCATGCACCATGGTGGTGAGCCACTCATTACCAGCCAACTTCTGAATCGCCAAATGAATTTCACGATTGGTTGCGAAGTACTGATCAATCTTCTTGTCTTGTGCATAAGCTTGGAGTTTTTGATGCAACTCTTCAAGCGAATGAATTTCTGAATCACTGGCTTTATTGGCTGCCTCGAATGCACAGCGTCCCTCGAGCATGGCCATCAAAGGAAAGATTTCGTCTAAATCTTTTTCGGTGAGTTCAGTGACATAACAGCCTCGACGAGGTTCAATGCGAAGCAAGCCTTCTGACGCAAGAATTCGGATGGCTTCTCTGAATGGGGTTCTGGACACCCCCATCTCTTCAGCCAACTTTTGCTCATCAATCCATGTCCCTGGCGACAAAATACCGCCCGCAATCATGGATCGCAGACGCTCTGTCACTTCAACATAGAGGGCTGTTTTGACAACTTTAAAAGACATGCATTCAATGTATTTTGTATACATTTTTGAATACATTGGTAATTACCCTAGAAAAGGGAAACTACCTAGAGTCGATCTCTAGAAGACCCTCTCAAAACCATGCATTAATGTGACTTGGAAGAGGAGCTGCGAGAGAAAAGATAAAAACCGAACAAAATCATGGGAAGAGACAACCACTGCCCCATGGAAAGACCCAAACTTAAGAGACCCAAGAAACTATCGGGCTCTCTGGCAAACTCCGCCAAAAATCTGAAGATGCCATAAGCCAACAAAAATACACCTGAAATTTGCCCAACCGCACGAGGCTTACTGGAATACCACCACAAGAGAATGCCCAGACACAAACCCTCACCCATGAATTGATATAACTGCGAAGGATGTCGTGCCACCATATCACCTGCTTGAGGAAAGATCATGGCCCAAGGTAAATCAGTCGGACGACCCCAGAGTTCCCCATTAAGAAAATTACCCAAACGACCAAAGGCCAGGCCAAAAGGAACCAAAGGTGCAATCAAATCTGTCACTTGAAAAAATGATTGCTTTGTTTTTTTGGCACACCACAACATCGCCACCAACACACCCAAGAAACCTCCATGAAAAGACATACCGCCTTCCCATACTTTTAGAGCATCGAGTGGGTTGGCCAAATAATGACCAGGCATGTAAAAAATCACGTAGCCTAGACGCCCGCCGAGAATGACGCCCAGAACACCTGCAAATAAAAGATCTTCAATTTCTTTATAGCTCACGTGACTCAAGTGAGATCGACGTGTTTGTAATTTACCTAAAAGTAAAAATTGAGCAAATGCCATCAAGTACATCAAACCGTACCAATGCACTGCAATGGGCCCAAGACTAATGGCAATCGGGTCAAATTGTGGGTGCATCAATGCCATAAAAATCTTTGTTTAAGGTGTAGTTAAGAAATGTCACTGTCCAGTTTGATCAAAGTTGTGAAGCTCATGCCCTTGATCTCTATAAGCCTTGTAACGCGCACGACCTGCCTGACGATCAGTCTCATCGGTAGAAACAATTTCAACTATTCGAGGAAAACGACTGGCCACTTGCTCAACAGATACTGGCATGTCTTGCCCCACATGAATCAAGACATCACCATGAGGCAAATGCTCTAACTCAGGTGATTCAAAACTCTCGACAAAAACGATGGGTGTTTCAGTGGCCACATCATCTTTGCCCCATGCATGAGGCAAAAATTCTGTGGCAGAAAATGACCACAATTGCTCATCTAACTGTTTCAGAAAAGCACTGGGGCCCACCACCACGACGTTTCTCATGGGCAAGTCTTGATGCTGACTTGCCATGATTTTGCGGATCAAGCGACAACTGTACAAAGACTTGTTGCTCACCTGACTGTGAAAATCAATTCTTGCCATAAGTATTTATTTTGCCAAAAGATAGTTCACCAACAATGGCACAGGACGACCCGTGGCACCTTTTGCGGCACCACTCTTCCAAGCTGTGCCAGCAATGTCTAGATGAGCCCAAGTATATTTCTCGGTATAGCGTGCCAAGAAACATGCAGCCGTCACGCTACCCGCAGGACGTCCACCAATATTGGCCATGTCGGCAAAATTGGATTTCAACTGATCTTGATAGGCACTGTCTAAAGGCATTCTCCACACTGTGTCTTGAGAGGTGCGTCCAGCACTTAACAAACTCTCAGCCAAAGCATCATCGTCAGAGAACAATCCTGAATGAACAGCACCCAAGGCAATCACACAAGCACCCGTCAAAGTAGCAATATCAATCACGGCAGCTGGTTTAAATCTTTCTACATAAGTGAGGGCATCACACAGAATCAAACGACCTTCAGCGTCGGTGTTCAAAATTTCGATGGTTTGCCCAGACATACTGGTCACGATGTCCCCTGGACGAGTGGCCTGCCCTGAGGGCATGTTTTCACAAGTTGGTATGACACCAATCACATTGCGCTTTAACTTGAGTTCAGCGATTGCACGCATGGTTCCAAGCACGGATGCCGCACCACACATGTCATACTTCATTTCATCCATACCCTCACCAGGCTTGAGAGAAATACCACCTGTATCAAAAGTAATGCCTTTACCCACCAACACCACGGGGGCATCACCAGCACGACCCCCTTGATGACGAATCACGATAAATTGAGGAGGCGTCACAGAACCTTGTGTGACCGCTAAAAATGCACCCATTTTGAGAGCTTCGATTTCTTTGCGACCCAAGACTTCCACTTTTAATGGAAACTCTTTGGCCAGCTTTTTTGCAGTGCTTGCCAAATAAGTTGGATTGCAAATATTCGGAGGCAAATTACCCAAGTCTTTCGTTAACTCAACTCCATTGGCAATCGCTTGGCCTTCGGCTGCAGCCTGACTCACATCGCGATTGTTTTTTGCATGGGTCGCAATGACCAATTTCTTTAAGTGGGGTGCCTTTTCAGCCGGCTTGGTTTTAAATTGTGGATGACGCGCACCAAATTTATACACATGCTCTTTGGCCAATTGCACCAACAAACGCACTTGCGACAAACCATCTTTGGCAGAAAACTCCTCAAAGACCCAAAGAGCATCTTTAGCAGTGCTTGCTGTGAGCGTTTTGATTGCGGCAGATAACCATTTTGAGGCTGGAACAGCTTTTTCGGCTTTTACACCTTTCGCTTTAACTTCTTCACCCACACAAATGAGTAATAAACGGTCGGCTTTCAGACCCAATTTGGCCCAAGCATCGGTGGCCGTCAAAAGAACTTGACTACCTGCCACACCTTCAAGATCTTTTGACTCAAGGGCTCGCGCCACAGCACCGTGCGTGGCCGTATTCAGAACAGCCAAACCCCCTGATAATTTTTTAGGATTTTTAACAGAATTTGCGGAGAAAGCCCAAACCAAACAGTTGGTGGCCACCGCCATCTGTGCTTTGATGCCCAAAGCACCCTCATTAAATACTTTCGTGCTACATTCCATGTGCTTTTCCTTTGTTTGACCTTTGCGCAAGGGAAGTTCTGATACCCTTGATTATCGCCCAGCTTCGCTTTTTATGATCTTTAAGAGAGCCCTACGACAAGAACTCAATTTCACCACAGGTGTGGTGTTCATGGTTTTGGTCACACTCGTATTAACGAATTTGATGATTCGAGTGCTTGGAAATGCGGCCAGCGGCACCGCCAATCCAAAAGATGCCTTGGTTCTCATTGGTTTGGGCATGATCAACTACCTACCGATTTTGTTGACCGCTTCACTCTTTGTATCGATTTTGATGGTGCTCACACGCTGGTACAAAGATTCTGAGATGGTCATCTGGCAATCAGCAGGCATCAGTCTATTCAGAATTTTGCGCCCGATTTTGAACTTTACGATTCCACTGGCCGTAGCAATTGCCGCACTCTCAATTTTTGTCTCTCCATGGGCCAGCGAACAATCCGCCACCATCAAACAACGTTTTCAGCAACGAGATGACATTTCCATGTTAGCTCCAGGTCAGTTCAGAGAGTCCTCTGGCAACAATCGGGTTTTCTTTATTGAGAGCATGAACTCTGAAACCAATGTCATTAAAAATATTTTTGTCACAGACTTTGGCAAAGATCGTCAGTTAGTGGCGGTGGCTAAAGAGGGTTTTATTCAAAATAAACCTGACGGCGAAAAGCAACTCATTCTTGAAACTGGTAGACGCTATGAAGGCACACCAGGCAATACCGATTTTCGCATCACTGAATTTGAAAAATACACCGTCAAACTTGAAGACAAGGTTGTTGACCCGATCATCAATGGTCCCCGAACACTGCCTATTTGGATTTTGCTTCAGGATCTCAACTTAGCCCATCTCGGTGAAATCTTGTGGCGAGTCGGATTACCTCTGATGGCTTTTGTTTTTGCCATCATCGCGATTCCTTTGTCGTATATGGACCCTCGTCGCGGTCGCTACACTGCGCTGATCATGGCCGTGTTGATTTACTTTACCTACTCAAACTTATTGAAGTTAATGCAAGCTTGGGTGAGCACTGGAAAAATCTCTTTCTCGATTGCGTGGTGGTTATTGCATGTGTTGGCCGCTCTCATAGGGATTGCATTGATTTTCTATCGTCAGAATCGTTCAATCACTTTGTATGGTCGCTATCAACGTTGGGCGAAAAAGAAAACGCAGGGGGCTGTCTAAATCATGTGGCAAAGACTCTTCCCTCTCGTTTATGAACGCTATTTGGCAAAACAAATTTATTTGGCATTTACCTTTATTTTGTTTGCTCTGATTTCATTGTTCATTTTCTTTGACTTCATTGCTGAGATGGGGGATACCACCAACACCTACACGGTGTTGCTGGCTTTTATGACTGTGCTGCTTCGCGTACCGAGTCGCTTGGTGGAAATCATGCCGATTGCTGGTTTGATTGGCGGTATTTATGTGATGGCCAATATGGCAGCTCAGTCTGAATACACCATCTTGCGAGTTGCGGGCTTAGACACACGCAAATCTCTAAAAACTTTGATGAAGATTGCGATTCCCATTGCCCTCTTAATTCTGTTGATGAGCGAAGTGGTGGGCCCCTTTAGCGAAGGCATTTCCAAAAATGTTCGCTTAAGCGCCCTCAATCAAGGCAAGGAAGTTTTGGAATTTCGCTCTGGTGCTTGGATCAAAGATAAATTGCGCGGCAATGACGGTAAAGGCGAAGTTCAAAAAGGCATTCGTTACATCAATGTGGGCTCACTAGAAACCAATGAGGTGATTCGTGGCTTTAGGATGTATGAATTCGATGATCAATATCGTTTATTACTGAGCCGTACAGCGGAAACAGTTCGATTTGTCGGCAATGGTGTGTGGCGTCTGAATAAAGTGACTGAAACAAGATTTACTGAAGTATCGGGAGCTAACCGTCTAGACCCTAGCTTTTCAACCCAAATCAAGAAAACCGATAGCTTAGACATTGAAACCGAAGTAAGCCCTGAATTATTGAGTGCCTTGTTGATCAAGCCCGATCGTTTATCGATTATTAATTTATTTGGCTACATCAATCATCTTCAAGAAAACAAACAAGACTATCAACGCTATGCCATCTCGTTTTGGAAAAAAGTGATTTATCCATTCACCATCTTGGTGATGTTGGCACTGGCTTTGCCTTTTGCTTATTTGCAGACTCGTTCAGGGGGTATTGGCTACAAAGTGTTCGGCGGAATCATGTTGGGCATCAGTTTCCAGTTGTTCAATAGCCTCTTCTCCCATTTAGGATTATTGGGAGAGTGGCCGGCCTTTATCAGCGCCATCACACCCGCTCTGATTTACTTCTTACTGGCCATTGCTGGCATTCGTTGGGTGGCGAAAACCTAAATTTCTATAAATAATATAGAATCGTTTTAATATACGATTTATTACATATAGGAATTCAAGGTCATGAACCTTCATCAATTTAAGTTTGTTCGCGAGGCGGTTCGTCAAAACTTCAACCTGACTGAGGCGGCCAAAACTCTATTTACCTCTCAACCCGGGGTGTCTAAAGCCATCTTGGAACTAGAAGATGAGTTGGGCGTTGACATTTTCCGTCGTCACGGCAAACGCATACGCAATTTGACCGAACCAGGTAAGCGAATACTCACATCTATTGAAAGAATTTTGATGGAAGTGGAAACCTTAAAGCGAGTGAGTAAAGATTTTGCCGCCCAAGACCAAGGTAACTTTGTGATTGCAACCACTCATACGCAAGCAAGGTATGCATTACCCAAAGTATTGACCGAATTCACCAAACGTTTCCCCAAAGTACGCGTGAGTATTCAACAAGGTAGCCCACTTCAAATTGCCGACATGTTGCTCAATGATCAAGCGGATATTGCAATTGCCACTGAAGGCATCGCAGGGATTGACGGTTTACTCGCCTTACCTGGTTATCAATGGCAGCATGTGATTGCCGTTCAACCAGAACACCCCTTGCTGACTAAAAAGAATATTTCCTTAGAAGATTTAATTGAATACCCCATCATCACTTACGATGAAGCATTTGCGGGTCGAAGCAAAATTGATAAAGCCTTTGCCAGCAAAAACCTAAAACCTGATGTGGTGTTAGAAGCCATCGATGCCGACGTGATTAAGACCTATGTGGAAACTGGTATGGGAGTGGGCATTGTGGCCGGTGTTGCTTATGACGCTGATCGTGATCGCAATTTGCGGGTGATTCCTGCAGGGCATTTATTTGGCAACAATGTCACGAAGATTGCCGTCAAACAAAATGCTTATTTGCGCTCGTTTGTGTACACCTTCATTGAATTGTTCTCGCCCACCCTCACTCGCAAACTGGTCGATCAGGCGATGCTAGGGGAAACCGTGGATTATCAAATTTAATCAAGCACAAAAAGTAATGCTGACTTTTTATGATTTTGGTGATTCAGTGATTTCATAATGAGCACCTGGGTACTGAGCCAATTGCTCGACCAAATAAGGCATGACGGCTTGCATTGTGTCTTTTAGAACCCACGGTGGGTTGATCACAAACAAACCGCTGCCCAACATGCCAAAGCCTTTTTCATCCGGCTCTTGAACCGTGATGGAAATATTCAAGGTCTTTTCTGATAATTCATTTAAGGCCTCAATCATGTTTAGGTGATCGCCACGGCTTAGGATGGGATACCAAATCACATAAACACCCTCAGCAAATCGTTTTAGACCTTCCTCAAGAGCCACGATGACTTTCTGATAATCCGATTTGATTTCATAGGGAGGATCCATAAAGATCACCGCTCGTCGTGTGGGTGGCGGCAACAAAGCTTTCAAAGATGCAAAGCCATCTGCCTTGAATACTTTTGCCTGACGATCACCATCAAAATGCTGCTGCAAGATCTCAACATCCGTCGGATGCAATTCAAATAAACGCAGGCGATCATCCGCTCGGATGGTGCGCCGAATAACCTCAGGAGACCCAGGATACAAACTCCAGTCACCTCGAACATTACAAAGCTGCACCAACTGAATGTAGTCTGCTAGAACAGAGGGCAAATCATCTCTGTGCCATAAACGAGCAACCCCGTTTAAATATTCAGCTTTGGTATTGGCGTATTCAGAATCTAAGGAATACATCCCTGCCCCCGCATGAGTATCAATCACCCAGTAGGGTTTTTCTTTTTGATTCATGTATAGCAAGATTTGCCGAAGAACACAGTGCTTCAAAACATCCGCATGATTACCTGCATGAAAAGCGTGTCGATAGGCAAGCATGTTGATGTTTGAGGAATGTCGCTGGGAAGTCTAGAGATTTAGGCTTGGTGCCGCGGGACGGACTCGAACCGTCACACCTTTTGGGCGGGAGATTTTGAGTCTCCTGTGTCTACCAATTTCACCACCGCGGCAGGCTGAATTGCTTGCAAAGTTTGCAAGCAAGACCGCTATTATGCCTCAAGTACCTTGAGAAGTGAAGAAGTGTCGTCATACCCCCATCCAGCGTCCATTAACTTCTGCAACTGTACAGCCACTGTTTGTAAGGCTGGCATGTCTAAATGAGCTTTTTGGGCGGCGTCTTTCACCAAGAAAAAATCTTTGGCATGCAAGCGTGCCTCGATCCCCGCTTTGAAGTCGCGACTGACCATTTTGGGCCCCATTAAATCAAGCATTCGACTACCTGCCATGCCCCCAGAGATCGCTTCAAATACTTTTTGTAAATCTGCACCATTGGCAGATGCAAAACGCAAAGATTCTGCCACTCCCTGAATGGTGATGACCTGAGCAATTTGATTGCAAAGTTTTGCCACTTGACCATGACCTACACCACCAATGTGGGTAACTGCTTTGGTGTAATGCTTCACAATTTCTTTGGCTTTAGCCACATCTGCATCAGAGCCCCCCATCATCATGACCAAGGCACCCTCGCCGGCTGCCTTAGCGCCGCCGCTGACGGGGGCGTCCACAAAAGCAATGCCTTTGTTGGCCAATACCGCAGCGATGGCTTTGGCACCTTCTGGATCAATCGTGCTGTGATCCATACAGATAGCCCCTGCCTTGGCAGTTTCAATGACTGGATGTTGCCCCGCATGCAACACATCGGCCACATCTTGCGTGCTCATCACGTTGGTGATGATGAAATCAGCACCCTCAGCTGCTTGCGCAGGGGTATTGCAGGGAACAGCGCCCGCATCCACCAGATGCTTGGCTTCATTTTGAAATACCTCAGGACGTCTGGCATAAATGCGTAACTGATGTCCCGCTTTTAAAAGGAAGCCCACCATGGGACGACCCATGTTTCCTAAACCAATGAATGCAATCGTGCTCATTTTTATTCGTCCTTATTTATGGCAAGAAAATCGTTGAACCCGTGGTTTTACGATCTTCAAGATCTCGATGCGCTTGAGCCGCATCTTGCAATTGATATTTTTGATTGATTTCAATTTTGATCTTGCCGCTGATTACTTTGTCAAATAACTCCGCAGACATGGGCTCCAACAAACTGCGATCATGGGCATAAGTCATGACTGTCGGTCTGGTTAATTTGAGAGAACCTTTGACTCCTAAGATGCCCACATCAATCGGTGGAACAGGTCCTGAAGCATTGCCATAAGTCACCATCATGCCGCGAGGTTTGATGCAATCCAAAGATTGCATGAACGTATCTTTACCAATGTAGTCATAGACAACATTCACTCCTTTGCCATTCGTCAATTCGCGAGTGCGCGCCACAAAGTCTTCTTGTTTGTACAAAATGGTGTGATCACAACCATACGATTTAGCCAGAGCGGCTTTCTCTTCTGAACCCACCGTACCAATCACAGTTGCGCCCAATAATTTGAGCCACTGCATGGCAATCAAGCCCACACCACCTGCAGCGGCATGGAACAGAACTGTGTCACCCGGTTTGACTTGATAACTATCCGTGAGCAGATATTGAACCGTGAGTCCTTGCAACATCATGGCCGCTCCCATCTCAAATGAAATGGCATCTGGCAACTTCACAACGATGTCTGCGGACATCACACGAGTCTGAGAGTAGGCTCCAGCGGGTTTACCAGCATAAGCCACCCGATCACCTACTTTGAGGTGTTTCACATTTGAGCCTACTGATTCAATAATTCCGGATGCTTCCATACCCAACCAACCTGGTAGCGGTTGTGGGTAAACCCCCTTACGGAAATACACATCGATAAAGTTCAGTCCGATTGCTTGATGTTGAATGCGAACCTCATCAGGGCCAGGTTCAGCCACTTCGATATCGACCCATTTCAGGACCTCAGGACCACCAACCTCCATCATTTTGATGGCTTTAGACTGAATCACACTCATGCTTGTCTCCTACTTTGATTGATTTGTTTTAGTTAATTTTTTTGGATTTTTGGGTAATCAGGTACTAATTTGCCTAAAATTACGTACTTAGCTAAATATATAGCAATTCTTCAATAAAAGTTATCCAGGGAGTATTTATGGCCGGTCATTCCAAATGGGCCAATATTCAGCATCGCAAAGGACGCCAAGACGAAAAACGTGGCAAGATTTGGACGAAACTGATTCGCGAAATCACAGTGGCAGCCAAGATGGGTGGTGGCGATGTGGCAACCAACCCACGTTTGCGCTTGGCCATCGATAAAGCCAAAGATTCCAATATGCCCAATGACAACGTCCAGCGAGCAATTGCTCGTGGCACTGGATCTTTGGAAGGTGTGAACTATGAAGAAATTCGCTACGAAGGTTATGGCTTGAATGGCGCTGCAGTGATCGTGGATGCTCTCACGGACAATCGCACGCGCACGGTGGCAGAAGTTCGACACGCATTCACCAAGCACGGTGGTAATTTGGGCAGTGATGGTTCTGTGGCTTTTTTATTCAAGCATTGTGGTCGCATGTTCTTTGCACCCGGAACCTCGGAAGACGCTCTCATGGAAGCAGCCCTGGAAGCTGGCGCGGATGACGTGATTGCTCAAGAGGATGGTTCGATTGAAGTGGTGACCCCACCTTATGAATTTGCACAAATCAAGGATGCATTAATTTCTAAGGGTTTCACTCCAGAGTTGGGTGAAGTCACGATGCGCCCTGATACCGAAACAGATTTATCAGGTGACGATGCCATCAAGATGCAAAAACTATTGGATGCCCTAGAGACCTTGGACGACGTTCAAGAAGTCTTTACCAATGCATCGATCGAGTAAACAATCAGTGAGTCAAATAGCTAAACAACGAGAGTATTTATGAAAATTTTAGTCGTCGGTTCTGGTGGTCGCGAACATGCCTTAGCATGGAAATTGGCTCAATCTGCAAAAGTTCAAAAAGTATTTGTGGCCCCAGGCAATGGCGGCACAGCCACTGCAGCTGCAAAAAATATGGGCATTGAAAATTTAGCCATCACCGACTTGAATGCATTGGCGAATTTTGCTCGCGAGGAAAAGATTCATTTGACAGTGGTTGGCCCAGAAGCTCCTCTGGCCGGTGGCATTGTGGATATTTTCAGAGCGCAAGGATTGCGTATTTTTGGACCCACACAAAAAGCAGCCCAACTCGAATCTTCTAAAGATTTTGCGAAAGCCTTCATGAAGCGTCACAATATTCCCACAGCGGAATACCAAACGTTTTCAGACATCAAAGAAGCTCATGCTTACATTGATCTGAAAGGTGCTCCGATTGTTGTGAAAGCAGATGGCTTGGCTGCGGGTAAAGGGGTGGTCGTTGCAATGACACTTGAGGAAGCACATGGTGCGATTGACATGATGCTATCTGACAACAAACTGGGTGATGCTGGTGCTCGTGTAGTGATTGAAGAATTTTTAACTGGTGAAGAAGCAAGCTTCATCGTGATGGTTGATGGTCAACACGTTTTGGCTTTGGCGACCAGTCAAGATCACAAACGTTTACTCGATGCTGATCAGGGCCCCAATACTGGCGGAATGGGTGCTTACTCGCCAGCCCCTGTGGTTACCCCAGAAATCCATGCGCGTGCTTTACGAGAAATCATTCTGCCCACAGTCAAAGGCATGGCTGCCGATGGCATTCCATTTACTGGTTTCTTATATGCTGGCCTGATGATTGATTCATCAGGCAAAGCCAAAACCTTAGAGTTCAATTGCCGCATGGGAGACCCAGAAACTCAACCAATTATGGCGCGCTTGAAGAGCGACTTCTTAATCGCATTAGACGCTGCTGTTGACGGTCAATTAGATCAAGTGGAATTAGATTGGGACTCACGCATTGCTTTAGGTGTGGTGATGGCTGCTCACAACTATCCTGAGACTCCTCGCAAAGGCGATGTCATCACAGGCATACCTGCAGATGACGCTGATCATGTGACCTTTCATGCAGGAACAACCATGGAAAATGGTGTGTTGAAAACATCCGGTGGGCGAGTCTTGTGTGTGGTGGGTTTAGATCACACCACCAAAGGCGCTCAACAAAAAGCCTATGCGCACTTAGATCAAATTCATTTTGACGGCGCTCAGTTCCGCCGCGATATTGGCTATAGAGCCCTTTAATAAGGTTGAATGGAATGATCAACACCACTGAACTGCGTGACTATTTTTTAGATCTACAAGATCGCATCACCTCTGGCATGAGCGCGCTCGATGGTCAGGAATTTGCCACAGACTCATGGGTTAAACCAGAAGATGCCAAACTCAAAGGAGACGGTCGCTCACGCATTCTTGAAGAAGGCAATATCCTAGAACGTGGCGGCGTTGGGTTTTCTCATGTGCGCGGCGATTCGATGCCCCCTTCTGCCACAGCTCACCGTCCCGAACTGGCTGGTCGCGCCTTTGAAGCCATGGGAGTTTCTTTGGTATTTCATCCGCGCAACCCTCACATTCCGACCGTTCATTTGAATGTGCGCTGCTTCATCGCCCAAGCACCTGGAAAAGATCCCGTATGGTGGTTTGGAGGTGGCATGGATTTAACGCCTTACTATGGTGATGTGGCTGACTGCCAACATTTTCACCAAACTTGTAAAAATGCTTTAGATCCCTTTGGTTCTGAATTACATCCCCGCTTTAAGAAATGGTGTGATGATTATTTTTATTTGAAACACCGCGATGAACCCCGTGGCATCGGTGGTATTTTCTATGACGATTTCAGTGAGTTGGGATTTGAGAAAAGTTTTGAAATGACTCGCACAGTCGGAGACGCCTTTTTAGAAGCTTATTTACCGATTGTGAAAAAACATCAAAATGACCCCTACACAGAAAGCCAAAGAGAATTCCAAGCCTTCCGTCGCGGACGTTATGTGGAATTCAATTTGGTGTTTGACCGCGGCACCCTATTTGGCTTGCAATCAGGCGGGCGCACGGAGTCGATTTTGATGTCCATGCCACCAATTGTGCGCTGGGGATACGATTGGAAACCGACCCCCAATAGTCCAGAAGCACGTCTATACACAGAATTTCTAAAACCCAAAGACTGGATCAATGCTTGATGGACGCCAAGGAAGCAAAAAAGCGTTTATCTGTGGGCATCTTAGGTGGCACCTTTGACCCTCCTCATTGGGGTCACTTACGTTTAGCCGAACATTTTTCGAGAGTTTTGCAACTTGATCACATCATTTGGATGCCAGCAGGTCAACCTTGGCAAAAAGGTCATGACATCACTTCGGCCAAACATCGCTTAGCCATGAGTGAATACGCTGTTGAAACCTTGCATGATCTTTTTGTCGACCATCACATCTATACCAAGATTGAAATCAGCACTTTAGAAATGGCTCGTGAAGGTCCAAGCTACGCGATCGACACCGCAAAAGAGATACGAGCCCTGTATGGCGCCCAAGCGTCCATCACATGGCTGATGGGGGCAGACAGTTGGACTCATATAAAAACATGGCATCAATGGTCAGAGTTGCCAAAATATGTTCATTTGGCGGTGGCCAGTCGCCCAAGCTCTGAGAAGGACAATGAATCTGGCAATTCAGAGGCGATTTTTGCTAATCAGCAAACCTTGGACCCTCAGTTGCTACAATCAAGCCCATTGGGTCATGTTTTATTGGACCAAAGCTTACAAATTAATCTTTCCTCCACTCAACTTCGTGATGGCTTTTTGAATCATGCCTCATGGGATGAATTGGCAGATGCAATCCCACCTTTGGTGCTCGACTATATTGAAGCCAAAGGTCTTTATAGAAATACATGATGGATATTCCAAAACTACAACGCGTGATCATTGATGCCCTTGAAGATGTCAAAGCAGAAGACATCCGTGTCTTTGATACCAAGAAAATCAGCGATCTTTTTGACCGAGTGATCATCGCTACAGGTAACAGCAATCGTCAAACCAAATCATTGGCAATGTCTGTGAAAGAAGCCGTCAAAGAAAAAGGTGGCGAAGTGATTTCTGTGGAAGGCATGGAGACCGGTGAATGGGTCTTGGTCGATTGCGGCGACATCGTGGTTCATATTTTGCAACCGATGTTGCGCTCTTATTACCAGCTAGAGGGCATTTGGGGTGACAAACCGGTGCGCGTCAAACTCGGTGGCAAAGCCAATAAATCAAAACGTTTCGCCAGTGAACCTGAGGAAGACGAGGACGATTAAGCCTTTGGCTTAAAACTCCTGTTTCAATCATGAAATTGTGGGTCATTGCTGTAGGTCACAAGATGCCTGCTTGGGCAGAAACTGCCACCCAAGATTATCTCAAGCGCATGCCAGCAGATTGCGC
>JACCDX011517182.1_pt1 | contig 14558 bp, 15 predicted proteins | sample 7449681 | NCBI WGS metagenome assembly JACCDX01 (sample SAMN15323450, study PRJNA562643) | freshwater metagenome | isolation source: river surface water | place: USA:Blue River Watershed | collected 2017-08-18
ATATCTTATACTTCTCTTCTAGAGATTTAATAACATTAACGAATAGAGTTTCAACACCAAATCTATCCAGTGGAGAGTTGACTTCATCCAGAAGAAGAAACTCTAGTGATGTACCACCGTATCTACTGGATATATCACTCAATGCAACCCTGAGGGCAAGAGAAATTCTGAACTTTTCTCCTCCACTGAGAGATTTAAAGTTTTGAATATGACCATCTTTTCTTACTTTTAGATCTAAAGTTTCAACTATAGAGTTACCATCAGTTCCCTCTCTTTGTGTTTCCAAAACAATAACTGATGGCTCATTACAAATTGAGTTAAGAATTTTATTTGATGTAATTTCTAGATCTTCGATTATCGCGTCGAGTAGGATGGTTTGTATTCCAGTTTTGCCTAAAAACTTGGCCAGCTTCTCGAAGACTACAGCGGACTCTTGCTTGGAATTTACTTCCTCTTTATCCTTCTTCATTTTCTCTTCTCTTTCTCTGAGGAGAGAGATTCTCTCGGAGAGGCCACCAATTTTAATATCAACTTCCGAAATTTCTACCTCTACATCAGATAGGGTATTTTTGAGAGATTTAATCTTTTCTCTTAAATTCTGAAAATCATCATTTTTGATTGAAGTTAAAATTTCTTGATTTGCCTTAAGTGAATTTTCTGCAGAAGATATCTTTTCCGATATCTGCTCTAGCTCAGTTTCGGCAGATGCAATAGCCTCCCTAACAAGCGTGATCTTGTAGTCCAGATTTTTAATCGAAGCAGTCTTCGAGTCAATCAGATCATTCTGCTGTCTGATTGTTTTCCAGTGTTGAGCTTGCTTTTTTATTTCTGCAACCTTATCCTTGAAGATTTCAGTTTGAGATTCATATTCGGAAATTTTCTGTAAATGATCTGAATGTAGTTTGTCGTGCAAATCATGAGAAACTGACTGTTGACAAACATAGCAGGTTCCTTCTTGGATTTTTATTTCTTGAAGATTTTTAATCATCTCCTTTGCTGTATTGAAAGAAGAAAGATAAAACGTATGATCCGCGCTCAACTTATCCATGACTCCTTCTGGAATCTCTTGATATTCAAGGCCTTGAATTTCCTGCTCTTCCCTATTCTTATTAAGAAGAAGGACTTTTACCTCCTCCCTCTTTCTAGCTAAAGACTGTGTCAGTCTTTCTTTTACAGGCGAAGATTCTCTGAGAAATACCCTTAGCTTATCGATCTCCGAGACAGCAACATCGTAGGAATCGGTATCTAAAGATTTCTTGAGAAGAATGTACTGATTTCCCAGTGTTTCGATTTGCTCCTTTAGAACCGCCAAAGAATTGCACTTTTCAGACCTAACCTCTTGCAGTTGAGATACCTCCACTTCAGAGGCTGATAATTTTTGAAAAACCTCATCATACTCTTCAATGGATTTCTGAAGAAGTTTGCATTCCATCCTTATTTCTTTAGCCTTCTCTTTGGCTTGCTTTTCGTAGTTATCCCATCTAGAAATATCTACAATGGATTTCAGAATCTCTTTCTTCTTAGAGGGTTCAGATTCTGCAAACTCAGAAATATCATTTTGTCTAAAGTAGACGGAGTTGACAAATGTTTTATAATCCAGCTTTATTGTTTTTTCAATTTTATCATTAGTCTCTCCGGAGGTGGAGCCAGAATAATCCTGCCACTCTCCGAATTCATTCTGAAAATAAAAGTCAACAGTTGAAGTGGAGTTATTGCGAACCCTCTTTCTAACAACTCTATATCTTTTGCCATCGTGATCAAAGTCGAAAGTAACGGAGCAATTATTCTCTCCCCATCTTACAATATCGTCCATCATAGCAGCCCTGGATTTGTTAAAGAGGCACCATAGAATGGACTCAAATACAGCGCTCTTTCCGGAGCCGTTTGACTTCGTATAATCTCCTTCTTTATTTCCAATAAGAAGTGCAGAATTAAACTTGCTAAAATCTATATCACTCTCCTTATGAGAGAAGAAGTTTTTTAATCTTAGAGAAACTGGAATCATTTTGCACCTACAATAAGCTTGGCTTCCTTAAGAAGTTTTTTCACAAATTCTTCTTCTAGAGATTGCGATTTGATAAAGGTTTCTAACATAGAATAATCATCCTTTTGGTCCAGAACTGCATTATCTCTTGTAATCCTCTTGGAAAGAGTTTCTACCAAAACCTTCGATACGCAATATGCTCCCCCAGAATAAAGGCAAGTCTCTACAAAGTCTTTATCCACTGCTGGGAGAAGTTTTTCGTCAATAGAAAGCTTTATTCTAACAATTTTATCTTTCAGTTCTAGTTTTGAAATCTCTTGCTTAATTCTCTCTTGGATATTAGAGAAATCACAATCCGTAAAATTAAAGGATTCATCAACCAATTCTCTAGAAGGTATTTTACAGAACTTTGCTTTCTTAGAGGATGTATCAAAATCTATAAAGAATTTATCAACATTCTTATCACCAAAGTTAGTTCTCTCCATAGAACCTGTATACACGCACGCGGGTGCGCGTTTACGCACGATCCTAAATTGATGCAAATGCCCCATCAAAACGACATCACATCCTTCGAAATGATCGGGATCTGCCAAAATTTCTGTACCACCAAAATCGTTATAGCTTCCTTCGAAGAAGAAGTTATGACCCACCGCAATGGTAGGATCCGTATTAGAAATTTTGGATATTAAATCTTTAACATGAGAATTATACCCATTCGATTGCACATCAATGGTCTTACCTGGGTACATTCTTCTGTCTCGATAAGGCAATAGAAGTAGATTTACTGCTTCCCTTCCGTTGCTAACATGAATGTTTTCCGGCTCCAAAACCATCCTGGTATTGGGATATTCTGCAGCAGCCAAGCTAGTTATTGAGCTTGTAAATGTTTCTCCATTCTTTTTATAATCATGATTGCCCATAATTACAAAAGTCGAGATTCCAGCGCGAGATAGCTTCTTGAGGGCTGCATCTACGATTGCCATATGCTCTAAAGATGGATCTCTATGCTCGAAAATATCTCCAGTTTGGATAAAGATATCCGCACCAGAATCGATGGTGTAATCTACAATGTAATTGAGAGATTTCTCATAATCATCAATTCTGGTATTTCCACCTTTGCCATTTGATTTTCCAAGGCCGAATACAGCCCCAATATGCGCATCTCCGCAGATTATTGCCCGCATTTTTTCTCATACCTCTCTTTAAAAAGTGTACCCAGCTTTTTCTGAAGAGCTTTTACTCGCTCAACATCATATCTTCCAATCTCTTCAACGTATCTATCGGTTTTTTCCATTATACCGGTTATCCATTCAAAGTCTTCCGGATACCTTCTAAGCACCTTTTTAAATCCATTTGATATCTTCAACAGATCAACAAATGTGCTTTCCTTTTTTTCTGATTCTGCAGTTACGATCCTATTAGGATCTACCATCTCAGATAGGAAGCTTATTGCACTCATAAAGTCGGAATCGGTTGCTAAAATATAGAAATCAATAACATTATTCGAAGCACAACATCCGAAGCAATAAAAATTGTTATTAACATTATCTACAAATAGAGAACCAGTCCTTTCGCGATGCTTCGAAGAAGGACAGCGACACTTGTGAGTAAAGTTGCCAGACTGAACCTCTTCGGCTGAGATTTCTAATCTCTCAGCTACGTCGAGGATCTTAACTGATCTAACTATCTCTTCTTTTGAATAAGTTCTCAACCGAAAATCCTGTTCCAAATAGACTTCTTCTTATGTTGTATACCTAGATTCTTTATCGTTTGGGGTATGGATTGGATATTTGGGGACTTGAAGAATATAGGCTCGGATGACCTTCCGTCAATAAAAAGACCTGCTCCAATTTCCCTAATCTTTTCACCACCATTCTGATCCAAAATGATTCTAGAGTCTGTTGCGGCAGGCACCCTCATACATACTCTTCCGACGAAGTTGGCTTTAATTAGGCCGCTAACCACTTTGGAGGAGGGCCTTTGTGTCGCAAGAATAATCGAGATACCTGCAGCTCTTCCCTTTTGGGCTAATAGTGAAATGTACTTTTCCATATCTTTACATTGAGTAATCATATCGGCCCATTCATCAACGATCAAGACTATAGGCTTTATATTTGGAGCTTCTTTTGCGTGCCTTAGACCCATACCCTTCAGTAGCTTAAATCGATCCTCCATAATCAGGTTGAGGTCTTTAATCAGTTGCAGAGTTTTCTCGGCGTCATGATGAATCTCCATAACACCTTCATAATCTTTGTAGTAAGAAAACTCTACCATTTTAGGATCCACTAAATAGAGGGAGTTTTTATTTGCAAGAAGAGATAAGATGATACTATGTAGCAGCATACTCTTGCCAGATCCTGTAGCTCCGGCAACCAGTAGATTAGGAGTCGAATTAAGGTCAACTACCAATGAATTTCCGGCATGGTCCACTCCCAGGGCGATCGGTGAGTAGTAATTAGTTTCGGAAAGTCTAAAATTTTCGAGTTCAGGAGAGGGAATATTATTTTTTTGAACCTCGATTCTAAATACCCCTCTCTCAAGCACTGGAAAGCCCCTAGGAGGAGACTTGGAACGTAGGGCTAGTCCCACATCCATCATAACGGAATCTAGCTTAGAAAGCTTCGTGCCTAGGTCTAATTTGATTTCGAAAATATCAAAATATTGATTTTCATTGCATGAGATATATTGATATTTAATACCAAAGGAACGAAGAATGTTCCCTAGAACATCCTCTTTACTCTGTGGCTCTAGTATAACCTTTTGTCGAATCATCAAAGCTCCTAATTTCTTCATGGAGGTCGCGCAAGGCGGCGCGGTATCCTACCAATCCGGTATAGGCGCTGTTCGAGTGGGGTTCCACAGAAAATTTTTTGCAGGTATTTTCCAGGCTTCTAATTTCGATATTAATCTTCTCAATCTTATTCATGATCAAGATCTTAATATTATCTGCGGTCATCCCTTTGCTGCCTGATTTTTTTGAAGTCTATTAATCTCTCTCTTTAGCTCTCTAATTTCAACATCCATCTTAATAACTTCATCTTTTAACTTTAGAGAAGATCTTAGAGAAAGTACGATGAGTCCGAAGATTCCCTCTCCTGGCGAAGATTCATCTAGCTTGTCGGCAGCAACGAGTAATCTGTTCAAAATAGATACCACATTGTTATGATAAGCTGGAGATTGATTATCAGGATGTGTTTTATCCGCAAGGAGTGCCTTAAAATCATTGAAGGCAGTTTCTACGTCAGACTGAGATCTGCCCTTCTTTGAGTCTAGATATTTGCTATTTGCAGGAACACTAACTTTGCTATCCATCATAATCCTCTTTCATAATTAACATTAAATAAATTCCGCAGCTTCTATGCATCCTAATAAATGCCTGGATTTTATGCAGATTTTCTTCTGAAATAATACTAAAATTTTTGTATAAAAAATTGATTATATTAACGGTTTTATTGTAATCAAAACATGGCCTATCGAACAGGGCGCAGGAATTATCTAAAAATTCCATTAATTTATCATAATTTTCTTTTTTAACTTTGGACAAATCGATAATTGGATTACTGCATGATCTGCAGTAAACAAAGTCATTTTTATCGGAATTACCATTGCAACCCAATACCAAATAAGCTTTCAAGCGGAACTCCGAGCATCGTTATAAGCAGCAAGTTTTCGGGTGCAAACAAATTTAAAAACTATGCATTCAAAGATGAAGCAGAGTTGTTTGAGTAGCGATATAGCAAAACAATTGGCGTACCAGCATTATCCGCCCAGTTGTACCAAGAGCCAGCCGATCCGGAAACTACGGATCCAACATTGCTTATGCAGGCCCCTGTAGCTGGAGTCGTTGCCGTACCGCCAGCTGCAGCTATCGAAGATTGCGTTGTATTTCCAGTTATGGAAATGTGATTCATTATCCTACTTGCAAACACAAAACCCGTACCAGATCCATTCACAGTTCTTACGCTGTTTGAAGATAGAGAGTTATAAGTAAAAGATGCGCTTCCAGCAAAGTTTATACCATATAGATTGGAATAAATTGTATTTCCATTTACGGAAGAGTTATCAAGAGCATCAGATATTACGAAGCCATTCTTATTGACGGCAGTTGATTCGCTTGTATTTCCATTTAAAGTTAAATAGCTTGCAGAGCCAGATACGCTGAGGGCGTGGTTTGAGGCAGACCTTAAAGAATTGCCAGAAACCGAAAGATTACTAGACGAGGCTGTGATTTCAATCGCATAACCATCCACATAAATTGTGTTATTAGAAACTGACGAGTAAGTTATGGAGCCTGATGATGAAATTCCATAACCTGTATTTGAATTTATTGCATTTCTTGAGATAGAAGAATTGTTAAATCCATCTGTAAATATGGCGGCAGTAGAGGTGTCTAATACGTTATCTGTAATATTAATATTATCCGATGCGTAATTAAGATATATTCCATTCGCAGATGCAATAGAGTTATCGGATATATTTACAATTCCAAGAGTTGTATCTGCCCTTATTCCATAAGTTGCAGAATATAGGGAGTTTCCACTTATAGTAGAGGCTAAGAAAGTGGGTCCTCCGCCACTTCCGGTAAGCTGAATAGCTCTAGCCGCTGCTAATAAGCTGTTTCCAGATATAGTACACCCGATGGCAGCGCCTGCGTTAATATAGATGCAATATTCATAATTTTTAATTACGTTGTTTGAAATAACAGTTTGTGCCAATGCCGAAGCAGAAATATGGAGGCCATTTCCAGCTTGGCTTGCAGGAACAACCAGATGGTTTCCGGTTATGATCGAATCAGCAACTGCCGGAGAAATCAGAAGAACTCCAGTTCCATCATAGGTTGTATCTGGAGCGTTGGAAAAATTGTTATTAGAAATATTAAGTCTTCCAGTTGAAGTTCCATTGTTTACAAAGATGGCCCCAACTCTATCTGCGCCATCTGTATTATCTTTAACGATGTTAATATCATTAGCATTGTTACCGGATATAGAGGCAGTCTCCAATGTATCAGCAGTGCTAAGAATCAATCCTCCGTAAGAAGTTGCCGCAGGATCAGTATGAATATTTACTGTGCCAGAGTTGGTTACAATATTTTCATTAACATTAAGAGAATCCAAAGAACCTAGTGACATGGGCAAGAGGATTGCTGACCATGAGTCTTGATCAGTTACAGAGCATGATACTGCTGCATTATTTATTTGGTTCTCGTTAACAGATATATTTTCAGATCCAGAAATCGAAAGTGATAGGATTGCAGAGCCAATTCCGCTACACGCATCAGCCAACACCGCACATACTAAGTCATCAATCATATTCTTTGATATGTCAATATTTCTTAATGTTGTATAAGATATGACCGAAATTACTCCAGATGCAGTAGAAAGCAGAGTTGGTATAGCGGTTGTATTTGCTCCAACTACAGTTGTCTTAAATCTATTATGAGTAACAGAGCAATTTTCTATATATGCAGTTCCAACAGATAGTATGTTTATTATAGATGCAATATTTACAACCAAAGCTCCTTGATCATCGTTATTTCTAGCGCTACAATCATTAAAGGAGTTGTTAGAAATCGCAATGTTGTTCATAGGATCAGAGGTATTTCCAATTGCTCCGACCAATACAACTGCGGGTATGTCTAGAGCAGAAGATGAAGCAGAACCGCAACTTTCAAAGGTGTTTCCAGAAACAATAATATCACTAGTAGCTCTGGCTACGCTTGTAATGCCTTTGGTTATCGCAATTGCCTCTCTCTTAGAATCTCTGAAGGTATTTCCATTTATAACGATACCATCAAATACAGCTCCTGCGCCTGGAGTTCCAGATTCTTGACAATGAAGAGAAAGGGCTGCGTAGAAGCCATCAAATTGTGGATTAGTTAAGTCTGCAGGATTTGTATCGTTATCAGTTCCATCAAAAGTATTTCCTATAATTGAAACTTCTTTTATATTGGTTCCAAACTTTGATGATATCCTGCAACCATCGCCGCCAGAGATCGAGTTTCCAGAAATATTTATCTCTTTAATAGCAGATGATTTGGATCCAAGAGAGCCCATCTCAATCATGATTCCTCTACAGACATCCGTATCATCCGTACCAGCTTCCTTCATATAGATTATATTATTTGATATATTGCACTTAGATGTTTCAGAGTTTGAATCAAATAATATAGCCGGTCCTCTTGCATAAATAATGTTATTAGAAACAACAATACCCTCTATTAAAGAGGCCGTTCCAGTATTGTAAGTTTGAAATCCAATTCCGCCCATATTAAGATAAGGATAATTTGAACCATCATAATCATCCTCAACTCTCAATATGTTGCTTGAAACCACAAACTCTTTTATGTCTGTATCATATGAAGTTGTATATATTCCTGCACCAAATGTATTGAAATTAGATTGGAATGGACTGACCTCATTTGATTCAATATTAAAATTAGACATATATGAATTTGGACCAGAGGCTGCAGACACAATTCCTGCCAGTAGTACATTTCTAATCGTATTAGAATTGATAGTAAATGATCTGAGAATTAATTCTGAACTTGGATTATCATTAGAATCATCAACCAACGTTCCTATGCCATATACGCCAGGAATGGAGCCAACCTGAACGAGATTTCCTTGTGGCGTCCATGAAATCGTATTAGATTGAATGGAAATATCTTGTTGAAAGAATTCAAATCTTGGTTCGATCGAAGTATTTGAACACAGAACCAATATACCCTCAGAAGAACCTGAGCCATCTATTGCCAGATCTCTAATGTTGTTGTCATCTACGGATACCATAGATGAGTTCCAAACCACAATACCCCTAGAATAAACATCTGGTCCGGGTAAGAATGGTGTTTCATCGGCCTCTAATACAATCCCTATTTCTGAAATCATATTATTGGCGATTGTGACATTTCTAGTAAATCTTACGGCTATACCAAAACCACCCAAATCTGCAATGGTAGATGGATTCAAAGAGCCTGTAGAACCATTTCCGCAATTTCTAACATTATTATCTGTAATAACAATGTTATAAATGTTATTATTTTCACCGCCAGAAAGTGTGGCAGCAGATCTTGTAATTGCAGTTACATCACTTGAGCTAATAGAAAGATCTCCCTGTGGACCATATTCTGCAGCGATGATGTATACCCTGCTTGGAGTTGCTCCCACAATATGAGCTCTTGCCTTAAAGTCATATATTCCATTCTGTGGATCATTTATTGCGTTCAATAGGTTCGTTGCGGTGGCGTTATTACTTGCTCCAATCTGAAACTGACCCACTCCAGGTGCTCCAGCTACAGCAGTGAGAGTGGTACCTCCAATATCTACCGAGTCTACTCCAGCAGTTAGGTTTGCAAAGTTAACAATAGTAAAGTAAGCTGAAGATCTAACATCTGCATCTCCATTAACAAAAATGCCAGCCTTAGCTCTGCGTATACTATTTCCAGAGATCGTTATATCAGAAGGATGGGTGCCAGAGAATTCGCCTAAGTAAATTCCAACGGCTGTAGGATCTGTTGCATTACCAGCATAAAGATCGATTTGGTTATTAGTTAGGATCGAATCTTTTACAAATCCCGTTAGTGAGATGCCATAATCTTGAGCATTAATAATCTTATTAGAATCTATGGTAACTCTTCTGGTATATTCATTTGATGTTGCATCATCGCCAACAACGAAAATTCCAACGGAGTTAGTTTCATTATCAGGGTAAATAAAGTTATTAGTTATATTTATATCAGAGCAGCCTTTATTAACTGAAATTCCATATCTACAATTATTCGCATACGATTCAGATATGGAAGATTGATTTGTCGATATCAAAAATCCTACGAAATAATTTGATACATAAACTTGATCAACCTTAGAACCGCCATATACCGCATAGCTTAATGCAGGTCCTAGTTTCAATCCATAGTTAGCCGCAATTGCATTTGCAGAAATATCTACTCTAGCAATATTACAACCTCTTGGGTTTGAGATATTAATACCAACATCAGAAGCATGAATTCTGCACTCTGCAATTTGGCATTGTATAGCTTGAGTTGAATCTAAATCAATCGCAGTTTCCCATAGAGTTCCTCCGTTGTTAAATATACACCTATGAATCATTAAGTCAAACAAGGAAGCGGAAGAGTCAGAAATCGCAACAGAATTTGGATGTTCGCATCGGAAGTTGACATCATGAAAAGCTATGGCCGATTTTCCGTTAAGATTAAACATGGGATTCAGAGTGGTCCCAGTTACGAACTCTCCATCTCCTTCTCCATGAATTGTTAAAAAGTCTGCTTGCAAATTGATTGTCGAATTTACAACAACAGAACCTCTAATATGAATTTCTGTCTTTGCAGAAACCCCCGAGTTACCGTAGGCAGCAGCCCAAGCCAGAGCCGCCTCGATAGACATAAAACATGCCTCAGCGTTGGCATCTCCAGCTGCACCATCACCTCTGACGGTATAAAGAATTTTTCTATTATCGTCTTTAACAAAGAATCTGAAATCAGTCTGATTGGTTACTACAGATCCATTGTGAACAAATCTTCCAATTGGAATATCTCCAGCTGAGGTAATATCCGGTAGCGCAGAAGATACGGTCAAAGTCGCAGTAGCTCCGTCCATATAAGCATAATAAGTTCCAGCAGCAATTGTAGATGGCGTATTTAGATTTATAATTTCATTAACAAATGTAAATTTTCCAATCTTAGTATTTGCAATCCAAGTTCCATTAAGCGTAAGCACTAATCCAGCAGTAGTAACAGCAACATCAAAATCTGCGACACCAGCTTGAATCCATCCTGGCTGTCCACCAACCGAAAAGATCTCCCCTCTAACGGCAGATAAATCTAAATAATATTTTTTATCTCCCCCAATCTCTTCGTACTCAGGGATAGCCAAATTGTGGTCCATACCGGGAGTTCCGTAAATGCCCTCGGAATAGGACTGTACGTTCTTCTTCTGCACCGCTGGGGTGGTGCCATTAGAGCCTCCCAGGTTGGCGTGAGGGAGCTGTCCGGTGACATGGGCACCTTGTGTTAGCTCCACCTTCTGAGCGTGGCCGTCAGCATGAAGCCCATCATGAACGTGTCCAGCAACCAAAGAGTCAGTTGGATCTACCGCATCATTAAATCCATACTCTCCACCGTAAAGTCGGTTTAATAATTCCGAAGAAACAACTGTGGCAGCAGACTGGAATCTGGTGAGCTTCTTGCTACTATCTTTAGCCATTATTCAATTCCTTAAAATATTTCTTAATCTTATCGGAAGATTTGAACTTCAAAGACTTGAAGTTTTTAAGCTTCATCTCTTCCTGAGTTTTAGGATTACGAACTGGCCTTGGAGCATGTTGGTATAGATAAAACTTTCCAAAGCCTACTAACGAAACTTCATCTCCTTCCTCAAGGGCTTCAATTACTGAATCAATAATTGCATCCAGCACCTGAAGTGATTCTTTTTGAGAAAGAAGAGTTTTTGAGGAAATTTTCCTTGCTAAATCTTTCTTATTCATATAAATTCCTATTTTAATTTATCATAAAACCACATAATAATAGTAGACTTTAGAGCAAATCTTCGTCTTCAAACTTCTCTGCGTGCTGTTCCGAAGCCGCTAGATCTATCTCTAATTGCTCGCGGTTTTTATCATAAAATTCATAAACAGCATCCAAACTGCTCTCTTCATCTTCCATGAAAGTAGTTTCAAGACCAAAGTTTTTGTAGATTCTATTGACTTTGGCTTTTATCTTATTGGATGGTTCTTGCTTTTCTTTTTTCATATTATTTTTTTAAATTATTTAGTATGCTCTCACACACTCTTAACATCTCTTGCTGAGACATCTTCTGTTTAAAAACATTTACGCAATATGCCGACCATACTACGTTACCTTTAACGTAACCCTTTTCTGGATCAATACAATCTAATGACATCTTCATGGGATCATGCAGAGCGGCGTCATCTTCTTTTACAATATTCATCTTTATTCCAGAATAGAAACAATTTCCCTCTTGTTTTTCAAAGATTTCCATCAAATATTCTTTGTCCAAGTCAAACAAGGTGCCTCTCTTTTCGGCTCTTTTCTTAGCCTGTTGGAGTGCTTTTCCGAACATAATATTTGGATAATTGAGGCACCTTGAGCGCCAAGAGGGATTAGACATGCAGGCTCCTTACGTATCAATCCAGGGGACGGTTGAATACGTTGAGCATAATCCTTTCTCCGTACTTGGCACCCACAGCCTTCATTACGGTCCTGATGGCGCTTGCGATCCTTCCTTCCTTGCCGATAATCTTACCAACATCGTCGGGACCAACCTTTACCTCTACCAGAAAACCCTTGTCAGATTGGGATCCAGTAACACTAACCCTTTCCGTATCATCAACAATAGAGCAGATGATATCTGTGGTTAGATCCAAAATTGTATCGAGCGTTTCTGCCCTTCTTACTTCAGTCATTTTCACTCCTTATTTTTACATCAACAATTCTAGCGTCCTCTTTTTTGGGAATCAAAATTTCCAAAAGTCCATTTTGCATAATGGCAGAAACCCTAGATAAATCGAAGCCAGAATTTATAAAATATTTAGTTTTAAAGTTTCTTCTAGCAATCCCTCTAACAATGATTCCCTGCTGAACTCTGAGATTCGGCGTCTTTACGGGATATTCATCCTCACTGTCTTCTGGGTTTGCTTGGGGGTCTAACTCGGAATCACCTTTGTTTCGAGTGCCAGTAATAATCAACTCATTATTACAGGTTTCCACCCTAACGTTGTCTGGAGCATATCCAGCCAGAGCAAAGGCCATGTGAAATCCTTCATCATCACACCATTGATCTACCTTAGGAAAAGAACCTGCAGTAGAAATTTTCTTATGACTTGTTACGTCTCTATAGAATTCATCATCAGACCAAAGTAAATCATGAATTTTACCAGGGATTGAAAGACGAATAACTTTTTCCTTCATCACTCTTCAGCTCCTTCTAAATTTTCAAAATATGAACCAACTGACTGAGCGGCACCAATTAGCATCGCCAAAGTCCAGCTGGTTAAGCTGACCATACAGCCAGCTTGCAGTGGGTTTAGTTCAACTTGAGCGAGTCCGGCAAATACTCCTATCCAGAATCCCGTACACATATGACAGGTTAATAACTTTTCACTGTGTGGAATTTTAGAAAATATATATTCTCTTACCGGCTCTAGAATTGTGGATGAAACTACAATAAATGTAGCACCAGTTGTCCACAATAAAAATAAAATTAATTCAGCTAAATTCAATTTATTTTACCTTTAATAATCAAGGGTTATTTGGCCTTGATAAAATCATAATACTAAATATTTGTTGAAAATAAATAGTTTATTTCTTAAATGGAAATTTTATGATATTATTTGGAACATTTTCTTCATTTTCTTCCGATTCATCATCGTCGTCATCATCTGAAACTTCCTCTAAAATTATAAGGAACTTTTCTAATGTTTCAACAATTATTTCCAAAATAGCTTCGCAATCTTCCCTGGTGTGACCCTCCGGAAAGTCATCTTCCTCCAACATTTCAGTCCATGATTGATATGCATGAGTCAAGAGAGATGTAATTAAATTTATTTCACCTACTGAAAATGAAATTTTATCATCACTCATCTTGTAAGACCTCTTCCTGCGAAGACTCATCCTCTGTGGAAATCTCTTTTAGTGTAGGATCATTTCCCCAACTAAACCATCCATCCCTTTTGTTTCTAGCAAACATCTCCATGTAAGGACCGTGAGATCTTGTTTCTATTATCTGATACATTTCATCCGGCTTTTGCGAATGCCTTCTCTTCGGAAGCAGCCCTTGACCCACTAGAGATGAAACATTGTTATTATCTTTCCTGACAGATATTCCACTTCCTTTTGTGGCAAAAATACAGATTTCGTGCTGACCCCTAAAATATCTTCCTAGGCCGTATGATGGCTTTGCCCAAACCAAATTAGTTATATACTTAAAACCGAGAGCTTCTATGATTCTTAGAGATTCGGGAAGATGATTATTGGCAACCCACATATACATATGGGCATCATCCGCCACTCTGCCTTCCATGGCTTCCTTCATAACTTTAATTATTTCAGACTCCTTTAGAAGAGGATAATGTCTATCAGCACCCCGTTTAGACTGTCCACCTCCGGTCTGATTCCAGGGCGGGTCTGCATAAAATGTTTTGTATTTTACATCCTTTTGATCTGACATCTTTACCTCATTAAATATGATTGTACTTTGGTGTTATATAAATAAATTTAGATTAAAAATAAAATACCCTATCTTGAATTGAGATAGGGTAAGTTTTATGTCTAAGTACATAAGTTAGAATTTAGTTCCAATACCAAGGCCTGCCCCAAACTTTGCATGATTATCAATAAAGGCATCTGTAATAATCCAAAGGTCATCAAAAACCGGAAGATGACACCCTATATTGTAAGCAATTGGTATGACGCCAGCTTGAAAAACTTGATTATTGCCCGAGATATTAACGCCACCTATATCAATACAATCTGTTGGATGATAAAAGGTGAGGCCAAGACTAGCGGTAAGTTGCGGAGTCTCATTTAATCCGGCTCTAA
>JACCDX011036531.1_pt1 | contig 14555 bp, 13 predicted proteins | sample 7449681 | NCBI WGS metagenome assembly JACCDX01 (sample SAMN15323450, study PRJNA562643) | freshwater metagenome | isolation source: river surface water | place: USA:Blue River Watershed | collected 2017-08-18
CGTGAACTTGTTTCAACTGGTATCAGCATTAAACTTCCCCCAGGTCTCTACGGAAGAATTGCACCCAGGTCTGGCCTCGCCGTAAAAAACGGAATTCAAGTGGGAGCCGGTGTTATTGACCCAGATTACACGGGAGAGGTCAAAGTACTTTTATTCAATCAAGGGTACGACATTATAAAAATTAAAATTGGCGAAAGAATTGCTCAACTTATACTTGAACGTTTTGAGACACCAGAAATTCGTGAGGTTACCGAAATTGAAGAGACTGAACGAGGTTCGGGTGGGTTTGGTTCAACTGGGGTATAAACACGAGAAACACTATACAATAAAAGAAAATGGTCAACACTCGTATCCACGCAGTCATAGATCGGTCAGGCTCAATGAATGCGTGTCTTGACGACACTATCGGGGGTTGGAACGCATTTGTCGATTCCTCGGACCCTAACGCTCTTATAAGTCTTCACCTGTTTGATCACGAGTTTCAAACAGTTTACGAAAATAAAAAGAAATCTGAAATTCCACCCTTGACACATCTCATGTATCGTCCTAGGGGTTCGACGGCGCTCCTTGATGCCATTGGTCAAACCATAAAACTCGCCGAACCCAAAAAGTGGTCCGATGATGAGGACAAGGTGATAATTGTTATTCTCACGGATGGTCAAGAAAATGCTTCACAAAATTTTAAACACAAGTACATTAAAACACTCATTGAGGAGAAAAAGTCTGAAGGGTGGACCTTTGTGTACCTCGCGGCAAACCAAGACGCCATTGCAACCGGTGAGGGTTACGGCATTGGTCCAGAAACCTCTCTCACGTTTAGTCCAATGAATGTTGATGTGGCCCTTCGCAGCGCCTCAAAGGCTATTCAAAGGGGCAACGGATTTACACCCGAGGAACGCACGGACAGTTTACTTTAGTTGCTAAATGCGACACCCGTAAGACCATTCTTAATCCTTAAAATGTTAAAATTAACCGCGTACAAATAGTTTAATGGAGTTTGCCCAGGAGCTGCCGCAATATTAAGAGCACCAGTGTCAAGTCTGCTAAAGTTGCATGAACCTGTGGGCTGATGTTTGCTCGCTTTAAGTGCAAAGGAGTGCATGTAAATTTGTGAATTTGTTTTGGAAAGTTCGGCGTTTGCGTAATCACTGTGGTAGTACCCCTGAACCTGATTAAAGTACTTGAGGGGCATAGGCGTTCCAAAGATTTCTGTGCCATTGAGGTACAATTGAACACCAGAAGTCGTGTCAATGACACCTCCTCCACCAATTCCCACGTTTGACCAGTGAAGACTTTTTACGGGGTGATTCAAAAATGTCAAGTCAAATTTATTTCCACTGTGTTGAATCTTCTGGACTTGCTCAATTAAAAATTCGTGCTCTGTGTCCACAAAAAATTTTCGTTCATCCGTGTCAAGAAGCACGTAATTGGCATAAAAGTTTATGTTTGAAGGGTCGCCGACGCTCGCAAACTTTATGCGAATTTCAACTTCGTGATACTGCATAGCCACCAGCGGAAGATACACGTTGTCACAAAAGAAAAAGTGAAGCGGGAGCCAGTTTGAGCTGAGGACGTCACCGTTGGAACTTGCGGCGGAAGGCTTGGAACCAGAGTCCGCGAGGTACTTGTTCCAGTGGTTAACCATGAAAAATGCATCCTGCCTGTCCACCAGCTGACCGCCGATCCACAACTCAAACTCGGCACAATCAATTTCGCTGTCGGCGTTAATTCCAGAGTTGGACACGGTGCCTGAACCGAGGTCCAGCCAAAAGTAAGAAAGCAAGTCACCCTTGTTGGGAATCTTTATGTAAACCTCATTGGTCGCTGCGAGTGTACCGATTTGGTTCAATTTGACGGTTCTCTGAACAAAATTTGAGTGACGCTTGTAGTTTTGGCGAAAAAATGAAACTTCCGGTTTTCCTGTAAGATATACGTCCTGTACGCCTTTTGACACGAGTTCAACAGCCATTTTACTATAACCACAGAAATATATTAAACACTCTGGGCGCTACTTTTAAAAGAATGACTATTTTCCAGGCACTTTCTTGGGACACTTCCGATGAGGAACACTACGCTATCAGAATTTTTGGTAGAACTGAGTGCGGTAAATCTGTTTGCGTGACGACGAATTTTAGTCCGTACTTTTTTATAAAAGGTAAGCACCCCTTTGAAAAGTTTTCAGAGTTTTCCACCGGGTACGAAATCACGCAAGCCAAGGATGTCTGGGGTTTTCAAAATAATGAAAAAAGAACTTTTATGAAGCTCAACTTTAGTACTTTGAAAAACATGAAGACTTGCGAACGTGAAAAGTGCCGTGAACACAGGGTCTACGAGTCAAACATAGAACCTTTGCTGAGATTTATGCACCGGACCGGAATACAATCAACCGGTTGGGTAGACACCGGTGATCAATGTGTTCCAGACACGTCTTCCAGGTGTCAAATTGATTTATTTTGTAATGACTGGAAGACCCTAAAGCCTGTGGCTCGCGACGATTTGGCACCATTTATCGTAGCGTCATTTGATATTGAAACAAATAGTTCAACCGGAAAGTTTCCGGACCCAAATATTCCTGGGGACTGTGTTTTTCAAATTGCTTTGACACTCAAAAGGCTCGGTGAAACCGAAATTTATAAAAAAGTTTGCCTGTGCTACAAGAAAACTTCCGGACCAAACGTGGTGTCCTTTGAAACTGAACGCGAACTTTTATTGGGGTTCAAAAAGTTTTTGTGGGACAATGACATTGACATTTTAACAGGGTGGAATATCTTTGGGTTTGACTTGGAGTTTATTTATATTCGGGCACACATGACTGGGTGTCTACAAGAATTTTCAGAGCTCGGAAAAGTTCGTGGATTTCAATCGGAACTCGTGTACAAGAAACTTTCTTCCAGTGCACTCGGTGATAACGCCCTTAAAATTCTTCCGATGCCGGGACGTTTCATCTTTGATTTGTTCCACGTGTTTAAACGAGAAGAAAAATTGGACTCGTACTCATTAAACTACGTGTCCAAAAAGTTTCTCGGAGACCAAAAACTTGACATGTCTCCCAAAGAAATGTTTCGGCGCTTTGAAAAAGGTGACCCTGATGAACTCGGAGAAGTTGCCGATTACTGCATTCAAGACACGGTGCTTCCACACAAATTGATGGACGCCCGATGCAACTTGTTAAATTTAATAGAGATGGCCAAGGCTACGTGGGTCCCTATAAATTACTTGTCCGAAAGGGGTCAGCAAATAAAAGTTTTTAGTCAAATGACACGAAAGGCCCGTGAGCTTGGATTTATGGTTCCCGTGATTAGGTTTAAAAAAGATCAAGGAGAGCCAGAAGGCTACAAGGGTGCGACAGTTCTTGACGCGCAGATAGGAGCATACTACGAACCAATTACAGCTTTAGACTTTGAGGGTCTGTACCCATCCATAATGGTGGCCCACAACCTGTGTTACTCCACACTGGTGCTTGATCCGAGGTACAAGAATTTACCGGGGGTCACCTATGAACAGTTTGGTGACCACGTGTTTGCCCAAGATGTCCCGAGTCTTTTGCCGGCAGTTTTAACAGAACTCAAGGCTTTTCGTAAAAAGGCCAAAGCTGATATGGCAAATGCTAAGACTGAACAAATGAAGCAGGTGTACAATGGAAAGCAGTTGGCCTACAAAGTTTCTATGAACTCTGTGTACGGATTCACAGGAGCCAGCAAAGGTATGCTGCCTTGTGTCGCAATTGCATCCACGGTGACTATGAAGGGTCGAAGTATGATTGAAGAAACAAAAAATTATGTGGAAGCCAACTTTCCTGGCGCACGCGTGCGGTACGGCGACACTGATTCTGTCATGATTGAGTTTGACGTTCAAGGAAGAACCGGTGAAGAAGCAATTGCGTACAGCTGGGAACTTGGAGAGCAAGCCGCAGAGCAGTGCACGAAACTTTTCAAAAAACCCAACAACCTTGAGCTTGAAAAGGTTTATTCACCGTACATCTTGTACTCTAAAAAGAGGTACGCGGCAAAACTTTGGACAAAGGGTAAAGATGGAAAGATGAAAATGAATTACATTGATATCAAGGGTCTTCAGCCAGTACGCCGAGACACCATCATATTCACGAGGACAGTTTGCCTAAAACTTCTTGATATTATACTTGAAAGCAACAATCCAAAAGAGGCTAAACTTTTAGCTCTAACAAGTGGGGCTCAACTCTTGGATGGCCGTGTACAACTTGAGAACCTCGTGTTATCACAGAGACTCGGTGACTCGTACAAGTCTGAAAATTTACCCCACGTTCAAGTTGTAAAAAAGATGCGAGAAAGGGAGCCTGGTTCAGAGCCACAGTCAGGTGACCGTGTCCCCTTTGTGATTATTAAAACACGTGACCGTAACGATAAGCAATTTGAAAAATCCGAGGATCCCGTGTGGGCTGCACAGAATAATGTACCACTTGACTACGAGTACTATTTTACAAACAAGTTTATAACACCCGTGTGTGACTTGTTGGAGCCTTTGATACCCGATGCCAAAGAGGAAATTTTTGGGGACATGATTCCGGGCCGTAAAAAACCCGTCAAGTGCCAAAAGATTTCAGATATGTTTGCGAAATTTTCTGTTAAACAAGAGGAGCGCAATAAAAGTAATGGAGAACATAACAAAGGCAATTGAGGCTGAAATAGCCTCACGTGTCCAAGAGGCTCTCACACGGTACGCTGAAATGATTTCTGTAAAACACAGAATTTCTTTACCACTTTTATTGCGAGATCTCCCGGCTTCTATGGGACCCGTTTCAACTTCGTGTTGTCTCGGTGTTAAGAAGGATGGAACACGGTGTAATAAAACTGGTAAATACGAAGGGTACTGCTTAGCACACTTGGAGCAGCACAAAAAGGTGCAACCTATAAAAGTTTGTCAAGAGGGTCCCGCGCATAATCACGGTGTTCCTCCGCTTTACAGTGAGACGTGTCCAGCTTGCAATGTTAACAAACGTTGTGATTCGTCAACCACTAAAAAACTACTTATAGATTTAAAAGGTGTTATATAAAATGGACCGGTCCAGTACCCTCCTAGAATCTATCAACACTTTTTACAGTGAACCCGAAAACGCAAACCACTTGATTGACATTCTTGAGAAAAAGGGAAACGTGTCTCTCAGGAACCTTGAGTGGTTTATCACAAATTACGCAAAACAAAAACAACTTTCGTACAAGACTGAGGATGGTAAAATTTTTGCCGTTCACTGTGCGTACAAGTCAACTTTAGACGGATACAGTAAAAAACTTTTTGACCCCTTTTGCAGAACTTCAAAGTTTGAGTACACTATTCCGGGCACCGAAAAAACTTTGGTGACCACCGTGGCCCAACTAAACTTTATAAAATGGTGCGTGAAAAATAATATAATATCGTACATTCAAAGCAATCGCGATAAATTATTCACTGTAAAATAGTAAGAAACCCCTTGTCAAATTCTAAATACACGAGTCCTATGTAGTACATGTGCATCACGTAGGAATTCGTAGCACCCTTTAATAGGGACATATTTATAAACGTTTTGTCAGCCACCATTGTTTTAAAATCCATGGCCCCCGTCAAGGGACTTTTCCTGGGATTTAAAGCAAAGCTAAACGTGTAAATGTTTCTCGTCGGACTACTTAAAGACGCACTATTTGTTTCAAGGTATTTAAAATAATAAGAACTCTGAGGACTCGTGTGATCAGTGTCCTCCATAAAACCTAATTGTGCAGACCCATTTAAAAAGAATATGGCGTCGGACATAATTGGGGCCGCGGCTTGATCATTTACATCTGTGCTCGTGGTGTCACCAAAGTTGTACCTGTTTAAAAAATCTCCGTTAGGCTGTTCAAACTCACTGCGTCTTATAAACCAGTGAAAAGATTCCACGGGTATGTTTGGTACCAAGTAATTTTTTATAATTGTTTGATTCTGTGGTATCTGAAGAGTCGGTTGAAGTTTGGCAGTTTCGATAAGTAACCTTCTTTTTCCAGTCTGGTAAAATAGGCGCTCTTCGGGTGACACCACGATTTGTTCGCAAACTATGTCAAAACTTGGCATTGAACACGAGTACTGCGTTCCCCCAGTGACCCTCGTGTTACTAAAAAATGACACCGGGTTAAACGTGATTGACAACACAATTTGCTGCTGAAGTATCGCGCAAGTCGGAAAAAAAGTGCTGTCATTGTTTGAGAAAAAAAAGTTTAAAGGCAAGTACAAGTCAATAGGCCCAGCCTTTTTTGAGGACGTGGGGAGCTGCCCGGTGTCTTGACCACCATTTATAAGATTTTTTAGGATACCTTTTTGATCGGCACTAAGGTACACCTCATCGCGGATTATGTTCCAATCCGAATAAATTGTTTCAATTTCTTGCGTGTCGACACGGAAAGTTGCCTTGTTTAATATAGCCCTACCGATTTGATCGCAGTACACAGAGTTAAACTCGACGACATCTTGAAGCAACGGCAGCGTACATTTAAGATACATGTTTGTTAAAAGGTCACCCATTTGTTGGGGCTTCAGTGTTACTAAAACTGTTTCACCAAAAGGCCAATTAGTAACACCGGGTGTCGCGGTAGTTGTATAAATGGATTGGTACTTTGAAAAATTTGTGTGTCTTTTTACATCTTTGCTAAAAAATTGTGTGTCACCTAATAAATATCTATCTTGAGCTCCTATTGCATCCAGTGATAAAACTGACCCCGTTCCCTGTTTACCACGGACGTCCATTATTAGTTACCCACATCTTTTTTCCACATATCTACTGCGCTTTGACTCTTAATAAACTCCAGCTCCGCCCGTGTCTTCTCCGCCGCATCCTTGAGCTCCTGTATAGCTTCCGCCGAGTACTGGTACGTTTTGATATTCATAAGGTAGTCGTACGAGTTGTCCACCTTTGGAAACTTTCTAGCCAAGTCCTTTTCAATGGCGTCCCTCTTTCTTTTGAAAATGATAAAGTCTCCATCCACCACCAACTGCACAAACTTAGCCTTGCTATCAAGAACCTCGGACTTTTTTGTGAGTTCCTGAATCAAGTACGCCTTGCGCTTCTTGTAAAAGTCCATACGAATCTCCACAAAGTCCACGAGTATCTCCTCGGCTGTCTGGTACTTTTTGATACCAGCCGTGGGATGAAACAGGTGCATATTAGTCCCGTGTATAGTCTTGCGAAGTTTGAAATCTTTCACAAAGTCTTCACCACGGTACCCAATAATTGTAAACTTTACATTGTCATCGTCGGAACCATTCTTGTAATCCGTGATAACCTGAGACTCTTTGAGCTCGTCCAAAAACTCCTTGTAATCCTGTGTCCAGACACCGGGTGGTAACTCAGTTATGGTGTTTCCAGTAAACACGCCTTCTGCAACCCAAGACTGAGTGTCCACCGTGGTCACAGTGCCCTTGAACCCGCGAAACCACGGCTTCATTGTAACGAGGTCCTTGCCAGAAAGTATATTTAAAATATTCTTTTTGATATCATCTGGGTTGAAGGGTGGCACGTAACAACTAAATCCAGTTCCGATACCCTTGGTACCATTCACAAGAATTGTGGGCAAGATGGGCACAAAGTACTCGGGTTCTATAGACTTTCCTTCATCATCCAAGTATGTCAACACGGCATCATCACGGGGGTCAAATATTTCACGCGACTCTTTTGTAAGCCTTGTGAAAATGTACCTGGGTGAAGCAGCATCCTCACCACCCATAAGACGCGTTCCAAACTGACCACCGGGTTCCAAAAAGTTTACATTGTTTGAACCGACAAAGTTATTTGCGAGCCGAACAATTGTATCAGCCAGTGACACCTCACCGTGGTGGTAAGAAGTTCTCTCGGCAACGTACGCGGAAAGCTGTGCCACCTTCATCTCCTCCTTGATATTTCTGTCAAAGCACGCAAAGAGCACCTTTCGCTGTGAAGGTTTAAACCCATCACACACGTGCGCTATTGAACGCTTCAAGTCTGCGAGACTAAAGTTGACGAGATCCTTGTGTATAAAATCAGTAATCTCAAGTTTTTGCACCTGACCATACTTGATTTCCAAGTCACTCTTGCTAGAACTTTCAAGGAGCCACTTCTTTCTGTCATCGGCACGTGTCTTATCAAAGGCGAGCACAATTGACTTGTCAGTGTCCTTGTCAACATCAAAAGCCACAGTCAACTGTGTTATATTTTTAAAGTACTCCTTAGCCTCTGCACTCGTAGAAGTACCGAGACCCTTGTAGTACTTTATTCGCCACGAAGCCGAGCCCTGTGTCTGGTACCACTCTCTGAAAGCAGAGTCCGTGTAAAAACTTTTAACCTGGGAGCCCTTTGTCGCCTTAATTATAGGTGTCACCATTGACACGACGAAACCAAGACCAAGCAAACTCGGCCAAAAGTAGTGAATCATATTCAGAATAAGCCCTTTGATATGAGAGCCGTCATTATCGGCATCCGTCATAATCATAAGCCTACCGTACCTTAGCTCACTCAGTGATTTGTACACCTTGTCCTGCTGAAGACCCAAAATCTTTTTGAGGTCGTTAAACTCCTGGTTTGCGAGCAACTGTTTGACAGAGGCGTCCCGGACATTCTTGCACTTACCACGGAGAGGAAAGACACCGTATGTTTCTCTTGAAACCACAGAGAGACCGGCGACAGCCAAAGCCTTTGCAGAGTCACCCTCCGTCACAATCAGGGTACACTTGGCGCTCTTTGCGGTACCGGCCCAATCAGCGTCATCCAACTTTGGTATACCTGTTATGTTACTCTTCTTGGCACTTCCATCAGTCTTTTTGAGTTCAGACTGCTCCTTAAACTTTGACAAAGCCAACACGAGATCCTTGATTCCGGTACGAAGCACCGACTTTATAAAATTTGGAGCCGGCTCAAACTTTGAACCAAACTCCTGGTGTCTTAGTGTGCACTCGGATTTCACCTGCGAACTAAAACTTGGGTTGACCAGTGTCGCACGCACAAGTACAAAAAAGTTATCCTTAACTTGCTGAGGACGCAACTTAATTTTTGCGGCAAGTTCTTCAATGATACCCGCAGCCAAGTAGGAAGCCACGTGATCAACATGTGTTCCACCCTTATTCGTGCAGATACCATTTACAAAGGACACGTGTTGAAAGCCATTGTGTGAAGGTGCAACGCACACCGCCCAACGTTCAGACTTGTGACTCACCACGGGAGTGTCTGGAGGAAGATACATGCCACAGTACACTTCCGGGGAAACTTTTGGAAGTTCAGCACCCTGGAAAAAAACCTTACACTTTTGACTTGTACAAAAGCTCGCATCGTAAACACGCTTCTGAATAATTTTCAAAAAGTCCGTGTCAAGATTTTTCATTCCAAACCTCGCCCAATCAGGTTCAAAGTAAATTGTGACACCAGATGGACCCTTAGAGTACTTGGTTATCACGGGGTCCTGGCACTTGGTCATATTATCAGTCCAAGTTTGATTGTACTCCACCTTGTTTTCAGAATCACGGATGCAAATTGAAAACTTTTTAGAAAACACATTTGCCAACTTGGCACCGTACCCATTGCGGCCTCCAACAAGTCGTTCCTGCGTGTCATCATAATTTGTACTGGTTAGTAAGTGCCCAAATGTTAATTCGGGGTTCCATATTTTTTCAGTCGGGTGCTGCTTCACACAGATGCCTCCAAGAGGTCCATCATTCGAAACAGATATAACACCGTTTTCTACAGTTACATTTATTTTTTTGACTTCGGTGGGAAAGCTAGAGTTACGATCTATCGCATTCACAAGGATTTCATCAAAAATTTTTAAAAGTGCCGGGGAGTATTTTAGGGTTTCTAGGGTAAATTTTTCAGAGTCGCCGAGAAGAACCCAGTACGAATCACTGATGAGTGACACGGGGCCAACATATGAGTCAGGGCGCTTAAGAATGTGCTCAACGTGAGTGAGTTTTTGGATTTGCTCAACCATTTTTGTGTTTCTTACACAGGTAGCTACCTTTGTCCTTATGTAGGTTTTAGACACGTTTTTAGGACCATGCTAACATTAACTTTCGAGACCTCGGAGTTCCTGTTTTTGGTATCACGGGTCTACTAGGTGGTTTAGGCACGAGAAAAATACCATTTTTATTTAGAACAAATTTAGATTCATTAACAACACGTCTCGCAGTCTGAGGTCTCGTTGTTCTAAATATTCCTCTTTGACCAGTTGCATACTCGTGTGCTCTTTGGGCCCTTTTCCGAATCCTGTTAGCATTTGCATTATTCACAACAATTGGAGGCGTAGGTCGTAATGTTTTTGTAAAATTTTTATTTTTTTTATTGCGGTTAAAATTTCTTGCGCGCCTCAACCTATTCACGTATTCTAAAATACTTTTTCTTTCAACATTTGCAAGTCTCCTTACGGGTGTCGGATTCCTTCTTCTTGACACGTAATGTGTCGGCAGTGTCCACTGGAAATTTAAAGGGTTCGGCGTGTTAACATTTCCATTAACCATCTCGCGCCTACTTTCATTAAGACGTCTACCAAGATTCATACCCCTTTTTAAAAGATTTGATATATTTTCATTGTTTTTACCCGTGTACTTGATACGAACTTCTTCAAAATTTGTTGGTACTCGCGTGAAAGGGTTTATAAGTTTTCCATTTACAGTGAGTCGGTTCTTTGTATTTTTTAAAACATAAAAGGGTTCGCCGTTAGCAGTTGATTTAAACGTGAAGACTGGTTCATTTTCACTAAGGTTCGTATAATAAAGGGCATTTTTAACACTTCGTGGCAACTCAATTAATCTCATTACACTATATAACTATTTTTTTGGGTTGTTGCCCAAATCTCTTACTAATTTTTTCTAGTAACTCGTTGCAGTACTCCGTGATAGTAACACAAGACTCTAGTACTTCGCCCTTACCCTGCGCTCCTCCAAGTAAATTCCTAAGCAAGTCGCCAATCACCGTGCAAAATAAATGGTAAACTACAAGCTCTTCACGCTCCTTTTCCTGAGCCTTGTCAATTGCAAATAAATGCGTTTTATACACCGCCTCCGTAATCTCACCCATCATAAAACGCATTCTAAGATTTTGCAATTTTAACGTTATATCACGTGCTCCATCAACAACTCTTCGTTCCTCTGACATAGCCGTGTTATGAACGCTTATAATTGCTGTAACCTGCTGAATTGCAATAGAGAAAGTGTACCTTCTGTACCACTCGTGAACCCATTCGTGTATACTAGGCACTCCACCACAAAGTATGTCGTTCGTTTCCCTTGGAGCGTTACCACCATTCCGAATAAATTCTGAATAATGCGGGTTAGCCATGGGCTTTGCGTAAATTTGACCAGTTTTCCAATGAAATGACGTGTTACACTGGGTGCACCACATGTGCAAGCAGCCTTCTATGCGAAAAATTGCCGCCTTACACTTGGGACATGGCTTACTGTCACTCTCAATTAATTTTATAGATTCAAGTGTGTCTGGATTACACACGTGACCCTCGTGATATTTTTCCGCACACTTGATACAGGTTACCGTTTGACACATAGTACAAACACCGTCGTCCTCAAAAAATCCGCGGCAATTATTTTGCTGACACTTGCGGAATGGTTTTGACTTGTTTATGGGTTCTGGTTTTGTATCCCTAAGAAAATCCAGCTGTGTCATCAGGTCCCTATAGGTTGGATCATATCTCCACGTGTGCGGGTACCTTTTCTTAAAGTCGTCTATGATGTGCTTTAAATTTCTGATTTCAATTTCTCTTAAAACCAGAGGCTGCGTTTCAGGCATTAGACTCTGTTCACGTGCAAACAAAATTTTTTGGCGGTGCACCTTGTAAGCACCCTTGTAAAATGCCTGTGAAAACAAATTACTCGGCCAATTTCGTTTACAATTCATACAGTGAATATCATCAGTCCTGTCTAAAATGTAGTGTTTTAAACAATTTTCACAAACAATGAATGAGCAATCGGGGCACGTCACCGTGCGCTTAAGACGAAGTGTACAAACTGCGCACTCCATTTTTACTATGTGGGTACAAAATAAAACCTATGCTTTTTTGAGACACGTTTTTAATTGTTGTAGTTGAAAGTGTTATTATTATTGTTTAATAGACGAGCTGCTTTAGACTTGTTAAATCTATTGCCCCCCGTGTTGTACTCTTGAACTTTTTGAAAGAAACCACCTGGGATTATGATATTTAAGTTGCGAATCTTTTTCCAAAATAAATTTTTTCGTTCGCTAAAACTTTTGTTATTGTACCCCCTTCTATTATTTTCATTCATCGTGGAGACCCAAGAAATTAACGCAGGTTTCACGACATTTGTTAGGTACCTTTTGTTATCGTTATTTAAAGGTGGGTCAATGTTTCGACCCTTCCACACAAACCCCTGTGGGTACAAAGCGTTTATGAGACCTTCTAAAAAGTTTTCAAGACACGGCATACCACTAAAAAGTTCTTTTTCAAGTCGGTCTAAATACTTTTCTTGTTTATCTTTAGACATTTCAGTTACAGTTTTAGCAACCATGTACACCTGTTTCATAAATTTCAAAAGGTACGCGGCAGGCATTTCATTATTCTTTATGTGACACGCGGCTATTTTTGTGTGTATCTGATTTTTTGTGTTTACTTTTGCCCAGTGCCTCCTCAATTTATCAACAACACCCGCATAATAATGGAGTGAAGGTCGCTGAAGTAAAAGTTGTTCAAAAACTATAAAAGTTACAAAACGGGGGATCCTGTGACCTCTAAATTTTTCTTGAATTAATCGCACAGGTTTATTCAACTTTTGACGAATTAATTTATTTTTGTCTTCTATTGAAAGTGGTTTCGCATAATTTTCAAGTTTTCGTATATTACTCAGCATTTGCACATTTTCTGACCTCTTTAAAAAATTTACATTTGATTTTATTTTAAAATTTGGGCGCCTTTGAATCATTCTTTTAATTCTGTGTTTATACGGGGCGCTAAAAAAGTTGTACATTTTTTTAAGGTGCTCGGCACGATTATTCCACAGTGGCACAACCTTTGTATAAGGCGCTGCTAGTGTTAAAAGATATCTGTCCCTGGTTACGGTTGGAGGATCATTTATGTATATTTTTATAAATTCTTTAGCTGCGTTACGTTTTTTTAAATTTCGGCCAAAGGCTTCATTTTTTGCGAGAAAACTATAAAATTTTTTTAATTCATTTTCTGAAATTTTGCGACTTTCCTGATCCCAAAATTTAAAGCGTTTGCCATATTTTTTTTCAATTAAAGTTTGAAAATAAGGTGCCCACACACCTGGGTTACTTATTATTCTTCTTCTAATTTCATTAAAATTATTTTGAAAACTCATATAAATATATGGATGATTTTTATTTACAACAAGTGAAAACTGTTATGAAAATAACAGAAAGGCACGCTGCTGAGGCTGCATCACGTGGTAGTCTCAGAACTTTAAAGTACTTGTATGAAATTGGCGCACCATTTGATGCACACTCGTGTTATAATGCAGCCCTTAATGGTCACCTGATTTGTTTAAAATTTCTTGTGGAAACTGTAGAGTGTCCGTACAATTACAGTGTTCTATTGGGACTCTGTCACAATTCTTGCTCTGTGTACGTGAAATCACTAAAGCCTATTAAAAGATTTTGGTGTTTTTAAATAAATGGGAAATGTCCGACTTGTTGATTCAATGCCTAGGGAAGACTTGGACACCGCTATCGTACAAGCTGCAAGAGTTTCATACGGAGACGGAGCCACTTCCAAGAAGAGTACGGACCGAGCCCTCATCAGACACCTCATGCGCTACTGGCATACATCCCCTTTTGAAATGGTTGAATTCAAATTCCATATCAAGATGCCTATATTTGTCGCGAGACAGCACTTTAGACACAGGACCGCCAGCATCAACGAAATTTCAGGAAGATACGCAGAGGTTGAAAACAATTTTTTCGTACCCAGTGTCTATCGATCACAATCCCTCATCAATAAACAATGTTCAGCTGGAGACTTACACGTGTCCCAAGAATTGTACAACAAACCCGTGGCCCATAACGAGCAAGCTTTTAAAATTTACGACGAACTATTAGAGGCTGGTGTGTCACGTGAACTCGCCAGGTGTCACCTGCCCCAAAGTACTTTTACTGAATTTTATTGGAAAATTAATTTACACAACTTGTTACATTATCTACAACTACGACTAGCTCCCGATGCTCAACAAGAGATTCGCGAGTACGCTAATGAAATCTATGAAATTATAAAGCCAATGCTGCCGTTAACCATGGAAGCCTTTAAAGACTTTCGCCTTGACGCGGTAACTTTATCGGGCCCTGAAATAAAAGCTATTAAAACCGGTGTCTTCTCCGGTACCAAGCGTGAATTTGAAGAATTTACTCAAAAGTGCACTCTTCTCGAGCTTCCGACTCAGTTTGATACAGTCCAGTAACTATACACTCCAAGTCCACCCAACCTCCACCGAGCATCTCAGATAGTACACGGTGTTTATTTTCGGGTCCCTTGTAAGTCATAAGCACGGCCCATTTATACACCTCTCTAAGCCGTTGACACTCTTCTAAAAGTTCTTCAACCGTGTCTGTCTGGTACCCCAAGTATGTCTCA
>JACCDX011113695.1_pt1 | contig 14554 bp, 9 predicted proteins | sample 7449681 | NCBI WGS metagenome assembly JACCDX01 (sample SAMN15323450, study PRJNA562643) | freshwater metagenome | isolation source: river surface water | place: USA:Blue River Watershed | collected 2017-08-18
CATCTCTTACACCAACGTCATATAGTGTTGTTGGGTGTAGAATTTCTTTATAACCAGAATATGATTGACCAATAAACGTTTGTGTTGTTGGATTATATGGTGTACTTCTGTAATAGAACTTTTGATCAAATACATTAAAGAACACCAATTCTCTTGGATATTTTGAACCTCTTTGATTTAAATCAAAAATACCAATATCGTCCCATTTAATTCGATAGTCAAATTTAAAGAAATATAGTAAACCATGTAACCAGTTATCAATATATGAATAGTTGGTGATACCTCCACAGAAAAATAAACCAACGCGTTTTCTTCTATACCACTCTTGTATCATATCGGTATTTTTAGATCCACCCTCAACAACAGGAATAACAGTAAACACACCGTCTCTGATTTCAGAATACCCAGATTTTGTTTTCCTATCATAATAAACATTACCAAGTTTTGACCAAATTCTTAATCTAGGTAAACGACCAGCACCACTAGAACCAATAACATCAGCCAATATTGTATACGTTGATCCTGGTTTGGTTACTGCTTCAGCATAACCCGCAGGATATGATGGTGGATTTAATGGTATATATCTATCACCATACGTGTTACCCGTTGACCAAATATAAGCTTGGGAAATTGTTTCATCATATGCTTTATCATATTTTAAACAACCTTCTTCAATGTTGAATCCTGTAGCAGTACTGTTTGGGTCAATCTTCGGTTTAGTTCTATCATAAATTCTAAATGTTACATAGGTACCTCTATCAGCATAATTACCTGCCCCATTTTTACCTCCACTATAACCTTCGTAGTTAAAACCAGAAAGTTCAGCCCAACTACCATGATTTAAAATTAAACCATCAATAATTCTAGTTGAGTATTGGCCAACAACATTTACTAAATTAGTTACATATGTTACTCCATAGTTACCATCGCCTGTTGCCCAAGAATCTAAACTACCTTGGTCTATTGTAAATTGTGAAAATTGTATAATATCTCCAGCAGCAGTATTGGTACTAAACGATGCAGTAAAATCACTTAACGAAACTGATTTTGATAATGTATCACCGCTGGCTGAAGAATATGGTAATATAGTGTCATCGACTGTTGATACTGCTTCAGCAATAAATCTAGAAGTATTTGGGTCACCGGCTATTGGTGTAATTGTATATGTATGTAAACTGTTTAAAATTGTTCTTGTTGCTGAATTAGTACTTCCGGTTAATGTAAATGTGTTTCCACTCATAAACGGATCTGTTGCATCATAATCTCTCGCTCTAGCACCAGAAGTAACTTTTGATGTATTTTCACTTGTACTCATGTTAAATGAATATGGTAGAACATATACTCTAGAATTACCGGCACCAACGCCTATAACTTTTAATGTGATTTCACCAATAGAACAATACGTACTAGATAGGGAAGCGCCTAGTGTTGCTGCTTCATCATCAGTTGTACATTCTTCACAATCTGGATATGTTGTTAATGATAATGTTTGTGTTCCACTAACCTGTAATTTATGTGCAATATCTTGAAATTGTTCTCCAATTTTTGCAAATGGTCTCCAGTTAAACGGCCATCCAAAATATATTGCATACAATGCTTTACCAACTGTCATGAAGAATCTTCCTAACAATTCAAAAACAAAATTAAATACTAATGACGCAATAAATTGTAAAAACAATAACACTTGTGAAACCAACAACGCAAATTTTGCTCTATTTCTAAATGCAAAGTTTGTTGGTAAATAATTTGCAGTTCCAGTACAATCATCTTCGACATTTGGTCTAATTTCTTTTATACCCAAAAATGCATCTCTTCTGGTTAAACCAAATAAACTTTCAAATGATGAAACTTCATAGTGTGATCCTTGAAATGATGATGGTGTATATACCTTACCATAAATGAATTTATAAAAATAATCTTCTGGTATGTCGTTGTTATTTGTACCTAATATTAAATCTTTTTTATGATTTCTTTCTGCTGTTGTTAATGGTTCTAATGTTAAACCATCTGGAGTTGGAAAATTAATATAATCCTCAAAAACATTAGAAAAGACATATGAGGATAAAATTGCTTCACTATATTCACTAGCACCGCCTCCGGTGTACTTATTAAACTCTCTAATATTCGGAACAAGATATACTGCAGATGTTGTACCTTTTGTAGAACCTTGAGCTGAATCGGTTAATGACATTTTAAATCTAGCGACAGCGGATGTTGCAACACCTTTATTAGAATCATTTGTAAATTCTTGTTCACCAAATTCGTTGGTGTACATATAATCAAGGTTCATTGGTACAACAGCCATTGATGATCCGTCTTCCTCAATGATACCAGGACTAAAATATTCTAATTCTGGATATAATGTTACACCATCAGAACCTTTTACTTTTTTACCTGTAAATCTAACACCCTCTATCTTTCCATCACTTGTTTGTAAATTACATTTATATCCACTTTTCCTTCTAATTACACCACTTCTTTTAACTGCATCACCATTTGTGTCGGTAACTGTTGAAATTAACATTAATGATAATGGATCAACTTTAATTCCGTAATTAGATAAATCAAAGTCAGACCTTGTTATACCAATTTGACACAAATCCATATTACCCCAAAATGGCGCAATATCTACCGTTTTATTAAATGAAATTATTTGTGGTAAACCATCTAAATCTGTGTCTGATTTAAATTTAAAAAATCTATCAAACTTATTTTCATCTTCACCTTGTCTAACAAAATCAAAAGGTCTTAATGAAAAACAACCCATATCAGATAGGTCAACATCAACGTGTAATTGCTGTTCGCCCAATGGTACTCCCCAGATCATAAAGTCACCAGAAGAGTTTGTTTTAACGGTATATTTGTAATATTTCTCGAATACCTCAAGGTATTCTTCTCTACTCAATATGTCTGTTTGATCAAAAAATGTGCCTGTTGGGGTATGACCGCCGTGTTGTTTCCTAGATGGTAGCAAATTATAACGGTATCCTGCTTCATTTTTATCTCCCGCTAATTTATATGGGTATAAACTTGAAACAACCGGATCTAATTCATCTTGCTCGGTCAATGGCACTAATATGGATACCCTGGCATTTGGAATACCTAGTCCATTATTTACTGTGATTCTACCACATACAACGCCATAATCGGCACATAAAGATGTGTAGGCGTCTTGTTGTGTAAATTTTAAGGAAAGGATCTCTAATAGGTCATAATCCTGTTTAAGTTCAACAACAACCTTTTTGTCAGTCTGTAATTGTGTGTTTATCCTGTGCTTCTGAATCATATTAACTATAAATAGAAACTCATACGTTTTCCATTAAGAAAAAGATAAGTAAAATATCCGTTAATATGTAGTGGTTCCCAAGGTTTTAACTCTAATTTGGATGTCTTTGTTCGGGAATCTAATTTGAAATATTTGATTTGATTTCATAAACACAGTCATATCCGTTTGAGTAATTAACCCAGTTGTGGCGTCTAGCGTTTGAGAAACCTTGGCTGATGAGTATTCACCACCAGTTTTGTTATAAACTCTAACATCAATAACGTTAACCACACCAGGAACATCATTTACTTCTTTCATTAACTCACCCACAAACAATGGGTCACCCATTTTTCTTTTATCTATTGAGAAATATGCGGTTGTTGCGCTAATGATTTCACGAAGAACTTCAGTTTGGTTTTGATTTTTATCTAAAAGTATATCAATTTGTAATCCAAGATCTATTACCTCACCGCTAACAATATCTATATAATCATTAACCATTCTGTATTCAGAAAGGTAAGATACTATATTTTGTTTTAGTGTATTAGATACAACGTCTGTTAAATTACCATTTTCATCATATGATAACAACTTGATTCTCACTTTGTTATCTTCCTCCATCACGTTGACTTTAGCCGGAGCACCATATGTTGATGGCATAGTTTCAATCATAGATTTATAATCGTTTAATGTTACTGCTCTATTTTGTGCAGCAAAATTATAAGCAATCATACCTCTTAATTCTTCAAGAACTGGTTGATCAGCACCGCCAACAGCCGGAGTAATGTTTGTAACAACTAAAGATCTTAAAGTTTGATCATTATAACTTTCATTTGGTCCATTTATACTAAATTCAATATTTTCTATGTTGTTAATAACCCCAACACCTAGGTTACTTTCTTTTCCACCACCAATTCTATATTTGATGAATAACGTGCTATCTTGTTTTGGTATAGCACCTAATGACATGTTATTAAGATAAGTTGATAAATTAACTTTTAAATTGTTTGTAATATAATTGTCTAAATTATCTAACGGATCAACATTGCCAGATCCAAATGTAATAAAGAAATATCCTTCTGGTGTATATTCGGTAATAAACTTATTGTTTACTCTTATATATTCACCTGATTTAAAGTTTTTTCTATCTGAGTTTGCTGTTTTACTTGGAACAAAAACCTTGTCTTGAACTAGTGATTGAACTTCATACCATTTATTTGCTTCTGTAATAAATTCACTGTTTGTGGGGTTTCCACCAAAAGATGTTCCTTCCTTGTGTATAATTGTGGTAACACCAAGAACATTTCTTTCAGGTAAAAATATTTTCATAAAAGGCTTTTGGTCTCTTTGACTAATAACCTTTCTGAATATTTTTGTCACCCCATTAACTACAGATTCTCTCTTTGTTATTGTATAAGAAATTAAATTGTTATTTCCGTCACGGTTAGGGATCTTTAATCTATTTGGTTCACCCTTTTCATTAAATGGATTGGAAAAATCAATATCTGTAATTGTTTCAAATATTTGTCCGCCACCAGAAACTTGCGCACCAGCTCTTAAGATACCTTCATATCTATCATCATCTTTATCACCTTTTACTGGTACGTTAATACTGAAATCACATAATGCAACTGATGGTCTAGCACCAGGTATTCTAATACCATATGTTTTAGCTATATGAAATAAGGATTGTTTTTGCTGTGCAAAATCAAGCATAGTTTCTTGCCAAACTCTATCAATATGAAAGTGTAGGTTATCCGCAATCGCAGCGTTTAAATCTAACAATACTGAATATATTGAAGCGTCGTTAGTGTTCTGAATTAAATCAGGGTAGTATTCTTTAGTAAAGTTTACCAGATCCTGTCTCAAGCCAGCGAAATCTCTGTTGGTATATGCTATTTTTTTGCTCATATTAGATATTAATAATTACGAAGTCTGAACTAGAAAAAGCTCCGTTATTTGTTGTATAATCAATTCTTATTTTAGCTGTGTACGGCTTTGATGCTGAGTCGCTAACTCTAAATAACCTAATATCCTCGTCTTCGCTAATACTAGAGCCTTCTGTTGGGTCTAGTTCCGGGTTTGTTATACTTATTGAGTTTATCTCTAGGTTAGGGATATAGGTCTTAATACTCTCTCTAATCTCATCTTCAATACTGTTATATGTAACCACATCATTCATATCGAAGATGTATTCATATAATCTGGTACCAAAATCAGGTAAAAAATACCTACTACCCTTTCTTGTCAATAATAAATGAATCAAGTTAGCACGAATTTCTTCGTCCCTTGTTAGAGTCATTCTAGTATAGTCACCTATTGTACTATCTCTAAACGGAAAGTCTAATCCATACTTTGTAGCCATACCAATAAATATAAACAATACTAAAATGGATATAAATAAAAAATCGCGACACCTCTATAAAAAAGCGTCGCGAAATTTAAATAGTGACTTGACATTCGCACCCTGTATTAAATCAAGTCCTGGATGCTCAAGGTACGCCTTGACGACAGTTAGACTTTGAGGGTGCCACCCATTATCTTAAGAACCACAGCCCTCACATTCAAATGGGGAATCCGTTGGTCTTTCTGTTGTCATTACAACCTCAGGGGTTTCTTCACTTATGATAGATTTTTGTGTTGTTTGATATACAACAGATTGCTGTTGTGTTTCTACTGGTTTATTAGCAGATGTGTCAACACCAAGGCCCTTGATTGGATCTACCGCAGAACGTGTTCTTAGGTAGTACATACCAGTTTTTAAACCAAGTTTCCAACCAAATAAGTGTGCAGCTAATAGTTTTGGTTTTGTAGCATTATCAATGAATAAATTCAATGATTGTGACTGATCGATAAACACACTTCTATTTGCGGCCATTTGTAAAATTCTCTTCTGAGACATTTCCCAAACGGTTTTATACACTTCTTTTATTTCAACTGGAATTTCTGGTATATTTTGAATCGAACCGTTGTCCATGATTAACTTCTTTTTAAGGTCATCATTCCACAAGTTTAACTTTAACAACTCATTAACCAAGTGTTTGTTAACAACAACGAACTCACCACCTAATGTTCTTCTTGAATACATGTTGGTTGTAAATGGTTCAAACGCTTCGTTGTTACCAAGAATCTGTGCAGTTGATGCTGTTGGCATTGGTGCAATTAACAATGAATTTCTAACACCATTGTTAACAACTTCTTTTCTTAATTTTTTCCAATCCCATCTACCTGACAAATCTTTATCTTTTAATCCCCACATTTCAAATTGGAAAATACCTTTCTCAATTGGTGAACCTACAATAGATTCATATGGGCCATATTCTTTTGCTAAATCATTTGATGATGTCATAGCAGCAAAATAAATTGTTTCGAAAATATCCGTTTGTAATTTATCTGCTTCTTCTGATTCAAATGGTAAGGCTAACATACAGAACACATCAGCTAAACCTTGAACACCTAAACCAATTGGTCTGTGTTTAAAGTTAGAGTTTTTAGTTTCTTCAGTTGGATAGAAATTTAAATTAATAACATTATTTAAATTCTTAACAACTTGGTATGTGTATTCATATAACATGTTATGATCAAACTGGCCATCAACAATATATTTTGGTAAAGCAATAGATGCTAAGTTACATACCGCTTGTTCAGTTGGTGAACTATACTCAATAATTTCAGTACATAAGTTTGAAGACTTAATTGTACCTAAGTTCTTTTGATTTGATTTATAGTTAGCCGGATCTTTATATAACATATAAGGTGTTCCAGTTTCAATCTGTGCTGTTAATATAGCGTCCATTAACTTTCTAGCCTTGACTGTTTTTCTAGCTAAACCTTGTTGTTCATAAGATTCATACAATCTAGTGAATGCTTTATCTTCTGGACTATCATATGCATCAGATAAACCTGGTGCTTCGTCTGGAGAGAATAATGACCAATCACCATCTTGTTCAACTCGTTGCATAAACAAATCAGGTGTCCACATTGCTAAGAATAAATCTCTAGCTCTCATTTCTTCTTTACCATGGTTCTTTCTTAAATCAATAAATTCAAAAACATCTGCGTGCCATGGTTCTAGGTAGATAGCAAAAGAACCTTTTCTCTTACCACCTTGATTAATCCATCGTGCAACTTCATTATATGTTTTCATCATTGGTAAAAGACCATCAGACATACCACCAGTTCCTTTAATGTATGCTCCTTTAGCTCTTACATCATGAACATGTAAACCAATACCACCAGCCCACTTAGAAATCTTTGCAACATCTTTGATAGTATCAAATAAACCATCGATATCATCACCTTTGTTACCAATCAAGAAACAAGACGACATTTGTGCTCTACGTGTACCAGCATTAAATAATGTTGGTGTAGCATGGGTATAAAAATGTTGTGATAAATCATCATAGATTCTCAAAGCCATTTGTACATCACCACCACAAATACCAACAGCAACTCTCATATACATGTACTGTGGTCTTTCAACAACCCTCTCACCAATTTTTAATAGGTAAGAGCGTTCTAATGTTTTAAATCCGAAATAATCAAAATCAAAATCTCTATTAAAAACAATAGAACCATCAATCACTTCTTTATTTTCCATAACAAACTTGTAAACGTTATCATCAATTAATGATGATTCTTTACCAGTTTTTGGTTCAACGAATGAATGTAATTCTTTAATTGCTTGAGAGAACTTCTTTGGTGTTGTTTTATGTAAATTAGTAACCGCCAATCTCCCCGCTAATTTTGCATAGTCTGGATGTGTTGTTGTCATAGAAGCAGCTGTCTCTGCTGCTAATGTGTCTAACTCTGTTGTTGTAATCCCATCATATATACCTTGTGTTACTTTTAATGTGATAAAAGTTGGGTCAACATAATCCATATTTAAATCTTCACAAAGAGCACTAATTCTTTTAGTGATCTTGTCATATCTCATTTCTTCTAACGTACCGTCTCTCTTTAATACTTTCATTTTTTATCCAATTGTTTTTTTTTAGAAATCAACATCACCAAATGCAGAATTTAAATCTTCTGACTCTGCTGTTTTATTTACACCTGCTTTTTGATATTCAGCAACTCTCTTTTCAAAGAAGTTTGTTTTACCTTGCAATGCAATATTTTGCATGAAATCAAAAGGGTTCTCTGCGTTATAAACCTTAGAGCAACCTAATGCAACTAATAATCTATCTGTAACAAACTCTAGATATTGTGACATTAAATCTGAATTCATACCAATTAAACGAACAGGTAATGCTTCAAGAATAAATTCTTTTTCAATTTCTAATGCACCACAGATAATTTCTTTAATTCTTTTTTCTGAAATTTTATTTTCAATATGATTGTTAAATAAATGACAAGCATAATCACAGTGCATACCTTCATCACGAGAAATTAATTCATTTGAGAAAGTTAAGCCTGGCATTAATCCTCTTTTCTTTAACCAGAAAATAGAACAGAATGAACCAGAAAAGAAAATACCTTCAACTGCAGCAAATGCTACTAATCTATCTACAAAAGATTCTGAGTTAATCCATTTAATCGCCCAGTCAGCTTTTTTCTTAATAGCTGGTATTGTGTCAATAGCGTTAAATAATTTATTTTGTTCTTCTTTGTCCTTGATGTATGAATCAATTAATAAAGAATATGTTTCACTATGAATGTTTTCCATCATGATCTGAAAGCCATAGAAAAACTTAGCTTCAGTATATTGAACCTCGTTAACAAAATTCATAGCTAAATTTTCATTCACAATACCATCAGATGCAGCAAAGAATGCCAACACATGCTTAACGAAATGTTGTTCATCAGCATTTAACTTATTTTCCCAATCATAAACATCTTGCCCAAGATCAATCTCTTCTGCTGTCCAAAAACATGCTTCTTGTTGTTTATATAATTTCCACAAATCATGATGCTCAATTGGAAAAAGCACAAAGCGACCTGGATTGTCAATTAAAATTTTTTCTGTCATTTTTTATATGTTTTATTTTGTTGTTACGTTTTTCTCTAGAAATTCTTGATAAACAGTACTAGTTCTGTTTCTCTTTTGTTCTTCTTTTTCTTCTTTATAACCAAGAAGTGTATTTTGATATTCTGTATCAATAGTTAAGAACTCGTTATTGAATTTACAGTTGTTAAAGATAACACCATCTTTACCTATTCTAGATTTTAATAGTGTTAATGTTGCTAAGTTTTGTTCTTTTTGCTCAATCGTTTTACCGATAGATAGAACTACGTGACCAATTTGTGCTTTCTTAATTGATCCACCCATTTGATCTGTTGTAACAACCTCACTTTTAATAGACTCTCTATTACCTTGTGTTGCTGTCCATATTGCCACATCAAATTCAGATGTCATAGATTCTAATTGTCTCATGATTGCACCATCACCTTTCCACTCTTCGTTATAATTTGTCTTCTCCGGAGTGATACAATCAACATAATCCAAAGTTAGTAAATCTATTCGGAAACCATCTGATTGTAGCTTTCTTAATTTAGATTTTATTTCTGAAATGGTAACAGAGTCACTAGGTAACTTTAACAATCTAAGTTCACCTTGTGATTGTTTTCTTCTTTCTGCAACAATTTCTTCAATCTTGTCAGCCTCTAATGGTTGATCTTTAGGAGAAATACCGGTCCAAATGGTAAAGTGCTTTCTTTTAATGTTGTTAATGTTGTCTTCAAAAAATATTTGTACAACATTATAACCAGCGTTATATGCTTCATTAGAAAACTTAGTTAATAAGGTTGTTTTACCGGTTCCTGTTGGTGCTAATACAACACCAAGTTCACCTCTACCTAATCCACCACCTAATAAACCGTCAATACCAAGAATACCTGTAGGTATTGGTCTTCTATTGTCAGCCTGTAATGCCATGCCGATGTTTTCAAAAACATCTTCAATTTCATGGTCCATTACACCAACCTGAAGAGCATCTTGTATGATTTTTTCAATAGTGTTATACTGTTCAAAATCACCCTTTTTTGTAATCTCCTCAATTTTCTTAATTGCCTTTTTAACAACTTGCTGTTTACAGAACTTAATAGCTCTGTCCTTGGTGCCTGGGATACTACCAGGCTCAATTACGTGGTTTTTAATATTTGACAACATATCAAGGTTAGACTTTCTGTTTGTGTCAGAAATACTTTCAGCCTTTATCTGTTCTTCAATAGCGTTGTACTGTGGTACGGTCTTTCCGTACGTCTCAAAATATTCTTTAATATTCTGAACGATAAATTTCATACCGCTATTATCAAAATAATCAGGTTCAATAACCTCGATAATTGTTTCAGAAAATTTTCTATCCTCTATGATCAATTTAAGTAAAGATAACTGATAGTTACTCCCTAACTGACCAAAATTTATGTCATTCATATGCTTATAGTTTCAAATAATAAAAAAAATTAAAGTTCGTACTGAAGGTAAGTTGTCTCAGGATCACTAAGTGACAAAACTTCAGTCAAATCTGCCAAAATCTTCCTCAGCTTTGGTCTGATGTCTACAGCATATCTAACCTTTGGATGGTAATAATGTGCAGGGAAAATTCTTTCAATAAATACCTCGTCAAGTTGCTTAATTTGCAACAAAAAATACTGCTCATCCAATTCTTTAGGGTCTTCCACAATCTCGCTATTCATAAAAAATGCTTGATTTTCGGCCAAATAATCAGAACTTTTCATTTTCAAATCTTCCGAAATTTCACTACAAATAAATTTTACTTCTTCGTGTAAATTCATAGATTTTTTTGTTCTTGGGTTAAAATCCCTAACGTTAAAATATCTTTGGCAAATGATATTTCCGTCTAATGTTAGTAAAAACTCAAATTTGTTTGGGTCTTGCATGTTACTATTCATAAATCTTACTTTTTAATATTAAATTTTATTATTTTTTTATTTTTTTCTTTTCTTGTTAATCTTAAGAAAGGGTTTAGAAAATTTATTAGGCCATCATCTGATTTAGGCAGAAGGTTAAATACACCGTCTTCCTTCATCAACCTCATTACGTTCTTATAAGACCGACCTTCAGAGTCTAAATCTTCCTTTATTAATGAGGTGATACCTGTCTTAGCATCCTCGGTTAATATAGGGTCGTCTAGACATACCATTTTATTGTTTATCTCGAAGAATTCGTCCCCAAAGACGCCTAATTTAGTAACGCCTGTTAAGAAATTTTGGATAAGTTTATTATGTCTATCAGATTCAAATAATAAATCACCCTGGTTTCTTACCTCTTGTAAAGTTAATGGTTTTGTTTTGATTTCTGGGAACAAAGTAATGAGTCTTTTTATCCCCAAATTTTTGATGCCAAATATGTTATCAGATGGATCACCGCATAAGATCTTAATGAGCTTAACGTTTTCAATTAAAACGTCTTCGTGGTCATATTGGATCATGTCATTTTTAGAATAAATTCTTCTATGAGATGGGTTATATAAAACAACGTTGTCATTAATTAATTGTACTAGATCTCTATCTGATGAATAGACGATCTTCTTCTCGGACTGTGAAGATTGTGTATAAAAAGCTATGCAGTCATCAGCCTCACAGTATTCAAATTCGGCCTGTCTAACATATAGCTCTTCTAGATATTGCTTGATTCTATTTCTTTGGTATTGATACGAATTGATCTCCTCCTCGGTTTTGTTTCTTTGCTTTCTATTTTCTTTATAGTGATGGTAGATTTTCTTTCTTGACAAAGAACCTTCTCTACCATCCCAGAATACACAAATTTTATCTAACTGATATGTTTCGAACGACCTTCTAAGGGTGTCAATAAAGTGGAATATACCACCAATATGTTGACCCTTAAAAAGTCTATTCTTCTGACCGTAAAAACCTATGGTTAACAAATTATCACCGTCAACCAACAATGTGTTAGACATTTCGTCTATTGTATTAAAAGTTAAAAAATAAAAACACTATTCGCCACCAATTTCTTCATCCTCAGATTCAGAGAATTCAATTTCGCCATCACCAAATCCACTTAACACTTGATTCCAATAATCAGAATAATCTTTCTTATATGCATCTAGTGCTTCTTTAGTATCGTGGATATAACCCTGTGGTACTGCAATGATCTTACCATCTCTATATGCTAAACCATTTACGTGGTTCTTAAGGATTGAGATTTTAGTTCTGATTGCATATGTTACTTTTCTACCACCTTTAACTGCATCAATATGATTAATACCAGCTTTCTTTTGGTTACCAAATAAGAACACAATTGATGATGCTAACCATAATGCTTCACCACCTTTTGCTTTGATTTCTGGTTGTCCGAATGGATTATCAGGAAGCTCAACCCATGGTTGGTTAACAACGATCATGGTAACATATAATGGATTTTCTTTTGTTGGGTAATCTTCTTTCTTTGATTTAGAAATTCTTGAGTGAATACCCATACCGATTTTGTCCGCTAAAGCTGATGCGTTATGTTGCTTACCACCTTTACCTTCAAAAGTCATTTTACATGGAACAGATCCAACAGAATCCCAACAGATTAATAAACTTTTATTTAATTTACCTGCTGCTTGTGCATCAATTAATTTATTGATAAAGTCTGTAATCTCTTCAATATAATCAAATCCATCATTGAAGATAAAGTTTCCATGCCATTCGCCATCTTCATCTTGTTCAGCTTGAAGACCTAATTGAACAGCGTGTTCCCAATTCCATTTCTTTTCTGTGATAATGAAAACTGGTAGGTGGCCCTTTTTTTGTGCATCTACTGCAGCTAAAATCATAGCAGTTGTTTTAGATGAGTTAGAATGCCCCAAAAACATATTAATACCACCCATAACCGGACCAGGCATACCACAAGCATCTAAAAATGCTTGACCACAATAGTAGTAGTTTGTTTCCTTGTATTTTGTTTTCGTAGAAAACTCTTTTAGGATATCCTCGTCGTTAAATGTTTTTTTCTTAATAGCCATATAATATTTTTTTTAAAAATGGGGCTTGTGACGTTATCTCCACCCCTTGTATAATTAGAACGGTAAGTTCTCGTCTGCATCGTCATCCTCTTGTGGATCTTCAATTGGTGCAGAAGGTGCTTTGAAAACCTCTTCACCTTGTGAGTTAGATACCCATTTCTTAGTATCACTATCCCAACGTGGAGTCTCACCTTTAGCTACCATCTCAAGATACTCTTCTGGTTTCTTAGAGTAAACATCAGACCATACTGTCTCTTCGTTAACCCAAGCGCTAGCTGTTGCAGCATCTGTGTGTAATGGTGATGGATCTTCAGGCATAACTGAATTGATTGAAGTATATTCTTTACCATTACCCGATTTAGTTAATGTTAAGAATAGTGTTAAATCTCTACCAGTTTCAACATCGGTAATATCACCTTTCTTTTGGAAGATTGGGAAGATTTTGTCGATGATACCATCACCTTTAGCATTGTGCTTAAATCTCCAGAATTTAGGTCCGTCTTGTTCGTTATCTCTATCAATAACTTTAACAATATAGAACTTACGTGAACGGTACTGACGAGCTAATTCAGCGTCAGATTGAACCTTAGTTGCATATAATGCATCCTTAACTTCATTTAAAGGTGAACGCTTACCTTCTTGAGCTGGATCATATAATTTAGTCCAATTACCATCAATTTGAATCTCATGGAAGTAACCTTCTTTAAATGGTGTTTCACCATCTTTAGTTGGTAGGATTCTAATACGTCTTTCACCAGACTTAGAACCTTTAGGAAGAACAGTTGTAAAATACTTTTTCATTCTGTCTTCTTGTGAAATCTTGTTCGTGTTGCTACTTGTAGCGTTTTTGTTTTTTTCGTACTGTGCTAGTACTGAATCTACTGTTGCCATAATAGTTTTTTTATTTGTTAAAAATCTTATGATAAAAGATACATAAAAAAACCCAGATTAAAAAATCTGGGCTTAATATTTTTTTAAATTTTTTATTTGTTAGCTAAAAGGGGTGTCAGCACTCCACTCAGCACCATTGTTTACTAGATCATTATATCCAGCAGCATCATAAACAGGGTTAGCAACTGAACCACCTAACAATAACAATTTAGTTGTTGCTGTTGCTGTTAATGGAGATGTCGGTACTGTTAATGAAGAACCAGTATAGATTGCTGAGTTATCCCAACGGAAGTTGGTTAAATAACCTGACCACCAGTTTGGAGAACCCGCTTCTGGATCATCAACACCCATATTTAAGTCAAATCCAGCATTTACTGAATCTGTAATATTTCTGTTGTCGTTTAACTTTGTGTCTGCTAGTGTTCCGTCAATATATAATCTTGTGGTATCTGTAGAATCTCTACAA
>JACCDX010303773.1_pt1 | contig 14548 bp, 11 predicted proteins | sample 7449681 | NCBI WGS metagenome assembly JACCDX01 (sample SAMN15323450, study PRJNA562643) | freshwater metagenome | isolation source: river surface water | place: USA:Blue River Watershed | collected 2017-08-18
GCATTACTAATACTGGAAATGCCCTGGGTAAAGTAAGTACCGGCGCTTTTAAATTAGACGATGCTATTAAAGTTGTATCAGATACGTTTGGCATATTTGGCGGTGTAGGACAAAAATTAGGAGCAGTATTTGGCGGAACGCTGACCCATGTCAAAGAAATGAACGATGCTATGATTCAGTCTGGCAGGTACGGTGTTACATTTTCACAAAACTTATTTGACTATACTGGACGTTTAGCAACCGCAGGCATTAGTTTTGATAATTTTAATAAACTACTAGGTGGTGCAGGTAAACAGATTAACGGTTTAGGTGTACATGCTCAACAATCTGCTGATTTATTTTTAGCAAACTCAGCAGCATTGATGCGTAGTAATGCGGTTATGACTGCCGGGCTCATGGGAATTGGTATCACAGAATTCCAAGATCAACTGGTAATAACAACTGATCTGTTCAAAAACATGGACAGAACTAGGATTGACGTTAATAAACGCATTCAAGAATCGACAATTGAAGCAACTATTGAAATTGATAATATGGCAAGGGTTACTGGACGTAGCCGCCAAGAAATACAAAAAGACATTGATCAAGCACAACAAAGCCGTCTAGTACAAATAGCTAAAATGTCAATGACACCCGATCAACTGGCCAATTTTAACAAGACATCAGCGTTCCTTACTAGTTTAGGACCAGGTGTGTCGGATATGTATGTTCAGTTAATGAAATTTAAAAACTTTGTCACACCAGAAGCTCGGGAATTTGCCGCTGCGATGAATCTTGCAATGCCAGGCTTTGAAGCTAAGTTCCGAGAAATGTCAGCATCTAACGATGCCAAAGAACAAGAACGACTGATGACAGATATAAAAATGATGTTAGGTGAAGCTAATGCAGACGAAAGACGCCAAAACATGCTGGCTATTCTAGCAACAATGCCAAATAATGCTGTGGCAAGACAATTTACTGAAATGTTTGCAGGAAAAGGTGCCAGCCAAATATCAAGTTACGGTCAAATGTACAGAGAATCGGGCGGAGATCCTGAAAAATTCCGTGAACTATCTGAATCTCAAGGACAGTTGAGAAAAGCAATTGCCGAAAATGTACTGTCTTTAAAACAAGAAGGTAAGTCCGGCGCGATGATAAGCCAAATGTTATTAGGTTTAGAACGTGCGATGATGTCAGGGCAAACAGCAGTAGGAACCTACATAGCTAATTTTTCAAAAGCTGCAGACAAGCAACTAGAAGGATTAGATCCTAAGACATTGTTCAACGAAATCATGAATCTTCAAAATCTTTCTCCTGAGGCATTAGAAGCTATTGCTAAGAAAATGATCAGTTATACAGGTGTCGATGTAGACAATACTCCTCCAGATCAGCGTGGTGGGCGAGATAATCCAAGATATGGTACTCCACAAGATCCAATGCACGTTACTGTTACTAACACACGATTAAATGTAACATCTGATAAAAAAGAATATGGCGGATCACTAAGCCAAATGGGCTCAACTAAAGTTAGCAAGTGGTTTGAAGATTTTGGTGCAGGAACTATTCTTGAAGCACACGGTAGAGAAAGTGTAGTTCGAGAAGATCAAAGTCTCGCATTTGCTATGGATACACTACGCGATTCAGGAATTTTACCAAACATGGCAGCAGGTTTACGAAGTGCAGTTTCTGCTACTTCTGGAACAGATACTGGTGAATTTATTAGAGAATTGTCTAATGTTATCAGTACGTTGCCTCAGCAGATTAAAATGCCAGAACTTAAACTTCCGTCTGAACTCAACGAAGATAATAAAATATTATCGGATGTGCTAGAACGATTAAATACTAAGATGGATAGACTAATTAGTGCTGTAGAAGACGGTTCAAAAGGAACTGTTAAAGCAGTTAAAAACCAAGGCAATCTAATTGCCTAAGGATCGTAAATGAGTTGGAAAAAATATTTCACCCCGGTGCCTGTAAACGGCTCGAATCTAAGTCCAATTAACGGAACTAGCCAAGGCCGCGCAGGTCCAGCACGTACCAACTACAGCAGCTTCCTGCCAGATGTATACACTGGAAGTCCTAATCGTATTGAGCGTTATCAGCAGTACGAAGTTATGGACAGTGACCCCGAAGTTAATGCAGCTTTAGATATTCTAGCAGAATTTTCAACACAAAAATTAAAAGACGGAAAAACTCCGTTTACAGTACAGTGGCGCCACAAAGCAACCAACGCTGAAGTTCGTATACTTAGCGAGTATATGCAACAATGGTGCAAACTACAAAAGTTTGACGTGCGAATATTTCGCATGATGCGTAACACATTTAAGTATGGTGACGCATTTTTTATTCGTGATCCTGAAACACAAAAATGGCATTACATAGATCCAAGCAAGATTGTTAAAATCATTGTTAACGAAAGCGAAGGCAAAAAGCCAGAGCAGTATATTGTTAAAGACTTGGCTCCAAACTTTATGGATCTTGTAGTAACACAAATCACACCTAACATTAATCCTAGACAAGGTACTGGCGGTATGGCCGGTAGTGGCGGATTTGGTGCAGTTGGCGGACAAACGGGTAAACCAAGCTCACCATCAGCAAACGGCAGCAGGTTTGGTGTAACTGAAACAGAATATGCAATTGGCGCTGAACACATGGTTCATTTGTCATTGTCTGAAGGTTTAGATAACAATTTTCCATTTGGCAACAGTTTATTAGAAAATATTTTCAAAGTATACAAGCAGAAAGAGTTGCTTGAAGACGCTATCTTAATCTATCGTATTCAACGTGCTCCAGAGCGCAGAGTGTTTCACATTGACGTAGGTAACATGCCAAGCCACATGGCCATGGCGTTTGTTGAAAGGGTTAAAAATGAAATCCATCAGCGTCGTATTCCTAGCCAAACAGGCGGCGGACAAAACGTTATCGATAGCGCATATAATCCGTTGTCAATTAACGAAGATTATTTTTTCCCACAAACCGCAGAGGGACGCGGATCCAAAGTTGAGACCTTGCCTGGAGGGACGAATCTCGGTGAAATCGACGATTTAAAATACTTTACTAACAAACTTTTCCGTGGGTTGCGTATTCCTAGCAGTTACTTGCCGACAGGTGCAGATGACAGTCAAGCTAGTTATAATGATGGCAGAGTTGGCACAGCATACATTCAAGAATTACGTTTTAACAAGTATTGCGAACGTCTACAAGCACTTGTAACTTCAGTTATTGACGAAGAATTTAAGTTGTATATGTACTCAAAAGGTGCAAATATTGACGCTAATTTGTTTGAATTAAAGTTCAATCCACCGTTAAACTTTGCAAGTAGTCGCCAGGCAGCTATGGATACTGAGCGTATTAACACATTTAATACAGTTCAAGCATTGCCGTTTATTAGTAAACGTTTTGCAATGAAGCGTTATTTGAACTTAACAGACGAAGAAATAGCAGACAACGAACGTATGTGGGCAGAAGAAAACGGCAAAGGATTGCCAACTTATACTGACGCTGCAGGAGAATTGCGTAGTGCAGGACTTAATGCAGCTGGTATAGAAGGCGATTTAGGTATGGCCGGAGATCTTTCTGCACCAGACGATATGGAAGGTGATTTAGGAGCTGAACCAGGAGCTGAACCAGGAGCCGCACCAATGGCAGTAGGTGGTGCCCCAGCATCAGCCCCAACGGTATAAATATTAATATGATTTTGCGCGAATTATTTTATATTGATCCAGATACACGACGTACAGCAAACGATTTGCGTTACGATGCTGACCGTGATACTACCACTTTACATCGTGATGATACACGCAAAACACGTCTTTCTTTAAGACAAATTAACGAATTACGTAAATCAAGTGAAGCGCATATACTTGAGCAGGAGCGAGAATTACAGTTTATTAACGACATGTATCAGCTGCCATTAGAGCAACCTGCATAAATATCCAATTGAAAATACAAAAACCGACAAAAACGGCCTGTTTTCAGGCTATTATAACTCGGTTTTTTGATTAATATGTAAATATAATACAGCCTTGTACAACCATCACAGGAGAATTTTAACATGACTGACCGATTACAATTTGAAGCCATGCTTGAGGCTTTGATCAATGAAGATCAAGAGAAAGCAAAAGAAATTTTTCACAATATTGTAGTAGCTAAATCACGCGAAATCTATGAAGAGCTACTAAGCGAAGACTTCAGCGTCAACGAAGACGAAGACGAAAACGAAGACGAAGACAAAAAAGATAAAAAAGAAGATGACCGTACTGACGAAATGTTTGGGTCTGAAGATGATGAAGAAGGTGCCGACGACGAAGAAGGTGCCGATGATGCAGAAGATGATGCCGATGATGAAGAAGGCGCCGATGACGATGTAGGCGGTGACGCAACAGACGACTTAATTGGCGACGTAGAAGACGGCGAAGAAGGCGAAGGATCTATGTCTGATGAAGAACAATCAGACCGTATTCTTGACTTAGAAGATGCTTTAGAAGAACTAAAAGCAGAATTTGAACAACTAATGGCCGACGAAGGTGAAGAACCTGCAGGCGACGACATGGGTGCTGACGAAATGGGCGGCGACATGGGTGCTGATATGGGTGCTGATATGGGTGCTGATATGGGCGGCGAGCAAGATGAGTTAGCCAAGTTCATGGAATATGTAGACAAAGTTGCACTACCAAAGCACGGTGACAACGGTGCAAATTCTAGATCAGTAGTTGCTGGTAAGAACGACATGGGCGGCACAACAGCTAATATTGCCAAGAGCTTTTCAACAGAAAAAGGCGGCACACAAGGCGGTTTACTAAACCCAAGTACTAAAGAAGAAAACTTTGGTAACGTAAACGTTCCAGGCGGCAACGCAGGCAAGACAGCTTTCAAGAAGAAAGAGCCAGGCCACGGTGCTGAGAAGAAAGGTGCAGGCGAGAATGCTGACAACAAGTCATCATTAATCGGCTCACGTAAGTAATTAAACGAGACTATTAATATATGTCTTTATACCTCCGAGAGAATCTCAGTTTCAACGAAGCCAAAATGGTCGTTGAATCTGATGACAAAGAAGGAAAAAACTTATACATGTCCGGGATTTGTATCCAGGGCGGTATAAGAAACGCTAACCAGCGTGTTTATCCTGTGCAAGAGATTGGCAAGGCTGTCAAAACCCTTAACGATCAGATTCAGAACGGCTATTCAGTTCTCGGAGAAGTAGATCATCCAGATGATCTAAAAATTAATTTGGATCGCGTCAGTCACATGATAGTAAACATGTGGATGGATGGACCAAATGGTTATGGGAAGTTGAAAATACTTCCTACCCCAATGGGACAATTGATTAGAACTATGTTAGAATCAGGAGTCAAGTTGGGTGTCAGTTCACGCGGATCCGGAAACGTCAAAGATGACGGATCCGGTGAAGTTTCGGATTTTGAGATTATCACAGTAGATATGGTAGCTCAACCTAGTGCTCCAGGAGCATACCCAACACCAATTTATGAACACTTGATGAACAATCGTGGTGGTTATAATGCCTTACGCATAGCGCAAGAGGTCAAAGGTGATCCTAAAGCACAACAATATCTCAAAGAGAGCTTATTAGGTATAATAAGCAGACTCCAATAACAAGGAGAATCACAATGTTGGATGCACTAAAAACGCTATTTGAAAACAACGTGATTTCTGAGGAGATCAAAGCATCGATTGAATCCGCTTGGGAAGCTCGTATTATCGAGAATAAAGAACAAGTGGCTCAACAACTACGCGAAGAATTTGCTCAAAAATATGAGCACGATAAGCAAACTATGATTGAAGCAGTTGATCGTATGATCACTGACCAACTATCACAAGAGCTTGTTGAGTTTGCTGACGATCGTAAGCAACTTGCGGAAATGAAAGCTCGTTATGCTGTTAAGATGAAAGAGCACACTGATACTGTAGCAAAATTTGTTACAAACCAGTTGGCATCTGAAGTCAAAGAGCTACACGAAGATCAAGTCGCAATGGCTGAGAAATTTGGCACACTAGAAAAATTTGTCGTAGAAGCTTTGGCTGAAGAAATTGCAGAGTTTTACAAAGATAAGCAAGACTTGGCTGAAACCAAGGTACGTTTAGTTCGCGAAGGTCGTGAACAACTCGGTAAAGTAAAACAACAATTTGTAGAACGTGCAGCTAAGATGGTCGAAGGTCTTGTAACTTCTGGTTTAAAATCAGAAATCACAAGCCTAAAAGAAGACATCGAAGCAGCTCGTCGTGCAGATTTTGGACGTAAACTATTTGAAGCTTTTGCTCAAGAGTATCAGTCAAGTTACCTAAACGAGAAGTCAGAGACTGCTAAATTACTCAAGGTCATAGACATGAAAGATGTTGCCGTTCAAGAAGCTGCTAAAGCTATTGAGAGCGCACAACGTATCGTAGAAAGTAAAGAAGCAGAAATTGCGAAACTCAAAGAATCGCAAGAAAGAAAAGAAATTATGAGTGAATTACTTGCTCCACTTAACAGTAAGCAACGTGAGATCATGTCAGAGTTAATGGAGGGCGTGAAGACTGCTCGTCTAAACGAAAGTTTTGAAAAGTATCTTCCAGCAGTTCTAGAAGGAAATGCAAAAACCCCGCAGAAGAAACAGGCACTTGTAGAGGCTAAAGAAATTACAGGTAATAAAGAAACAATTACCAACGCAAATCGTAGCGGCGAGGAAGATTCAAATATTATTGATATCCGTCGCCTCGCTGGACTAAAAATTTAAGGAGAAATTAAATGTCTGAACTACTAAACGGCCGTTGGGCAGAGACCAAAGAGGCACTACTTGAAGGCCTACAAGGTACCAAGCGTAGTGTAATGGGTGTAACTTTAGAAAATACTCGCAAGTATTTGATTGAGAGCCCAACTGCAGGTGCTACTTCTGCCGGCAACGTTGCAACACTTAACCGCGTGATTCTTCCAGTAATCCGTCGTGTTATGCCAACCGTTATTGCTAACGAGTTGGTTGGCGTACAGCCAATGACTGGACCAGTTGGTCAAATCCATACTCTACGTGTTCGCTATGCAGATAGCAGCAGTGGAGCTGGCGTTGTCGCTGGTGAAGAGGCATTAAGCCCATTCAAGATTGCTGAGGCTTACTCAGGTAATGAGGCAAACCCAGCAAAAGCTGCTTCAACAGCTACTCTTGAAGGACAAGCTGGTAAGCGTATGAGCATTCAAATCCTCAAGCAAACTGTCGAGGCAAAAACTCGTAAGTTAAGCGCAAGATGGACATTTGAAGCAGCTCAAGATGCTCAAGCACAACAAGGTATCGATATCGAAGCTGAAGTTATGGCTGCTCTAGCACAAGAAATTACAGCTGAAATCGACCAAGAAATCCTAGCTAGCCTATTAAGCCTAGCAGGTACAGCAGTTGAGTCATTCGACCAAAACGCAGTTAGCGGTACAGCTACATTCGTTGGTGATGAACACGCAGCTCTTGCAGTTCAAATCAACCGTGTAAGCAACTTAATCGCTCAGCGTACACGTCGTGGTGCTGGTAACTGGGCCGTTGTAAGCCCATACGCTTTGACAATTCTACAAAGCGCAACAACATCAGCATTTGCACGTACAACAGAAGGCACATTCGAAGCTCCAACAAACACCAAGTTAGTTGGTACATTGAACAATGCTATGAAAGTGTATGTTAACACATACGCAACAGACACAACTGACATCCTTATTGGTTATAAGGGTTCAAGCGAGTCTGACGCAGCAGCTTTCTACTGCCCATACATTCCATTGATGAGCAGTGGTGTTGTATTAGATCCATCAACATTCGAACCAGTCGTATCATTCATGACACGTTATGGTTATGTTGAGTTGACAAATACTGCATCTTCTCTAGGTAACGCAGCTGACTACCTAGGTCGTATCAGTTTAAGCAACGTTTCTTTCAAGTAATTTTTACTTTAGAGAATACAGTAAAAGGGCTCTTAGGAGCCCTTTTTCATTTGTTGATAAATACTTTGTCAATCTGCATTGGGCAGATATTATGCAGAACCCCTCTGCGTAGACCTAGAACGTCAACATAAGGAGAAAACAAATGGGACGTCCAATTAATAAAAAATATTTTGCCAACACAAACTATCAAGACTTTGGTTTTGCAGGCGTTGGCGGTGAAGGTGTAGCCAGTGTAGCTATTGCTTCTCCAATTGCAGCCAGCATGAATACCGGTGCAACAGCAACATTTTCAGCACCACAATTAGCAAACGGTCAAACAGCAACAGGTACTGTTACTATTGACGGAAACGGTGATATTACAGCAGTTACAATTACAAGTGCTGGTTCAGGTTATACATCAGTTCCAACAATCACTATCACTGACACAGTAGCAGGTGGTGGTGAAACAGCTACTCTAACAAGCGGCAGCGGCGGAGTTACAGTTACATTAACAACAACTCGTCAAAATAGTATCAAAGCAGAAGTGCAAATTGGTTCAGGCGGCAGTGAACTTTTAACTGGCGATATTATCAAACAAGTTGGTTCAAAGCGTTACAAAGTCAAAACATCTGACGGTACAGCAATATGTAAACTAGTTACAACTGAAGCTAAAGGTTCAAATGAAATGAGCATTATGGCTACAGATAGTGCAGGTGGTACATATCTTGTTAAGAAATTAACTGCTCGCAAGGCAATTTTAGTACCAGTAGCAAACACACACGGCGGATCAACTTCAGCAGGTTCGCAGTTTGCCAGCGGTGCTAGTGCTAAGTGGACATTTGGTTCAGCAGTTCTAAACACAACAGTAACTATTGCTAACCAGTAATTAACATATGGGGGCTACGGCCCCTAATAAGGATTTAGAATGTCTAGAATATTAAGAGTAACCGAAAGCGATTATAGAATAAAAGTACAAGATGGTGGAAACATCACGCTTGATACTGGAACCAACATTGGTGAAGTTAGAGTCACTGGTAACTTAATCGTAGAAGGTAACTATACAACTATTAATGTTCAAGATATGCAAGTAGAAGACAATATTATTCTACTTAACAAAGGCGAAAACGGCGCAGGAGTAACAGAAGGGTTTTCTGGTATTGAAATAGATAGAAACTCCTTGCCAAACGTTCAAATGGTATGGGACGAATCAGTTGATAAGTTTGCTTTCAAAACTGAAGACGATGTTCTTTCAGCAATATTAGTAGGAAGTATTGCAACAGATCCAACAACAAATTTAAATTTTGATATGCAAAGCGGATCTGGTACTTTAAGAGTTGTTAACTCAACAGGTTACGAAAGTAGAGTTATTGCTGATGATGATATTCCAAACAGAAAATATGTACACGATTATGTATATGCATACGGCGGGTCGGCTATTGTTAGCTTAATACAGTATCCAGTTGGTGCATTATATGGTAGTTCTGATACTTTACTTGAAGCGTTGGCTTCTAGTATTAAAGTCTGGGTAGATCCAGGCACGGGTTTAACTCAAGTTGCACAGTTTAGTGCTAACGGATTAGATGTTAACAATGTTAATATCTTAGGAAATACTATTTTAAATTCAAATCCGGCAGAATATTTGATATTAACTGCTGAAAGTACACATGTTGAAATTGATGGTGTTTTAAATTTAAAAGAATTAGTAACAACACCGTCTCCAACAGGAGGCGATGCAAGAATATATGCTAAATCAGTTGCTGTTGGTGAGCAGTATAACAGCGGTGTGTTTATTGCTAATAGCAGAACACAAGACGAGATTGTAGTTAAAAACAGAGCACTACTATTAAGTATGCTCTTCTAAGGATTAGATATGGCGATTTATAATACACAAATTACAGCAACAATAGCAGGTAGTGCAAATACACTATCGTCAGGATCTGGTGCTAGAGCAATTACAACAGTAATTGTATGTAATACAGGCGGAACTGATTTGACTGTTACCTTATACGCAGTTCCAAGCGGGGGTTCAGCAGGTAACGGTACTATGATTGTAAATGAGCTAACCGTACCAGCAGGCGATACTGTAAGTTTCGATCAAGAAAAAATGGTTCTAGGAACTGGAGACGAATTAAAAGCAATTTGTAGTGCAAGCGGCTTAACCGCTACAGTTAGCACATTGGTAGTCTAATATGAGATTTTTAAAAACACTTACTCTAAATCGTAGAGCTGTTTATGACAGTCGTGTAGCATTGACTACTAGTAATACTTTTACCTTAGCAGATAGCCAGTCAATGGTACTGCCAAAAAGCAACACTAGTGTGGCTAGTCCAACTGTTGGGCAAATGCGATATAATACTACTACTGATCAAGTTGAAGTCTACCAAGGCGTAGGCGGTGGAGCAACTTGGAGATCTCTTCGTTTTAAAGAATCAACACAAATCAACAGAGACAATTATACTGGAGACGGAGCTAGTACAGTATTTGGTCCGTTAACATATCAACCCCCCAGTGTTGTACAAAGCGGTGCAACATGGACCGGCAACAATTTAATTGTTATTGTTGGTAACGTATTTCAAGTAGAAAATACAAACTATCTAATCAGATTAGGATCAGCATTAGGTGCACCATACGATACTCCACCTAACGATACAAAATACTATATTCAGTTCACTTCAGCAACACCTGGATTATCAACACCAATTGTTATTCTAAGCGGATTTGACACATAAGGAAACGTCATGCCATTACTACCAGAAAACGTAGTAGCATTAGGTAGAATCGGTGGCCCGCTACTAGACAGAAACTTAAAAAGAAAAAACGCAGGCACCGGAGAAGAAAACCTTGCGTTTGGTAATACTTCCTTAGTTTATCCAAATGTTCTTTACTTAGACGTTATAAATGGTCGCATTGGTATTAATACGGATGTACCATCGCACGATTTTATTGTTAACAACGCAAGAACAACAAATTTAATCGTACCTACACAATCAGAAATAGAAAATTTTGTTATTAGTTCTAACATAATTCAAAACGTTTCAACAGCAATAACAATAAGTCCAGATCAATCAACAAATCCTATTATTGATATGGTTAAGATAGGTACGTATGATTACGGATCTAGTCTAGCATATCTTAATATCAGTGATCAGCTGATTGAAAACATAAAAAATAACGATGACATAGAGTTGAGTCCTAACGGTACTGGTTCTGTAAACATCACTACTTCAAAATTATATGTTGACGGTAATTTTACAGCAACCGGATCAATGACATGGGACGGTTCATTAATTACTTTAGGTAGCAGTGATGCTGACAATATAGTTTTTAATGCAGAAATTAACAGCAATATAGTTCCTGACGACAACGAAACATGGGACTTAGGCTCTGCTTTAAAACGTTGGAATGTTGTCCGTGGAGAAACTATTCCAGTAGGTACATCAATTGTTGACAATTTAAGCATTAACGGAATTGATATGTTGCTAACACAAGGCAACACTATCTACGTAAGTATAAACGGTTCAGACACTAACGTTGGAACACATTTACATAACACTTATAAAACAATTAAAAAAGCTCTAACTGTTGCTACTGCTGGAGACACTGTTGTTATTTTTCCAGGCACTTACGAAGAAGAATTTCCATTAACTGTTCCTGCAGGCGTAACTGTAAACGGTGCTGGAATTAGAGCAGTTACAGTCATTCCTACAGTAGCCACTGAAGAGCAAGATTGTTTTCTACTTAATGGTGAAACAACTGTTAATCATTTAACTGTTAAAAATTTTTATTATAATGCTACAAACAATACTGGTTATGCGTTTAGATTTGCATCAAATTTAACAGTTACATCTCGTAGCCCATACGTTCAAAATTGTTCAGTTATAACTGCTACAAGTGAAACTGCATCGTCCGGCGAAATAACAGTTGGCCCTTCACCTACCCTATTCTCTCTCACTAGCAACAGCGTAAATTTAGCAAAAGAATTTTACAGCCAAGCTCTAGTAGATTCATTAATTGGCCAAATAGCGGTTATTGACAGATATCCTCTCCAGCCGTTGTTTTATATTGTTGTATCAATAGAAGACGAACCAACATCTCCAACGACTCTGTGGAAGATGACAGTTGATACAACTTTTGATCCAACGGGTCAACTTAAACCTATTAGCTTTTACCCAGATGTGGAAATAACACAAATTGTTACAAACGATATTTGGGATACAACAGGAAGCTCTGTTGGTGAAAAATGGGTAGCATATTACAAAACTGGATTACCTCCATGGTTTAATACAGTAGTAGGTGCAGGCTGGAGTATTAATGTAGCTGGCACATTATACATTGTTGATTATATAATTCAAGATCCTGTTAATGCTAACATGTGGAGAATTTATGTTACTACATCGCTAGTAGGCGGTGTTGGCATTCCTATTTTTTCATCTCCTATCGGCGCAACAACAAAACTAGCAGGAAGAGGGGCACTAGTAGACGGCAGCGTTGCAACAGCATCTAGTAAAGAAGCTAGTATGCTATTCCATAGTGTTACTATGATAACTCCAGGAGTCACTGCACTAGAAGCAACGAACGGTGCAAGAGTTGAGTGGTTAGATTGTTTTACATATTTTGCTGATAAAGGACTTTCTTTAACAGAAGGAGCAGACGGATTTGCCGGATTAGGTTTAAAATTTGGTGCAGAACTTCGATCAATTGGCTCTGCAAACATCTACGGTAATTACGGAGCAGTAGCTGACGGCGCCAGCACTATTGCATATCTTATCAATCATAATTTTGCCTACATTGGAACAGGCACAGATTATACTAACGATCAAAATTTAGTAATACAAGCAAATGAAGTAGTAGAGCAGAACAACGGAAGAATATATTACGAAAGTGTTGACCATAAAGGCGATTTTCGTATTGGTGACATATTCTATGTCAACCAGGAAACCGGCGCAGTAACTTTTAATGCACAAAGCATTAGTTTCTTACCTAACGGAAGTATAACACTTACCGGACCAACTAGTTCAGCGTTTATTGACGCAACTATGATTGAAGTTGGTAACATACGAATCAGCGGAAATACTATTGAAAGTCTAACGGGACCAGTAAACTTCCTAGCAAATTCTGGAACTACTACTCTTAACACAGATGTATTTGTTACTGGAAATGCTGATATTTCTGCAGATGTAATTGTCAGAGGAAATTTATATTTAGGTAATCAACCAACAGATACAGTAACCATCTATCCAGAATTTACACAAGACTTATTACCAGACGATGTCGGCCCTGCCTACGGATACACATTAGGTATAACAGGTACACGTTGGGACACATTATTTGTAAATTCGTCAACTATAGACAACATAATTGAAATTAGTAACAATACTATTTCAACTATAACTCCTGACACGGATTTAATTTTTAAAGCATCAACAACAGGAAAGGTGTTAGTATCAAACACTAATGTACAGATTGATCAAGATCTAACTGTAAATGGCACTGGATTAACTGTAAACGGACAGACATATCTCCAAAATTTAGAGTTAGTTGGAACTATAACACAAACTGGAAACTGGAATCAAACAGGTAATACTGATATTATAGGTGATGTGTTTTCTGATAATATAAGCATAACAGGTACAGGTTCTTATTTTACTGTTTCAAATTTTAAATTTGAAAATACAACGATTAGTATTACATCAACAGATCAAGATTTGATTCTTGAAGGAAACAGTACAGGCGGTGTTGTGTTTGATGATGTTGTAAAAATTTCTGGAACAACTATTCAAATACTGCCAGGATTATCTGGCAGTATTTTAATTACTGAAAGTAGTGTTCCTTATGCGCTTGAGGGTGACGTAAATGCTAGCGAAAATCTTGTATTTGCACCAAATGGTACAGGAAATACCATAATTTATGGAACTAATGCATTTCAAATTCCTGTTGGAAGTACAGCAACACGGTCTTTAGGTCTAGGCGAAATACGGTATAACAGCGTAACAAATTTATACGAAGGCGGCGGCACCTCAGGCGGATTGATCAGTTTTAACGGATTATATGATTCTGACAGAAATACGTACATCGCAGCAGGCAGTGCTGATAATACTATCTACTTTGGCATTAGTAACTCTGTTAAAGCAACCATTGATAGTACAGCATTAGAGTCGAATACATTTGCAATAGATAATATACAGTTAAATGGTAACACTATAACAAACACAGCATCCGGAAACGATTTAACTCTGTTACCAACGGGCACAGGAAACACATTACTTAACAATGTTGGATTTTCTTCAGATAGTACCATTACAAATCAGTCAAACCAGCCTTTAGTTCTTAAAGCAACTGGTACTGGATATATTAGTTTTGCAGCTGCATCCGCTATAGTAATACCATTTGGTGTTAGTGCTGAACGCAGACTCACTCCAGAAGTAGGCGAAACTAGATTCAATACTGAAAAGCAATACATGGAAGTTTATACAGGCGACTTAGCCCAAGGAGAAAGTGGTTGGGTTTCTGCTATTGGTGAAAGTGCAGGTATTGTTGACGCAAACGTTATTGAAGGCCTTCTTGACTTTTGGACCCTGATACTAGGGTAAAATCTCCCAAACGATAAATACTATTGATTACAAGGAACGACCAATTTCTTGTATGGTTAAACTGTGGTAAACCAGCAAAGAGCCGTAA
>JACCDX010956824.1_pt1 | contig 14547 bp, 10 predicted proteins | sample 7449681 | NCBI WGS metagenome assembly JACCDX01 (sample SAMN15323450, study PRJNA562643) | freshwater metagenome | isolation source: river surface water | place: USA:Blue River Watershed | collected 2017-08-18
CCCGCCGCGGCCGACCCCTCCGCTCCGCCCGCCAAGCGCAACCGCCGCCATGACAGCCGCGTCGCGGCCATGCAGTTCCTCTGCTCCTGGGAGGTCCAGCGCCACGCCGACATGGTCACGGGCCTGTTCGACTTCTTCTCCGAGCGCCCGCAGCCTCGCGAATATTACGCCTTCGCCGAGGAACTGATCCAGGGCGTCATCCGCGACCTCGCCCTCATCGACGAGATCATCGGCAAGTACGCCAAGAACTGGGCCTTCGGCCGCATCGCGCGCGTCGACCTCGCCATCCTGCGCGTGGCCGTCTTCGAACTCATGCGCCGCACGGACATCCCGCCGGTCGTGAGCATCAACGAGGCCGTCGACATCGCCAAGGAGTTCTCGACCGAGGAATCCAAGCGCTTCGTGAACGGCATCCTGGACAGCTATAAGGAAGAACTGGGGCGCGACCCGCGCAAGGCCGAGGGCGGCTGAGCCATGGCGGGCTTCTTCGAGCGACTGAAGGCGGGCCTGAGCCGCACGGCCGAGGCCGTGGCCAACCTGCTGGCGCGTCCGATGGACGCCGCCTCCGCCGAGGAGCTGCGTGAACGGCTGATCGCGGCCGACTTCGGCCCGGCCACCGCCGACGAGGTCGTCGAAGCGGCGCGCGCCGCCTGGAAGACCGAAGCCGCGCTGCGCAAGACCTCGCCCGCCGAAGCCGCGGCCGAAAGCATCGTACGCGCGCTCGGCGGCGAGACCGCGCCGGCGACCTCCCTCTCGAAGCCGCACGTCATCATGCTCCTCGGCGTCAACGGCGCCGGCAAGACGACGACCGCGGCCAAGCTCGCCTGGCGCTGGCGCCAGGAGGGCAAGTCCTGCCTGCTCGGCGCGTGCGACACGTTCCGCGCGGCGGCCGGGGAACAGCTTTCCGCCTGGGCGGACCGTCTCGGCGTCGAAGTCGTCGGCGGAGCCGCCGGCGCCGACCCCGCGGCCGTCGCGTTCGACGCCGTCAAGGCGGGCGTGGCCCGCGGCGCCGACCTCGTCATCCTCGACACCGCCGGTCGCCTGCACACCAAGGCGCATCTGCTGGAAGAACTCCGCAAGGTCGTCCGCGTGACGACCAAGGCCCACGCCGGCGCCCCGCATGAGAAGTGGCTCGTCCTCGACGGCTCGCTCGGCGCGAATTCCATCGAACAGGCCCGCATCTTCCATGAAGCCGTCGGCCTCACCGGCCTGATCGTCACCAAGCTCGACGGCACCGCCCGCGGCGGCGCGCTCGTCGCGGTGGTCCGCGAGCTCGGCGTGCCGGTCCGCTTCATCGGCGTCGGCGAACAGCCCGCCGACCTCCAGCCGTTCGACGCGCGGGCCTACGCCCGTTCGATCGTCGGCCTGGCCGAGTGAGGTTGTCTTGCCAGCGGCGGGCCCTCGCCCCAGCGTGAACCCATGTCGGCCGAGACCGTCACCGTCGAACTAGGCTCGCGCTCCTACCCCGTCCGCATCGGGGCCGGGATGCGCCGCGAGGCCTTGGCCGCCGCCGAACGTCGCCTGAACGCCGGCCAGAAGTGCGTCGCGATCACCTCGCCCGGCGTCGCCGCCGCGCAGTCCGGTTTCGCCGCCGAACTCGCCCGCCTGATGCCGGTCCTGGCGACCGCCGCCGACGGCGAAACCGCGAAGTCCGCCGCCGAACTCGCGCGCGTCTGGGATTTTCTCGCCGCCAACGGCGTGGCCCGCGACGGCGCGGTCTTCGCGCTCGGCGGCGGCGTCGTGGGCGACCTCGCCGGCTTCGCGGCCGCCTCCTACCAGCGCGGCGTCGATTTCTACCAGCTCCCGACCACGCTGCTCGCGATGGTGGACAGCTCGGTCGGCGGCAAGACGGGCATCAACCTGTCCGCCGGCAAGAACCTCGTCGGCAACTTCCACCAGCCTACGGCCGTCTACGCCGACACCGACCTGCTGGCCACGCTGCCGCCCCGCGAGTTCGCCGCCGGCATGGCCGAAGTCATCAAGCACGGCATCATCGCCGACGCCGACCTCTTCGGCCTGCTCGAGCTGAACTCGCCGCTCGCCTGGAATCATCCGCTCCTGCCGCGCGTCATCCGCCGCTGCGTCGAGATCAAGGCGGCCGTCGTCGCGGGAGACGAACGTGAGACCAGCGCCCAAGGCGGCCGCGCGCTCCTCAACCTCGGGCACACCTTCGGCCACGCCATCGAGGCCACCGCCGGCTACGGCGCCTACCTGCACGGCGAAGCCGTCGCGATCGGCCTCGTGATGGCCGCCCGTCTTTCCGCCGAACTGAAGCACTGCACCGCCGCCCAGGCGGAACAGGTCGAGTCCGTGCTGAAATCCCACGCCCTCCCGACGGCCCTGCGCGCTCCGCTGAAACTCGAGCCCATGCTCGCCGCGATGCGCCGGGACAAGAAGGTCCGCGGCGGCAAGCTGCGCTTCGTCCTCCAGGACGGCATCGGCGGCGCCAGCACGTCCGACAGCGTCCCCGAGGACGCCGCGGTCCGCGCCCTGCTGGCAGGCGGAGCCGTGCGCTGAGCGACCCCGCTTGACCGGTCCGGAGAGCCGGGCTTTCCTGTCGCATGCCCCGACCGCCCGCCCCGCTGGTCACGCTCTGCCTGTCCCTGCTCACGCTCGTGGCACAGGGGGCGGAGCCGACCGCGGAAGCCGCGCGCGTCAGCCGCTCGGGTTACATCCGCCATTGGCCGGGCGAACTCCCGATCGTCCTCTCGGTCCCGCATGACGGCGCGGCCAAGCCCGCCGACATCCCTGACCGCGCGCGCGGCGTGACCGTCCGCGACTCCTACTCCGCCGCGCTGGGCCATGCCCTGCGGGACGCCTTGCGCGAACGTTGCGGCGCCGCGCCGCAGCTCATCCTCTGCGAACTCTCTCGCAAGAAGGTCGACTGCAACCGGGAGATCGGCGAGGGCGCCGGCGGCCAGCCGAAGGCCGAGCAAGTCTGGCGCGAATACCATGCCTTCATCGACGAAGCCGAAGCCGCGATCCTGACCCGCTCGAAGCACGGCTTGTATCTGGACATCCATTCGCACGGCCATCCGAAGCCGCGCATCGAGATCGGCTATCTGCTGAAGGCTTCGGAGCTGCGCCTCACCGACGAACGCCTGGATGCCGACCGTTCCGTCGCCGACCGGTCTTCGATCCGCTGGCTGAGCCAGCGCACGCCGGCGAAGTTCTCCGAACTGCTCCGCGGGGAGACGAGCCTCGGCGGGTTGTTCGCGGCCCGCGGCGTCGCGGCGGTGCCTTCGCCCCGCGAAGTCCTGCTCCTGGACGACCCTTACTTCAACGGCGCCTACGACATCGAAGCGCACGGCTCGCGCGACAAGTCGCAGCTCGACGCCGCCCAGCTCGAGGTGCCCGGGCCCATGCGGGACACGCCCGCGCACCGCGCCGCGACCGCCAAGGCGATCGCGGAATCGCTCGAGGCCTACTTCGCCCGGCACTTCGGCGTGAAGCTGAAGTAACCTTACGGCTGCGGGCCGACGACCGGCTTCACCGCGCGCCAGTCGCGCTTGAGCAGGCGGTCGTCGTTCTTCTCGTTGGCTTCGCGGACGCGATCCTTGAACGTCCCGTCGGCGGCCGGCTGACCCGCCAAGGCCGCCGCGGCCGGCGTCTTCTCGACGATGAAGGACTGGTCGCCGACCGGGCCGGCGGCGCAACCGACCAGCAGGAGGACAGGCAGGAGGAACGTGGTCTTCATGAAGGTCATTTGGCGCGGATCTTCGCGTCGGCTTCGAGCCAGGCGCGGAGGGCGAGGGCCGAAGCGCGGGCGCGCTCGCGGGCGGCGGGCAGGTCGTCGGCGTCGGCCACCTCGGCCTTGGCGAAGGAATAGAACTTCACCTTCGGTTCGGTGCCGGAAGCGCGGACGGCGATGCGGCGGCCGTCGGCCAGCTCGGCGAGGATGAACTCCTCGGGCGGGACGCGCTCGCCTTCGGCGTCGAGCACCTTGTCGCGCTCGTAGTCGGTGACGCGCAGGACCTTGGCGCCGTCGATGACGGCCGGCGGGGCCTTGCGCCAGGAAGCGACGATGCGGCGGATGCACGCGGCGCCCTCGGCGCCTTCGAAGGAAAGGTTCAGCAGGTCCTCGTGGTGGGCGCCGTGGCTCAGGTGCAGCACGTCCAGGGCGTCGAGGAGCGTGCGGCCGCGCGAGCGCAGGATGGCGGCGAACTCGCAGAGCATGACCACGGTGGCGTTGGCGTCCTTGTCGCGCACGGCGTCGTCGGCGAGGTAGCCGTAGCTCTCCTCGGCGCCGAGCAGGAAGAGGGTCGAGTGACGCAGGGCGAGCGGGGCGCGCCGGCGGAGCGGGAGCGCGGGCGCGTCGGCGCCGGCGCCTTCCACGAGACGACGCGTCCAGTTCTCGAGCTTGCGGGCGATCCACTTGAAGCCGACGAGCGTCTCGACGCAGCGCACGCCGTGACGGGCGCAGATCGCGGCGACGAGCGGGGTCGTGACGAGCGACTTCACGACCGCGGCGTTCGGCGAGCCGGCTTCGGGCAGGATGCCGGCGTCCTTGAGCGAGGAGACGCGGAATTCGGTCAGCAACGCGGCCACCTCGTTGCCGTTGAGCAGGCGATGTCCGCCGGCCGGAAGCGGGCAGGCCACGCCGACGCGGTCCGAATCGGGATCGGTCGCGAGGATGAGGTCGGCGCCGATCTCATCGGCGAGCTTCAGCGCGAGCGCGAAGGTGCTGGCGTTCTCCGGGTTGGGCGAAGCGACGGTCGGGAAGCGGCCATCGTGTTCGCGCTGCTCCTCGACGACGTGCGGGTCGATGCCCACGCGGCGCAGCGCGGGCACGACCATGACGTCGCCCGTGCCGTGCACGTTGGTGTAGACGACCTTGGGCGTGTGGCGCGAAATGATCTCCGGATCGAGCACGACGCCGGCGAGGCGGGCGAGATAGGCATCCTCCGCGGCGGCCGGCACGGAGAGGACGCGGGCGAGGTCCTTCTCGAGATACGGAGCGACGTCGGCCGGGCCGAGCTTGCCGACTTCGGCGACGATGGCGGCGTCATGCGGGGGCAGGACCTGGCCGCCGTCGCCGAGGCAGCACTTGAAGCCGTTGTCGTGGGAGGGATTGTGGCTGGCCGTGATGACGACCCCCGCGTGGGCGCCGAGGTGGCGGACCGTGAAGCTGAGCTGGGGGGTGGAACGGGCGCCGGCGAAGAGGTAAGCCTCGCCGCCGAGTTCGGTCCAGGCGCCGGCGATCAGCTCGGCGAAGTGACGGGAGAAATGGCGGACGTCATGGGCGACGACCAAACGGGCGCCGGGCTGCGTGGCGGAGACATGCTTCCAGAGGCCGATGACGGCCCGGAGGACGTTGACGTCGTTGAGGCAGGCCGAGCCGATGGCGGCGCGCACCGGCAATCCGTGGGCGTCGAGCTCGTTGGCGGCGGAGACCCGGCCGACGGTCCGACCACGCATGCCGCCGGTGCCGAAGGCGATGCCCTTATAGAAACGGTCTTCGAGTTCGGCCCAGGCCCCGCGCTCGGCGAGATCCCGCAGGGAGGCCAGGGCCTCGGCCGGGAGGGCCCCGGAACGAAGCCAATCCCCGGCATTGGCGAGGCTGGCGGCGGAAAGCTGCCCTTTGTCCTGGGCGGCTTGGAGGAGCGAAAGGACGGCGGCGGAGGCGCTCATGTGTCCGCCATACTTACCCTCCGGGGAGCGGGGACAAGCCCGTAGGCGGGGGAGGCGGGGGTTGACACAAACGGTCCTTTGCCAAGGGTTGACCCCCCATGCCCGAAGACCGTTCCAGCAAGCAGCCCCCGGCCGGCGATGACCGCAACCTCGTGGTCGTCGACGAGGATTTCGTCAATGCGGACGCCGAAGACCGTCTTTGGCTCTTCTGGGAGCGCAACCAGGGCGTCATCGTCAAGGCCACCGTCGCCGTCGTCGTCGGCATCCTCGGTTACCTCGCCTTCTTCTTCTGGAACGAAAGCCAGCGCGAAGCGCTCGGCGAAGAATTCACCGCCTGCCAGGACGAAGCCGCCCGCCGCGCCTTCGCCGCCCGCCACCCGGGCGAAGCCCTGGCCGCCGTCGCCCTGACCGACGTCGCCGACGACCTGAAGCGCGCCGGCAAGTTCGCCGACGCCGCCAAGGCTTACGACGAAGCCCGCCGTCTGGCCGGCCTCGCCGGCACCGCCCCGGCGGTCAACGCCCTCGCCGCCCGCGCCCGCCTCTACGCCGCCCTCTGCCGACTGGAAGCCGGTGACGCCGGCGCCGCGAAGGCGCTCGCCGAAGTCGCCGACGACGTCACCGCCGCCGAGACCCTCCGTGGTTTCGCCATGCTCACCCTCGCCAACGTCGCCGTCGCCAAGGGCGACACCGCCGAAGCCAGCAAGTGGCTCAACGCGATGGACAAGAAGCTCCGCGCGAACCACGTCTGGAAGGCCGACAAGGAGATGCTGGTCCGCTCCGAGCCTTCGCTGATCGCGCCCGTCGCCCCGGCCGGCAAGTAAGCCGCTCCGGCTCCGGCCGAGCCCCCTATTAACCTTGCCAATAAAGGCCGTTGGGCGTGTCTTCTGGACACCCGTCGGCACGGAGCCGACGCGGCCGTCACCCTTCCCCTCCGGAGCCTCACCCATGAACGAAGCCGCGCCTCTGCCGGAAGCCGCCGTCGTGGCGGAAAGGCTGACCAAGCGCTACGGCTCCCTCACCGCGGTCGAAGACCTGAGCTTCACCGTGGCGCCGGGTGAGATCGTCGGCTTCCTGGGCCCGAACGGCGCCGGCAAGTCGACGACGATGCGCATCCTCTCGGGCACGATGTCCGGCACCTCGGGTCGCGCGGCCATCTGGGGCGTCTCGGTCGCGCTGGATCCGGCGGGCGCCAAGAAGCACCTCGCCTACATGCCCGAGAACAACCCCCTGCCGGAAGACCTGCGGGTGGAGGAATACCTGACCTTGCGCGCGCGCCTCAAGGACGTCGCCCCGGGACGCGTGGGCGAACGCGTCCGCCGCGTGATGGAAGACTGCGACCTCACGCGCCGCGCCTCGGGCCGGCTCATCGGCCAGCTCTCGAAAGGCTTCCGCCAGCGCGTCGGCATCGCGGACGCCCTGCTCGCGGAGCCGCGGGTCGTCATCCTGGACGAGCCCACCATCGGCCTCGACCCGCACCAGATCCTCGGCATCCGCGAGCTCATCCGCTCGCTCCGCGGCAAGATGGCCGTGCTCATCTCGAGCCACATCCTGCACGAGGTCGAACAGGTCTGCGACAAGGTCGTGATCATCAACCGCGGGCGCCTGGTGGCGCAGGGTCGCACCGAGGACCTGCGCCGCGAACTGCTGCCGGAGGCCGCCTTCACCGTCGTGACGCGCGCCGACGAAGCCGCGCTGCTCGCCGCCTGCCGCGCGGCCGAACCCGCCGCCGCCGTCGCGCCCGTCACGGCCGGCGACGGCTGGAACACCTTCCGCGTCACCTTGCCCGCGGGCTCGCCCGCGCGCGAGACGCTGGCCGCGACGCTCATCGGCGCGGGGCTCGCGCTGCGGGAGATCGCCGAAGAACGGTTCGGGCTCGAGGACATCTTCCTCGCGGCCACGCGCCGAGGCCCCGGGGAGGGGCGCCGTTCCTGATGCGACACTTCCGCACCCTGCTCGCGCACGAACTGCGCAGCGCCGCGCTCTCCTGGAACACCTGGGCCGCGGCCGGCCTCTTCCTCGCCCTGATGGGCGGCATCCATTTCTTCGCGCTCGTCGACGCCACGCGCGCGCCGGCCGAGCGTTCGCCGGTGGAGGCCACGCTCTGGTTCTTCTGGCTGCCCATGCTCTGCGTGCTGCCGCTGCTGACGATGCGCACCTTCGCGGAAGAGCGCCGCTCGGGCACGCTCGCCGCCCTGCTCACCACGCCCGCGAGCCCGGCCGCCGTGGTCTGGGCGAAGTTCCTGGCCGTCTGGATCGTATGGACCCTCTTCTGGCTGGCGTTCGCCGTGTTCCCGTTCCTCGCCGCCCAGCGGCTGGACGGCGCCAACGCCCGCGCGATCGGCGAAGCCTCGTCGCTCTGGGGCGGGCTCTGCTTCATCGTGGTGAGCGGCCTGCTGCACGTCGCGATCGGCATCCTCTGCAGCTGCGTGACGCGTTCCGCGGCGCTGGCCGCGCTGCTGGCCTTCATCAGCCTGCTCGCCCTGACGGCCGCCGGCGGCGCGCTCGAGACGCTGCCGATCGAAAGCTGGGAGTGGCTGGGCTGGCTGCGCGACCCGGCAGCGCACCTGCGGACGTTCGGCCACCTGCAGGACTTCACCGACGGCATCCTCGACGCGCGCCCGCTCGTGCTCTACGGGACCGGCACCCTGCTCTGCCTCGGCCTGGCGGTGCTCACCGTGGAGGGCCAGGAATGACATGAGCTCCCCGCGCGACGACTTCGGCTCCGTCCGGCCCATCCGGCGCCTGAACCGCCTCACGCAGGCGCTCCTGGCGATCGCGCTGGCGGTGGCCGTGAACACCCTGGCTTCGCTGCCCGAGTTCCGTGTGCGCCGCGACATCTCCGCCGACCGGCGTCACTCCCTCGCGCCGGAATCGGTCGAGACCGTGCGCGCCGCCGGCCGACGCAGCCCCGTGGGCGCCGGCCGCGCCCGCGGCTGGGTCCAGGCCGTCGTGCTGACGGGCGAAAGCGCCGAGGAAGCCCAGCACCTGCGCGCGCGCCTGCTCAAGCTGCTCGACGCCTACGTCGTCGAGACCGGACGCCAAGGCGGCAGCTGGCTGGCCGTCGACACGGCCGGCGGCGGCCGTAACGCGCCCTTGCTTTCCGAACTCGCCGGCCGGCACGGCGCGCCGAACGCCTCGGTCGTCCTGGTGCTGACGTGCGGAGGCCGGGCGAAATATCTCAGCTACCGCGACCTCCTCACCAAGGAAGGCGAGTTCCGGGGCGAAGAAGCGGTGACCTCCGCGCTCATCGAAGTCACCGAAGACAAGCCCGCGGTCTGCTACGTGACCAAAGGCCATGGCGAACTCGGCGTGGAAGACGCCTCTCCGGCCCGCGGGATGTCCCTCCTCTCGCGTCAGCTGCGCAACCGTAACTTCGAAGTCCGTCCCCTCGACCTGGCCACGGTGGGCGAAATCCCCCGCGACGCCTCGATGGTGCTGGTGCCCGGACCGGTGACGCCTTTTTCGGGCGCCGAGAACGACCGGCTGCGCAAGTATCTGCAGGAACGTAACGGCCGCGTGCTCCTCTTGCTCGACCCGGGCCGCGACCACGGCCTCGATCCGGTGCTCTCGGAGTGGGCGCTCTTCTCGCCCGACGCGGAAGTGCAGGAGCCCGACCCGTCACGCCGGACCACCGACGGCGACATCGGCGTGCTCCCTAATCTCGACAAGAAGGAGCATGCGCTGCTCAAGCCTCTCCTCGAACAGAACCTTCCGCTCATCGCGGCCCGCCTGAGGCCGGCCCAGTTCGACCTGGGCAGCGCCCCGGACAGCACGCTCTCCTACTCGCCGCTCGTCATCTCATCCCGCGCGTCCTGGAGCGAGACGGACTTCGTCGCCCGGCCGCCGCGTTTTGACAAGAATCGCGACCAGGAAGGACCGATCTGCGTCGTGGCCGCGGCCGAACGCGCGACCGGCATCCGCCAAGGCGGCGCGGGCGGCCGGCTGGTCGTCGTCGGCACTTCGGAGATCGCCGCGAACAGCCGCCTCGACCGCGGCGGCAACCGCGCCTTCCTGACGCAGGCGGCCGCCTGGCTCAGCGACCGCGAGCGGGCCGTGTCGATTCCCGTCCGGAGCGGGGGCGAGACCCAGCTGACGGCGACCGCGGCTGACTTATGGGCGCTCGCGCTGCGTTTCGCCCTCATTCCCATCGGCGTGCTAGCGGTCGGGCTTGCGGTTTCCGTGTGGCGTCGCAGAAGTTGACGTGCCCATGCGGATCTCCCGCACCACCGTCGTCCTCCTGCTCGCCAACCTGATCGCCTTCGGTCTGGTGTGGCGCGCCATGTCCGGACAGACGACGGCCGCCGTCAGCCAGACCCAGCTCTTCCCGCCGGACCCCACGCGCGTCGCCATCGCCGAAGGCCCGGCCCGCCTGCTGCTCGAAAGACGGACCACGGGATGGCGCGTGCTGGAACCCTTCGACTGGCCGGCCAACGTCTGGACGGTGCAGCGGCTGATCGACGAACTCCGGTTCATCAGCCCGGAAAGCGGTTTCGAGGTCGCCGAGGTCATGGCCAACGGCGCCAGCCTCAAGGACTACGGCCTCGAGCCGGCCCGCTGGACCGTGAAGGTCACCGGCGAGTCCGCGGGGCAGAAGGACTCCGTGGAGGTCAAGATCGGCGTCCAACCCTCCACCCGCCGGCACTTCCTGCTGACCGAAGACGGACGACGCATCATCCCGCTGCCCGAAGCGATGGCCGCGGCCTTGGGCGCGAGCGCCGAAAGCTACCGGGTCGACCGCATCTTCGAGATCGCGGACTTCGAGGCCCGCGCCGTGCTGGTGCGCCAGCGCGAACAGAACGCCGAAGCCGTCACTTCGCTCGTCGCCGAAGCCCGGCCGCGCATCGGCCGACGCGTCCAGCTGCCCGAGTGGCGCTTCGAAGCCCCTTACGACGCCCTGGCCGACCCCGACGCCACGGGCCGCGCCGTGGCCGCGCTCGCCAACATGCGCGCCGCGAAGTTCGCCGACCTCGCCGAAGAAGCGACCGGCCTGAACACCCCGTCGCTGCGTCTGGCCCTCGAAGGCAACGCCCGCCGCCAGGTCCTGCTCGTCGGGCGCCCCGCGCCGGGCCAGCCGCACCTGCTCTGCGCGAAACTGGAGGAGAACGCCGCCGTGTTCCTGGTCGAGGCGCGCGAACTCCGCGAATGGCTCGCGCCCCGCGCGACGCTCGCCGACACGCGCCCCGCTGATTTCGATCCCGCGCTGGTGACCGGCTTCACGGTCTCCGCCGGCGGACGCACCATCACGTTGCACCGTCTCGACGGCCTGGGCGAGGAGGCGCGCTGGGAGATCCCCGTCGCGCCCGGCTCCACCGCCACGAAACGCCGCGAAGCGGACGCGCGCCTGGTCGGTCGCTTCCTCGACGGTCTCTCGCAGCTGCGGGCTTCCCGCCGCCCGCCCGCCGCGCCCGGCGGACTGACCTTGCCCGCCGTGCGCGAACCCTTGGCCGGCGCGCCGACGCAGTCCGTCGAACTCGAATTCGGCTCCGAGCGCATCGTGCTCGGCTTCTCCGCCGATCCGGACAACGGCGCGGGCACCCGGCTCGTGCACGCCAAAGGCTCGCCGCTCGCGGCGGTCTGCGACGTCTCTTTCCTCGACGGCGGACAGCAGAACGTCGAGCCCTCCGCCTGGCGTCGTCGCACCGTGGCCTCGTTGCCGCAAGGCGCGCGGGTCAGCGGCCTGCGCCTGACCTCCCGCGCCGACGGCAAGGTGATCGGCGAAGCCCGTCTCGGACCCGACGGCAACTGGGCGGGCACGGGCCGGCTCGATCCGGCCAGCGCGCGTCGGGTCGCCCTCGCGTTCGCCGAAGTCCGCGCGACCGCCTTCCCCGGCCGCGACGTCGGCGCGGGCGGCTGGAGCTACGAACTGCGGCTGACCGACCAGGCGGCGACCGGCGCCGGCGCCGCGAGCGAGACGATCCGGACCTACCTCTGTTCCGCTCCGCTCCATGACCGTTCCCTGCTCATGCGGGACGAGACGGATGACGAGGACTTCATCCTGGATCCGACGCTCGCCGCCCTCCTCGCTCCGTTGCTGAACGAAGCCGGGAGATGAAAGCGGGGCCTGGCATCTCACCTCTACGTCGCTTCCTGCGCGGGCTGACGAACACCTGCCTGCTGCTCCTCCTGCCGGTGCAGCTCGGACTGGCCTGGCTCGCCGGCCACGACGGACCCGTGCGGCTGCCGGACTTCGTCACCGAAGCGCTCACCGAACGGCTCGCCGCCCAGGGCGTCGAAGTCCGCGCGCGCGACCTCTGGATCCTGCCGGACCTCACGCTCGCGGCCGACGACGTCACGGTCGCCTTCACCGGACTCACCGGCGACGTCTTCGCGGCCGCCCGCGCGGAAGTCGCGCTCCAGCCGGCCCGCCTCCTTTCCGGAGAGTTCGCCCCGACCCGCGTGCGGCTCAACGGCGCGCGCCTCTGGTGTCCGGCCTCCGTCGCGCGTGACGGCCGGCGCCGCAGCCTCATCGACGAGCTCACGCTGGACATCGCCAAGGAGGGACGCTGGGTCAGCCTCCGCACGGCGCAGGTCCGCGCAGGCAAGATCACCTGCCACGTGAGCGGCGAACTGCCGGCCGACCTGCTGCGCGCCGGTCCGGCCGCGGGAGAGCCGGCGCCGCTGCCGCGTCGCCTCGCCGGCGTGCTCGGCGCGCTCGACGCCGCGCTCAACGCGGCGGAAGGCTCGGGCGGCGCGGCGGTGGCGGTCCGGTGTTCCGGACGGAGCGACGGCACGGCCGAACTTTCCGCGCAAGCCCTGCTGGGCGAGGAATACGGCGAGCAGCTCGGCGGCGTCAGCCTCCGGGGCCTGCGGCTGCGCGCCGACGCCCGCATCTCCGCCGACGGCGTCCTCCGCGGCTGGCGACTCGCCGGCGAGGCGGAGACGACCGCCTGGCGCGACGGCGCGACGCTGACGGCCGGACGCGCCACCCTGCGCGTGCGCGGCGAAGGCGTCGCCGGCGAGATCCAAGCCTCCGCCGAACTGACCGACGTCCGTTCCGGCGCCATCGTCTGCCAGCAGGTGCGCGTGGAAGGCTCGCGTCCTTCCGCGGACGGTCCGTGGGCCCTCGGATTCCGCGCGCACACCGACGCGTCCTTCCTCGCGGGCAAGCTGCGGACGATGCCCGACGGCAACCGACGGATCAGCATCGGCCATGCCATGGTGTCCGGCCTGGAGGTCGCGGCGCACCCGTCCGTCGCGCCGGTCCTGCTGGCGACCGGCATCGACCTGCGCGGCGACCTGCTCCTGCGCGACGGCGAGATCACCCTCGCGCCGGACGGACGACTCCTGCGCGCCGAAGGCGAGGCCGGGCTCTCCGGCTTCCGCGGCCTCGGGCTCTCCGCCGAAGGGATCAGCCCAGACCGCGACCTGCCGCTGCGCACCCGTTTCGACTTCGCCCCTGACCGCGGCGAACAGCCGTTGCGGCTCCGCGACCTGCGTCTCGCCTCCGTCATCGGCGAAGCCGACTGCGCCGTCGCCGAAGGCGGTCCGTTCCGGCTCACGCTTCACGGCGACCTCGCGCCGGCCAGCCTCGACCGCGTGCTCGGAAACTGGTGGATCGACCTCTGGCGCACTTTCCTCGTCCGGGAGAATCCTTACGCCTTCATCGAGGTCCAGGGCAACTGGGGCGCCGTGTCGAGCCGTACGCGCGGGCGGGTGCTGATGCGCGGCTTCGATTTCATGGGCGCGCCTTTCCGTCGCGTGGAGGTCAGCGTCGACGCCGACGAACGTCGCACGCTCATCGGCCTGCACCGCCTGCGGGGCGGCCGCACCGAAGCCGACGGCGAAGTCGAGGGCAGCGCGACCTGGGATTGGTCCAAGCCCGGCGTGCTCGCCGGACCGGTGGTGAAGGCGGCCGGCGACCTGCAGCCATGGATCGCCGCGCGTTGCGCCGGCAAGGATTTCGGCGACGCGCTCCAAGGCCTGGTGCTGCCCGCCGGACGACGCTTCGCGCTCGAACTCGTGCCGCTCGAGGGAGGGCTCGACATCAGGTCGACGATCGAGAGCGACGGCGCGTTCGTCGCGTGGGGCATCGCCGGGCGCGGCCTCAAGGTCACGAGCAAGAGCCAGGCCGGCGGCATGCGGATCGACGCCCGGCTCGGCCTGGCCGACGGAGACGCGGAACTCAGGCTGGATGGCGACCCCTTGCGCCAGACGGATTTCGTACTGTCGTTGAAGAACTGCGACCCCGCCAAGGTCGGTCGGATCATGAACGACCTCAGCGAGCCCACGGCGGCTCCGGCGGCGAAGGCCGAAGGCCGGGGCCGACTGGACCTCGACTTCAAAGGCCGGATCGACCTCGCCAAGCCGCGCGAACTGCGCGGGCTCGGCACCTACACCCTCAACGACCCCGAGTTGAAGAAAGTCCGCCTGCTGGGGGGCATTTCGGGCGTGCTGGAGGCCGTCGGCGTCGGGGCGACGACCTACGAACTGGACCGGGCGACGGGGACTTTCGGCTGCCTAGGGGGGCGGGCGTTCTTCCCGGACATGACCATCACCGGCCCGCAGTCCAGGCTGGACCTAGCCGGGGAAATCGACCTCCGGGATATGACCCTGAACTTCGCCGGGGACTTTTCCTTGCCGCGGAAACAAGGATTTAACCCTCTCGACATCATAAATTTGAATCGGGCCTTGGTCAGCCTCACCAAAATCAAGCTCGAAGGGCCCGTTTCCCAGCCCAAAACCCGGGCGATTCCCACCCTTGAAGATATAGTTAAACCCAACAAGGATAAGGATTTAGGTAAGATTCCTCCCGGCATTCTGGAATGAGGGTTGATTTGCCCCCCTGATACCCTGTATCAGAGAGGTGCACCCCCTCACGGAGGACATTACCTTGGACCTAATTAAGATTAAACAAGTCGTGGATTTGATGAAGAAGTCGGACCTTTCCGAGTTCGAGATCCAGGACCAGGACTTCAA
>JACCDX011758529.1_pt1 | contig 14545 bp, 14 predicted proteins | sample 7449681 | NCBI WGS metagenome assembly JACCDX01 (sample SAMN15323450, study PRJNA562643) | freshwater metagenome | isolation source: river surface water | place: USA:Blue River Watershed | collected 2017-08-18
CCCGCTGTTGGGCCGTAATCAGTAGGGTTAATACCTCGGGACTGGCGCCAGATTGAGCGGCTTCAACTTGATATATCATCATGCGTACCAAAAAAAATAGCCCGGAAAACCAGGCTACCATAAAGATAAGATGAAGAGATTTTGCAACAAGAAAGGTCATTGTGGGTGACGTCTTGCCAATTCGGCGTCAATGTCGTGGATCGAGATACCTTGAGCGCGTAACAATACGATTAAGTGGAATATTAAATCGGCGGATTCGTAAATTAGTTCGGTTCGGTCGTTGTTTTTGGCGGCAATGATGACTTCACCTGATTCTTCCCCAATTTTTTTAAGAATTCGGTCAATTCCACTTTGGGTAAGGGTCGAAACGTATGAATTGGTATCTTGTGAGGAAACACGGCGGTCGATTATGGATTCTAAATTTTCTATAAACATGGGTTTAGTGTAACACCAGGCCCAAAATGCCTCCATGCCTGGACTTATACTTCTCGGCTGAATCGTTGCTTTGTATACTTTTGAGATTTGAATGGTACAATATCCTGCTTTTTGAACTGAAAGGAGTTTAGGTAAATGTTAGCAAATCGATTGGTTTCGACTGTATGTGTTGCCCTTGGCCTAATGATTGCTTTATCTACCGGTGTTTTTGCCGATAGCATTGGTGTTGTTGATCTAGAACGCGTGTTTTCTCGGTATCGGGATGCCGTTAAACTGCAGCAGGATATTCAAAAGCGTCGGGAAGCCTATCAGAAGGTTTTTGAAGAAAAGAATGCCAAATTAGAAGACGTTAAGAAAAAAGCAAAAAAAGCAGAGGATGTGCAATCGTTTATTCAAAAAACGGAAGCGGAATTAAAGCCAAAGCAAGAAGAGTTAATGAAATTTGAGGCCGAATCCAACCGCAAGATGGCCGCTAAAATTTACAGCGTTGCAGATGAAGTCGCAAAAGAATTTTCGATCGACGTCGTTGTGGATAAACGTGCGGTTTTATCTGGTGGGTTTGATTTAACCGATTCTGTGGTTGCCCGTTTAAATAGCGCGGCATCAGCGTCTGCCACGAAGCCCGCCATACCAACTGCATCGCCTGCAGCCAAAAAATAGTGAATCTTCAAACGATTTCAGATCAATTGGGACTTCAACTGATTGGAGATCCCATGTACGACGTGGCGGGTATTGTGGCATTGCCACAAGCCCGACCCCGTTATTTAACATTTGTTATGTCGGACAATCACATTAAAACGATTGTCCCAAATACAGTCGAGGCAGCCGTCACCCATCGGGAAATTCCGGGCGTTCCAAACCAGCTTGTCGCGCGTAATCCCCGCCAGGCGATGGCCGCTGTGATTCGATTGTTTTATCCGCTTGACGCACCTGTTGTGGGGTGGGCAGCGTCTGCCGTCGTTCATGAAACGGCACGGGTTGATGCAACTGCGTTTATTGGGGATTTTGTGTCGATAGGTGCCAATGTTCAGATTGGGGCCCGCACGGTGATCCATCCGCGCGTGACCATTTACCCCAACGTGACGATTGGCGCGGATGTTGTGATTCAATCCGGCTGTGTGATTGGCAGTGACGGATTTGGGTTTTATACCGATCAAACGGGAATGTGCCGGATGCCGCACATAGGGGGAGTGGTGATTGATGACTGTGTTGAAATTGGTGCCAATACCACGATTGACCAAGGCGTGTTGATGCCCACCCGAATTGGCAAGGGTACCAAAATCGACAACCTCGTTCATATTGCGCATAATGCTCAAATTGGCGTGCATTCGGCAATTGCGGCGCAGGTTGGATTACTGGGACATGCCACCATCGGAAACCATGTTCAGGTTGGGGGGCAGGCCGGAATTGCTGCGGTTACCGTACACGATAGAAGCATTGTGGCTGGTAGAGCAGGCGTAAGTCGGGATGTGCCTGCCGGCACAACGGTATCGGGTTTTCCGGCGTGGGAACACCAGAATGAATTAAAAAAAGAAGCCTGGCTACGAAGTCAGGTTAAACGGCGAGAGGTAAAATAATGCGTTTTATGAAGATGGTTTTCGGTCTGGTGTTGCTGGGGGTATTCGGGACTTCAGTTTATGCAGACCCGACGTTATATGGGCCCTCTGGATTGGTGGTTATTCCAACGGCAGAAAGCCTGGAATATCAGCAGTACAACATGGCATTGGATTATCGAACATCGGGTGTATTAAACCGGCCCTACTATAAATTCAATATGGGCCTGTTTAAAAATCTTGAAATTGGAGTGGTTGGCGGCGCGGTTCCTACCGAAGGGGTATTTATCAATGCCAAGTATTTTTTGATGTCGGATAATTCCCGGTACCCCCTTAGTTTTGCGGTGGGTTTACAAAACCTGACATCTAAAGTGGATACAGGCCTGTACCTGGTTGTTAGTAAAAAATTTCAGGACGGATTGAATGTTCACCTTGGATTTAACGCGATTTTTGCGACCGATGAATTGGATCCATCGCTGATTGGGGGGGTTGAGTATTTAACCAACGATCGGGTGGCATTGCTTGCGGATTTTAGTGGAAAACGAAAAAAATATACGGTGAACGCTGGGGCTCGGTTTGCGATTTACCCCGACCTTAGTTTGCGGATGAGTATTTTGGATTTTGGTAATTCTGAAAGTAATTCTAATTTTTACAGCATTGGGATTGCTTACAACCGGTTTATGTAATGGATCACAACGTGTTGCGTAACGCGATCGACCGGTGCACCCCCAAGCGCGTTGTCGTTGTTGGCGACCTAATGCTGGACGAATATCATTGGTGTAAGGTGGCGCGAATTTCGCCAGAAGCGCCGGTTCCGGTTTGTGCCATTGAGTCGACGACATTGGTACCCGGTGGTGCCGCAAACGTTGCAAATAACTTGGTACAGTTGGGTAGTTACGTTGCATTATTTGGGGTGATTGGCCATGATAGCTCAGGCGATAAACTGGTTGCCGCCCTTCAAAAAAATGGAGTGGATACCCAATTTTTAATTCGGTCGGATGAAAAGCCAACCATTTTAAAGTCCCGAATTATTGCCCATCAACAGCATGTGGTTCGGGTAGATCGCGAGGAAACCACTCCGATTAGCCAAGCCTATCAGGAAAAAATTGTATCGGCGATCGAGTCGGCGTCCCCGGGTCCCGATGCGATTTTAATTTCGGACTATCTAAAAGGGACACTGCCGGATCCATTGATCCGCGAGTTGATTCGATTGGGTCGTCGGTTGGGTATTCCGGTGGTCATTGATCCCAAAGGTAATGCGTATCACAAGTATGCGGGTGCCACCATATTAACCCCTAATTTTGGGGAATTTGTAGCGGCGCTGGGGTATACCCCAGAAACTGAATCCGATATTCAACAGGCCGCCTTGGCGTTGGCCCAGACCTTGCAGTTGGATGCGCTATTGGTGACCCGATCAGAAAAAGGCATGTCGTTGATTGAATCTGGGCAAAAATGGGATATTCCGACCCGTGCCAAGGATGTCTACGATATTACCGGTGCAGGCGATACCGTTATTGCAACCTTAACCTTGGCCGCCGCGTCTGGGTTGTCTTGGCCCGTTGCCGCCAGCTTAGCCAATTGTGCAGCTGGGGTTGTGGTGGGTAAATTGGGTACGTCAACCGTGACGCGGGCCGAGATTCGAGAGTCGATTGACACGGAGTAATACCAAGATAATCACCCTGCCCGATTTGTTACGCAAACGAGAGGCGTGGGCGGCCACCGGCCGGCGGGTTGTGTTTACAAATGGCTGTTTTGATCTGCTTCACGCCGGGCACGTGGGGTATATGGAAGATGCTAAAGCGCTGGGGGATATTTTGGTGGTGGGACTCAATTCCGATGCGTCAATTCAGCGTTTAAAAGGCCCGTTGCGGCCAATTAATCCCCAGTGTGATCGGGCCATCGTGTTGGCCGGTCTGGCCTCGGTAGACGCGGTGGTGGTGTTTGAAGACGATACCCCAATTCGGTTAATCGATGCGTTAAAGCCCGATATCCACACCAAGGGCGGCGACTATGTCCCAGAGCAAATGCCCGAGTTTCCGATCGTAACCGCGTATGGCGGCCAGGTGGTGATTTTGCCGTTTCGTCCGGGGCGGTCGTCGTCTGGGATGATTGATCGGATTTTGGGGCGTAGATCGGCCATCTCGTAGCGCGCGTGGGGCCTCTTTAGGTTGGCAACCCACGTGCATCGGATGTTAAAAAAACGTTGAAAATGATACCCGGACAGTGGTTTCGGGATGATGGTGAATCATTTGGATCGTGGTTAAGGCCCCGAATCCATCCAAGTGACATTCGCCGATATAGCGATGGTTGCCAAATCGGTTTTCGTATCGGACGGTTGCCACCAACGTATTTTTGATCAACTGGTTTTGTAGTTGTAGGGTTACGCTCGGTCGGATCATTAGGTAGTCCCATTCCCGTTGCAACAGCGGGTCAAAATTAGAAATGTCCAGTCCAATCATTCCCAACCCGAGGGTGGTTGGTCCCAATCCATACGTTTGCCCCAGCTCGAACGATTGGTTGGTAAATACCCCGTTTTTAAAGCCGAGCTGACTGTTGATTCGCCAGCTTTGTTCAGGCCGAATCGGGGTCCATTCGGGTATGTTTTCCAGAGCGGCAAGGGTGAGGTATGCCATCGGAGATGTTGAGTCGGACAGGACCACGTTGGTGCCAAGGTAATTGACGCTTTTACGCGCGAGTGATTCAACCCATTCGTTTTCTCCGTAGCAGATGGGGTTGTAATGGAAGGACAGTTGGCCCGTGTTATTGATGCCGATTCCCATTCGATTCGATACGATGGGCGCAATGGGTGCGGTGATGACGGGGTCGGGCCGGATCGATCTGGATTTGGTTGGGCCCAGCGTTTGGTAAGCCAAAATGCGATTGTGCCGAATCGTCTGGGCCAAATCAGGCGCGGTGTTGATCATATAGTCTGCCATCAATACAAATGAACGCAACGTCTCAGCGTGGGTCGGCACCTGGTCTTGGGGGGTGGTATACAGTGACATTACGTCGGTGTGTTGCGGGTCCGTCAGCGTGTTCCAGGATTGGTTAAACAACGTGCTTGATGGCGTTCGGCGCCATTCCGCTTTCAGTAGGCCGTGGTGATTCAATGCGTTGATAATCTGTGACGGAAATATCAACATGCTTTTGGTTAAAATTGGTTTTTCGGTTACGATATTGAGTAATTTTCCAGTAAAATACGCACAATTCTCATCCAAAAAATAATAATAAAAAAATGTGTTGCGAAGCTCGATTAGATGGAGTTGAAGGGTCTCAATTTGAGCGGGAGACAGTGCAAGGCTGTAATACCGTACCTCTCGGTCTTCGAGGTTGTAATACTCTTTAATTTTTTTGTGGAATGGCTCGACCAAAAATGCCCCTTTAAAATTCCCAACCAAGCCGTTATAAACGTAAGATTGGGGATCCGTTCCGTTGGTTTCGGCAAGAAAATGCACCAAATCGCTGCCCGCTAAGCTGGTTTTGGAATGCAATACTATAAATAGATGTCCAAACATTGATGCCGGGTTTCCCAAGTAACGGTTTGGAAATGCCATTGTGACCGACTCAATATCGGCGGTTGGGATTACAATCGGTTGGTAGGGCAACTGATTTTCGCTTGTCAGGTACCGGTAGCGGAGTGGGAATTTTTGCCTGAACCCCAGGTTTTGTTCTTTGGTTAGCCTAAGCGATTGGGCGTACTCGTGATCGGGATCGGTTTTACCCGTTGAAGTAACAAAAAACTCGGGGGCGTCTGCCGCGCTGGTATACCCATTTCCGGATGGCTCGTAATACAACAGATCCAACCAACGCTGGGGTGCCCTTGTCTCAGTGGCAAGGCAGGCGGTTGAGCAGATGACCAATGCGACTAAAATTCGACTAATCATCCACAAAATAATACCCGGATTTGTATTTTAATTTTTGATTCAGTTTGGTCATAAACTGAACTGGATTGGATTCTGTATAAATCGATCCGTCATAAACCACATCCTGAATGGTTACCTGAGGCAATTGTGTGGCAGATTGTAGAAGATATATCAGCTGGTTGAGATAATCCGATGTTCCCTCGAAGTGGTCTTGAATAATCGGATCATAATTAAATAATGTAAATTTGATAATGGCTTGCGAATTGTATGGGGGGATTTTTTTTAAGGGCTGCGCAAGAATTTGAGACGAAATCAAGGCCATTGGTAAAGCCATCAAGATAATTAACTTTACCAATGGAAGTGCTCGAATTAGTTTTTATTTAACTGAACAAAAAACTGGTTTGGTGAATACTCTTGAGAATTTGAAGTAAACCAGCTGTCCGTAGATGATCCGACTGACCCGCCGATCAGAAGGTTGCCCCAGAATAGGTTGTCAAATGATTTGGTTAATGTGATCGAGGTGTCTTGATACCCCGCTTTTTTAAATGTAAATACTTTGGGCTTTCCGTCTCGGGGTACTTTGTAAATAAACGCGGATCCATTCGAGCGCCCTACTGGCTGGTTGTTAAGATAAATATCATACGAATCGGTATTGCTGGAAAAAACAATCGTGTCGCCTCCCTTAATAACTTGCATTGCGGTTGCAAATCCAAAGGCGTGTGTCGTGATTCCGGCCAGTAGCACGAATGCTAAAAATATTTTTTTCAATGTAAAACTCCTTTTTTTATTAAAATTTATATCGTTCAGTTTATTAATTCAAGTTAATTATTTCAAGTGAATGATTAAATGCTACATATAATTTCGTGCTGATGTAAACGGTGTCTGTCGCCGAGTGGGAAATGGTACCACGCTGGATTGGGTGATAGTGGGAGCGTATACCTGGGTCACTGATATTGCGGGAACCGAGTCGCGGTACCGAACGTGGCCTTGAACGCATAAAAATTGCTGGCCATCGATTTCGGTTCGGTATTTCAGGTAGATCGTTGGGGATACAATCAAATCGTATGATCCTGTTTCGTCCCACAACGTAATAAACACCACGCCCTTGGCCGTGGGGGGGGATTGGCGCACTGATACCATGCCAAATACCACAACGCGGGTATTGGCCCGGAGTTGTCGGTTTCGAAGCGCATCTGAAAATGTTAGATGTCGAACGGAAGGCGAAAATACCCACGCGTAAGATCGCATTAACGTGGCCGGGTGAAGCCCCAGCGAAACCGATGTTGCCGCATAATCTTGTTCGACTTGCGTGAGGGGGTCTTCGATTCCCAGTTGGATGGACGGTCCCAAATGATCCAGTAACGGGGTAATGGGTGCCGCATCCGCCAACCATAATGCGGCACGGCGATCCAGGCCCAGCGCATGAAATGCGTTGGCAGCGGCGAGTGCCGTTAAGTCGGTTACGGTGAGTCGGTGATGCTGTAGTAGATCCATGATTCCATCCATCCCCGATTGAGGGGCGGGACGATGGGTAATGGTAATGGTGCGTAATCCGCGAATGAGCCGAAATCCAAGTCGAATGGCCCATTTCCCGTTGGCGGATTCTTCTAATTGATGGTCCCACTTGGATTGGATGATGCAAATTGGAAGGACTTTGACCCCACATCGTTGCGCGGTTTTAACCAAAATGTCTGGGGGATAAAACCCCATCGGCAAACTATTTAATATCGAACAAAAAAAATGGGCGGGATAATGACACTTGAGATAGGCTGTGATGTAGGCCAATAAGGCAAAGGATGCCGCGTGACTTTCGGGAAATCCATAGCTAGCAAATCCGTGAATGTGGCCCATGATGCCGTCGATAAATGAATCCGGAATTCCGTTGGCGCGCATGCCATCTTGCAACCGATTTACCCATTTAGATTGTGCCAAATTCAGCGTAAATGCCCCAAGGTTTCGGCGTAATTCATTGGCTTGTCCGGGTGTAAAGTTTCCTACTGCCATTGCCACCCGCATGACCTGTTCCTGAAAGATCGGAACGCCATACGTTCGATTTAAAATAGGCGCTAACCGAGGATCGGGTACCGAGACCGCTTCCTCGCCCCGCCGTCGACGCAAATACGGGTGAATCATGCCCCCTTGGATTGGTCCAGGTCGAATAATTGCCACTTGTACCACCAGATCATAAAAGGTTTTGGGCAAGTGCCGAGGTAAAAACGCCATTTGAGCCCGGGATTCAATTTGAAAGGTGCCCACCGTATCAGCCTGTCCAATCATGGTATAGGTGGCGGTGTCGGTTAGGGGGATATCTGCTAACGTTAATGTGGGGCCGCCGTGCTGGGCAATCGTGTCCAAGCATTTTCGAATTAACGTCAACCCACCCAGTGCCAAAACATCAATTTTAAAAAATCCCAAGGACTCGATATCGTCTTTGGACCATTGAATCACCGATCGTCCGGGCATTGTGGCCGGTTCAATCGGGCTTAATTGGGTAATGGCGGTATGAGACACAATAAATCCGCCAGAATGAATTCCCAAATGCCGGGGAAATCCATGGATGGCCTGGGCCATGCGCATCCACCAGGTCCATGTATGATCGGGTAATCGATCTGGAAACGCCTGTCGCAAGTGAGTAAATAATTCGGCGGAATTGCTGCCTCGAAACGATCGACTAGATAGCAGCTGAGCGGCGGCGGTTAGTATGTCATTTGGTACCGCCAAGGCGAGTCCTGTTGCCCGAATCGCGCCACGCGACTTAAAGCAAATCACGTTGCATACCATCGCGGCGCGCCGACGACCATAACGCCGATAGATATATTGAATGACCGCTTCCCGGCGCTCGTGTTCAAAATCCACATCAATATCTGGGGGATCGCCCCGCTCGACACTAATAAACCGCTCGAACAATAATTCAAACTGACAGGGATCCAACGCCGTAATGCCCAATACGTAACAAATGGCACTGTTGGCCGCAGATCCCCGTCCCTGACATAAAATTGATTGAGATCGTGCCCAAATGACGATGTCGTATACGGTTAAGAAATAATCCGCAACATTTAATTGATTGACCAATTTAAGCTCGTGATCGATCAGTTGATTAACGGTGTCGGGGACGCCATTTGGATACCGATCCGGCAAGTGGGTTTGAATACGGTCTTTTAAATAATCCAAGGATGTCATGCCGGCAGGTACCCATTCTTTGGGATACTGGTACTTCAGTTCGTTTAATGAAAAGTGAATACGGCCGGCCATTTCATTGGATCTCGCCAATGCCCCAGCTACCCACTCGGCTGTGTAGATGGTTTGTAGGTCAGCCGGGCTGTGCAAATGGCGTTCGGCATTGGGCCACATATGCGGAACGGCGGCATCCAATGATTGGTTGGTTCGGATTGCGGTTAGTACATCATGAATGGGTTTGGCATCGGGGTGATGAAAAAATACATCTTGGGTGATGATTAATGGAATGCCGGTTTTGTCGGCGATGGCTTTAGTGGCCGATATCCATTGGTCTTCAGCTGGGTGGTGGGTGATGGTGACTGCCAGTGATAGTGCATCGGCAAATCGATGGTGTAACACCCGACAATGGGTTTCAAATCCCTTTAAATCGCCCCGACGCATTTGTCCGCGCATTGGGATGATGGCTTGCAGTCCCTTGATGGGGTAGTGCTGCAGTGCATGGGGGTCAATCCATGCGGTTTGTTTGCCTTTTTCGTGGGCATGCGTCAGTAATCGGCACAGGTTGGCGTATCCCTCCGATGATTCGGCAATCAACACAAGGGTATCGCGTAGCATCACGGGGTCGTCGTGGTGGGCGGCCAGGTGAATTTCTGCCCCGTAATGAAGGGTTAGCGCTGGGTGTTGGATGGCGGCCCGATGGGCTCTGGCTAATCCATAAACGCCATCAAAGTCGGTTATTGCGATACTGGCGTATCCCAGCTGAGCTGCACGTTCGATCAACGCATCGGGGCTGGACGCGCCGGTTAAAAATGAAAACGACGAGTGCGTTATCCATTCGTGAATCTGCGTCCAAGGACTACCCATAAAGGCCGACGCTCCACCACCCGGCGCCATCCCAATACGCCCATTCCGATTGGCCATTAATCCGGCGCGCTTCGTACCATCGATCCCACTGGGCTTTTGCGCCCTTCCACCACGGAATCAGGGTGGTAAAGCTATCGGTGGTCCGACTGGGGCGATCGCCTTGGATGCGACGCGGTGTTCGCCAAAAAAAAAGTGGCGCACCCATTGTTTCTCCCGTGTGAATGGCTTGCCAAGGGGTATCGCGTGCAATGCCAATCGTCCAATCATCACCTGGTGTCCAGTGTGCCACTCGTTGAAACCGATCAAGCGGGATTGGTACGTTGTTTTCAAGTTGCGCCAACGCCGCTTCGTGTGCGGCATCCGCTTCAAAATCAAATAAGGTCAATTGGGTTGCGGTTAACGCCAATTGCCCCGTAATTTCAAGTGTCCATCCTGTAATGCGGGGCAGCTGAGTGATGCGGCGCCGGTGGTTAAATTGGGCCAACACAGCCTGAAACTGACGTAAAATGGTAGGGTGTTTTCCCTGTTCGCGTTGGGCAGCGTGAGGGTTTCGAAATCGAATAGGGAAGGAAATCCACTCGTTGGTTTCAAACTGAAGGGCCCATGTCATTGCAGTGATTCCCCCCCTTAATTGAGCGGATAGGGTATCCAGATCATCACATAGCACCCCCGTGAGTCCGGACCAGTCATGCGTGGGGTCATCCAGATGGCGGGTTTTCGTAATCGTAAGGGGGGGCTGCCACTGTTGCCAGGGAAAGTATCGGATGTCCGGGGCGTCGAGTCGGGTCCAGTCGCAGCAATGCGCCATCCATGGCCCAAACCGGCGGCGGATTCCCTCGATGGGAAGTTGGTACAAATCTGCCGGCTTGGCAATGCCCAACCGGCGAATTAATCGCATCAAACGAGACAACGATTGGGTTGCGTTGTTTAGTGTAAATCCCTTGGCTTTGCATCGGTCCCAATGCCCCAGGCAGGTTTTAACGGCATGCTCCCAAGTGGCCCAATTCACGCGTTGCCAGATGTGATTAAATCGTGGGCCACCCTCAACAATCCATCCAAATTGGGTTGAATGTTTCATGTGAGACATCATTAATAGGGCAACAAACGGATGGTGGGCCCAAACGGCTTGTACCGGGAGTTGTTCCCATTCAAATGGGGTTGTTGGCGGTTTCAGATTTGGAAAAAAGGCGCTGCATAACGTGCGCTTCCAAATGCCCAGTATTGCGGTGTGTCTGTCTGGGGAGTCTCCGGCAATGCCCCGCCAGTACGCCATAACGGGGTGCAGCGCCATCACCCAATCGGTGTCTGCCCATTGCATCACAGATGGGGTTAGGCATTGCAGTTGGGCATCGGTATTACCGTCGCAGGCGAGCGCCAGGTAATGGACCATAATTGGCAAGTGTAAGGTGTCGTTCTTGCAACCCTTTTACAACAGATAGATGGAGGTGTTCGCCTTGAGGGTGAACATTAATCCGATATTTGGCCCATGCATTTCCTCGTTTATTTGATAAAAGGTGGGGTCTGATGATAATCACAGCATACCGGTGTAACCGTGCTTGAAGTCCAATAAATGCAATGTCTTCTGTGCTGAGTTGATGGGCGGCCATATCCAAGACCAGTAACTTAAAAATAGGTTGCATGATGGCTGGTTTTAATTGGTTAACCGGTGCCGTGGCATTGGCCACTACCCATTTTAATGGATTAACCCCTCGGGAAATCCAGGCGGGTGGGTGAATTTTTAAATCAGAATGCCCATTTACCCATAAACATAGTTCGTTATGTTGGGTGATTTGACTCACAAAATCAACGATGATTCGACGCCCTGAGCACCCCAGTGGAATGCCCCACTCTGTAATCGTGCCGGTTCGGATGCCACCGTCTAAAAACTGGGTAACCAATGGGTTTTGAGATGGGATATGAGATCCCAACTCGGGTAAATGGGTTGCGGGCTTTACTTGAAACTGAGCCACTACCTGCTCAACCAACCAATCACTGACATCTTTAAATAGGGGTGAAATATTCATTATAGTTTCCTTACTAACCCAATCATTCTCCCGATAATTTCCAGTCGATCCATGGCGACGGTCCAGGGGAGGTATGTGGGATTTGATGGACGCAATTCGACTTTGTCATGAATTAAAGCCAATCGTTTTAGGGTAAATTCATCGGCATCTACCCGAACCGCGACAATGGTATCTGGGTCGGGTAATGCGGTTTCTTTTCGAATAATTGCAGTGTCGCCGTCGTGAATGCCATCGCCAGACATGCTGTCGCCTTGCACCTCTAAGGCAAATAAGGTGCGATTTGGACCAAAATAATCAGGGCTTAATTCCACATAAGCGTCTGTTCGTTCGATTGCAGATAGCGGCTCGCCCGCAGCAATGCTGCCCAATAACGGAATGCGGTATTGAAAGGTATCCGGTAACCGATATGTGGCGGTATTGGGTTGATGATCCTTCAGCATCCCTTTTCGTTTTAACGCCTCAATATGTTGTTGAACGGCGCGCACCGTTACCGAAAACTCAGATCCAATTTGTCGTAGAGATGGAAATTGACCGTACGTTTGGCGAAATTGTTGAATAAACGCGTAGATGGCCTCTTGTTTTGCGGTTAACACCAAACACCTCCTGTTGGTTTAAAATTCAGAAATAGACATCGGGTTTTGCCACGTTGCCCATTTAAGCGTGATAATAGGGACGATTGATTGTGATTATTTGTAATCAACGGTGTATATATATACATCGTATATATTTCGTTGTGCAAGGGGCAAATATGAGTCGGTCTCGGTTGTATTTTGATTTTAACGCCACCACGCCATTGGATCCTGTTATTGAAAAGAATCTAAAAAAGTATTGGCGGGTGTTTGGAAATGCATCCAGCATGCATGCGGATGGTAGGGCGGCCCGAACTGCGATTGATGAGGCGCGAGAGCGAATTGGTCACGCCTTGGGGGTGTCCCGTCATCATATTTTGTTTGTTGGAAGCGGGTCTGAGGCCAACAATCAACTTATCCGAACGGTGGTTGATCGGGGCCTGATTTCGGGGTGTCCGGCCCACGTTTTATTATCGCCAATCGAGCATGCCTGTATTCGGAATGCGGTGGTAAACGGTCAGCAGTTGGGGTTGCAGGCCACCTGTCTTCCGATTGATGCATCGGGCCGGGTGCGGGTTTCAGAGATCTCGTCTTTGATTCAACCCAATACCGGGTTGATCAGCGTGATGCATGCCAACAATGAAACGGGTGTCATTCAACCAATTGCGGATGTGGCGGCCATTGCCAAATCACACGGGGTGTTGATGCACACTGATATGGTGCAAACGGTGGGAAAGCTTTCGATATCATGGCAGGCGCTTGGGGTTGATTTTGCCACCCTATCGGCGCATAAGATTGGTGGACCAAAAGGAATTGCAGCCTTAATTGTGGCGGATGACAGTCAACTGTCTCCTTTAATTTGGGGTGGGCCTCAAGAGCGGTCTTTGCGGGCGGGCACGGAAGCAACCCCATTAATCATGGCATTTGCGGATGCGGTAGTGTTGGCCCAGTCTCAGGTTGCGGCCCGTTACGCTAATAATTATCCGTTTCGGCAGCAGATTATCAACATGGCAAGAAATCAAGGATGGGTGGTACTAAGTCCAGATGATGGATTGTGCAACACGATATCGCTTGCAATTCCAGGGCAATCTGGGGCATCAGTGGTGCGGTATTTAGATTTGGCGGGCATATCAATATCGACTGGATCTGCATGTTCAACCGGCGCGGTAGACCCGTCTCATGTTATGCTGGCAATGGACTTACCCACCGATGTGGTCAATGGGGCCTTTCGGATTAGCCTGGGGCCTAATACCACCGATTCGGATGTTGCCGCGTTGATTGATGCGTTGTGTGGGGTTGGGGGGGGGCATTAATAGGCACCGAAATCCAACGAATTTGGGCAATGCTAAAATGGGGAACTCCGGTGCAATCTGAATATGGTACGGACTCAAACCAGCGGATTGTTTTGACCAAGCAGATTGTAGTTGCCTTGATCGTCGCTTCAGCACCGTATGGGTTTGTGTTTTACGCATTTAATTCACCAGCGCTTAGTGCCTTAATCGTACCGCTTAATATCTGGTTTCTAGGGTGCTTGATGCTTGCTCGAATAAATCGGCCACAGTTGGCAAAATGGGGCGTTATTATTGGGGGAAATTCAGCTGCCTTTGTTTATGCCAGCATGATGGGGGAGGCATCGGGCGCGCATTTTTTGTTTTTTTCATTTGTGGGGATGCCGTTGGTTTTATTTGAAGCACACGAGCGCCTCAATATGGTAGGTGCTAGCGGATTATCTGTTGTCCTATATTTTTTGCTAAAAGGTACAAACTTTTCCTTATTTCCTCGGGTTTTTTTATCCAATACCCAGCTGTTGGTGGTGCATTATACCGCTGCCCTGATCAGTCTTGGATTGATTATAAGTTTTGTATTTTTTTTGCTCCATTCAGTTAATCGTCATCAGCGCCGGTTGCTTGATTCAAATCAAAGGATGTCTGAAACCAACACCCAACTCCACCAAACCAACCAAAGCCTAACCACCGCGTTACAAGAAGTGCAACACCAGGCCACATTGGGCGCCGTTACCCGGGGCATCATGCACGAGGTGGCGGGGCCAATCACGGCCA
>JACCDX010833185.1_pt1 | contig 14538 bp, 13 predicted proteins | sample 7449681 | NCBI WGS metagenome assembly JACCDX01 (sample SAMN15323450, study PRJNA562643) | freshwater metagenome | isolation source: river surface water | place: USA:Blue River Watershed | collected 2017-08-18
CCAATTATATTATACATATATTCTTAATACATATATTCTTAATACATATATTCTTAATACATATATTCTTAATACATATATTCTTATACAATTTCATTATTAATTACTTTTTAATTTAATACTTAAATATTTTCTATCTTTATAGTATATATTATACACTTTTATGATAACATCTACACCCTATAAATTAACACCCCAACCAACTAATCAAAGTAAAATTAAAATTCCTATCATTCGTACTCTAAGAACCATTGCTAAACAAAAACATACACAAACTCTTATTAATACATTCATTAATGTTTTCCAAATTATGAAAGAAGAAAATAACCTCTTTATCGTTTATGATATCATTAAATCTAAAAATTACACTACTAATTATGACATTAAATACGCCGAAATTGACCCATTCTTTTATATTAATGAAAAATTAGGCAACAACTATTATCCACACAAATTATTTTCCATTAAATTAGGTTATCGTAAACCTACTTTCATTAATCAATATATTCAATCACTTATTCAAGCTAAAAAAGAAGCCGCTTCTGAAACTCTTGATTTTATACACTCCATTACACAAGTATCTAACCGTAAAAAATTCTATAATGATTGCTTTGATTTTTTTAATCAACAATTAGAAACAAAAATTAATAATATTGTTGAACAATATAAACAATCTTTCAATACTAACCAAAATACATATAGGAATATTATGAATAGAACAATGACTGAACATAATAGAAAAAAAGCAGAATATAATAGAAAAATAAAAGAAGAAGAATTAAGAATGGCTCAACTAGAAATAAACGCAGAAAAATGGGCTGAAAATTATAAATTATGGCAAAAAACACAAACACAATCACAATCACTACAAATACCTCAAAAAAAAATAAGACGACAACAAAAAATTAATCAACACACTAAATATAAAAAACCATACACCAATTATCATACTAATAGTAACTATAATATTTCCGGCTCTTCCGGATATGCTTCCACACAAAATGAAGGATATTGGACTAATAATGGTAATCGTCCTGAATTCGTAAAAACTGGTACCATCAAAAAATGGAAAAATAAAAAAGGAAGCGTTCTACATAAAAATAACCCTAATTATGTACATCCTATTATAACTACACTCCCTAAATAATTTTATACCATATACCTCATTTACAATATATTTTATATATAATAATATTATATATAAAAAAAATGACAGATATTCTTTTTTAATTATCTTTTCATTATATAAGATTATAAATAACAAGTTCAATGGATACTTAAAAAATGAAATCTGGATAAACTCCAGAAAGTAATACTAACCATATGCCGTAAACCCATTATGGGAACGGTTGCCTTATTATACGACCGTCAAAAAGACGGCGTAGAATTTAATGGAGTAATCCAAGGGGAAGATATCATAAAAAATAAACAATAATCTTAAAAACGGTATAATTGCTTTAGACAAAATGTTTTATAAATCTTCAATGATGTAATACATATCGTTTTATAAAAATATACACTTTTTATAGCATGGAGGGCCATTAAGAACCCTCTTAACGCGTTAAGGGTTCCCAACTTTTCGTATATACTCTTTTTTACGACCCTTTACTACACATGTTCTTCTTTTTAGGTCAGATGGTAAATCACAATGTGATGGACATCCATCTGCAACTCTATATAAACTACAAGATTTCTTTATTCTTCTACCTTTCACTTTCTCTTCTATTACTTTATCATTATTTGATACATTATTATCATAATCTCTTAATGTCGTCATTTTACCATCAATTTTATATAATTTAGTACAATAATCATTCACATTTAATCGTGTTGTTTTATAAATTTTATTTGGTTTAGTAAATTCACTCAAACATAATCCTGATATATCTACATCCAATTTCAAATTTTTATTTTCATTTAATCCATAATAATTATATAAATAAATTAATAAATCACGTAAATTAAAACTTAATGCATCCGCTTTTTTATATTTACTATAATCTTCTTTATGCTTCTGATAACATTCTTTTTCATCTAAATATTTTCCTTTTCTTATATCATAATATCTAAATAATATATCTTTACTTTCTACATCATAATTTTCTAAATACTTTTTAATATATTCACTTAATATACTTCCAAATGGTGTACTTATATTACAATCACCCCAATCTTGTAATGGATAAAATAATTCATTTTTAGATTTATTTACATAAAATTTATATTTATCGTTAATAACCGTTTTATATTCTTCATTCATTCTATGAATAAGTTTTTTCATTATTGTTATTTCAGATTCTATTATCTCTCTTTCACCTATTTTCTCTTTTACACTTTTTTTACTATGAATATAATGAATTGTTGAATAAATCTCTTTTATTTCTTTATTAAATATTTTCTTCTCTTCTTCTGTATAATTACTGCTTTCTATTTTATTATTGATTTCTCTAATATGTACATTACATTTTGTTATAATTCTATTATAATCACTTTCTAATGGGATATTATTATAATGTTCTGTTTCATAATTATTAATAAATGTTTTAATTTCTTCTATTAAATTTTTAGTTTTTTTAAAATTTTCTTCCATATCATCTAATTCTTTCTCTTTCTTTTCTATCATAATAGTATGTATTGCTTCATATTTTTTAGTAAAATTTATTAATGTTGTTATTAATATTCTGTTATTTATTAATTGTTCTAAAGTATAATGGTCATTATTAAATAAATATTGTAAATTATATTTATTTTTTTCTAATGTTTTTTGAATATATTTATTAATTAATATTTGAATTTCTTCTTTATTTGCAATTACTTTATTAGTACTATTTCTAATTTCAATATTTATTGGAAATTCCGATACAAAATCTCTAAAATTATTATTATACTCTTGCGATATAGTTACATTTGGACATATATGTAAATCTAATAAATCTTTTAAAGCCATGTTTTTAATATATTTGCGAATACGATTATTTAAATTTCCTGAAAAAACACACGGGTTAAATGAACCATTATAATAATTGAAACTATCTTTTTTTAAACCATATTGATGCTGAAAAGCATATTCTATATACCTTTTTTGTTTATTATATTTATTATATAAATTTGTATATTTCTTTATTTTATCATAAAATGGTTTATTAAATATTTTTAATTTTTCAAAATCACCTTTTATATAAGATTTAATATTATTTATTATATATATTTTTTTATTTTTTAATTTAATACTTTTTTTTAATATCGATTTATATTTTTGACTATTTTTTTCACTTATTTTTTCAATTATTTTATCAATCGTTTTTATTTCCTTTTCTATTTTTTCTAATTTAGAATTAGCATCCTTTTTTGCATTATGAATTTGTTCTAATTCTTTATCTTTTATTTCTTTTATTAACATATTTATGTTTTTAATATCTTTGTATATATTATTTAAATATTTATTATATATTTTTATTATATTTTTATAATCACTTATTTTGCTATTGTTGTTTAATAAATATTTCATTTTTAATAGATTTGCAAACGGATTAAACCAAGTAATTGAATCACTACAATTTGTATATACTCGTACATTCGGTTCAAGTGCAAAATAATTATCTTTTATACGCATACCGTGCGCAAATACATACACATTTTTATACTCCATTTTTATATAATCTATTTTTTATAAATATATTTTTATTTTTTATTTTTTATTTTTTATTTTTTATTTTTTATTTTTTATTTTTATTTTTTATTTTTATTTTTTATTTTTTATTTTTATGAAACTCACAATGTTTTGCACAAAGTGCCTTCAAATAATAATGACACGAATAAAACCACTTCAACATAAATATTCAACATAAATGTTTAACATAAATTCTCTGCAATCTTCCCATTTCAGCCAATCGTCACACAAGGGTCGATTAAGTAACTAACCCACAAGATCTCTCAGCCTACTGTCAATGAACATTCTCAATGCCCAATTTTATTATTTCATCAGTTGTAAAATATTAAGACTTGCCTCCGCATTATAGAGAAGCATAATGCTCCACTCAAATAAGCGAACAAATCTATAGAAGTGTCTCCGTATTATCGAGGAACATAATGCTCTACTCAAATAAACGAACAAATCTACACTACTGCTCTGTAGTATCCAAAGTGACAGGTTCCCCCAGTTCACCCTTCAACATATCACAGTAATTCAATCACAACTGAACTATGAGGACCATACTTTTCACACACATTGTCGCCTATTACCGGTAACTTTACATGCTAGTACAATTATTTTGCTGTAAACTAACTTCTTCTTCTTTCGAATGGATTTTAATTTCAACATTATAACCATACAAGGTCACTCTTTATTTATAAAAAAAAATTTTATAACATTATATCCATCAATTTTTTATAAAAATAATATATTTATTTACGTTATATATTTACATATTTAATATATTCAGTTTACGTTATAAAAATATACAAAATATTATATACGTTAATATTTCTTTTACACAAAAATATATACATTTCAATCGAATACTTTATTCAACTAATATTTATTCTTTTTCTTTTTAATATTACTTTCTTTAATTCGCTTTATTTTATCAATTTCTATACTTCCACGTTTGTTATACACATAATTAGCAATATTCTCCGCACTTGTACGATTTTTTAACAAATCAGTAAGACAATTCATCAAAAAATCTTTATTTAATGTTTCGCTCTTTTTCCTTTGTATTAATTCAATCTCCGAATTATCCTGTTTACTTTTAATCGAATCAATCTCATTTTCTTTCATAAATTGTAATAACTCCTTCTCATATTCTTGTTTCTCTTTTTTTCGTTCCCTTAAAGCATTCATTAATGCACTAATTTCATCATCTAATTTTATATAATTATTGATTTTCATCTTAAATTCATTAACATCTTTTATCTTTTTTATATCCAATTTTGCTTTTTCCCCTCCATCCTCTTTATTTTGATTTGAAAATTTATCAAAAGCCATTGGATTTGGTTCCATTTTTTTAGGATATAATGATTGAATTAATGGCTTTTCACTTTTAACACTACTCTTGCTTTGTATACCACTTTTTGAACCTAATGAACTTATACTTGAAACCGATATATGAGACTTTTTACTTATTTTACTCACTATTGATTCATTATCATATTCTTTAACTCTATTTTTTATAATTGGTTTATCATAATTATTCATTTTTTGCGATTTTATACTTCCCGCCGATAATGACGATATTTCTGACCGCCGGTCATCATCTTCATAACTTATAACCCGATTTGGATTATCTTCCCCTACCGAAAACTGAATTGAAGATACTGATGATTTATGAGATTTTATTGATTTATGTGACCTTTCTGACCTTTCAGAATATTCAGATTTATGGGATTTTTTACTCTTTATTGACCTACTTTCCATTAAATCATATTTTGGAATATCATATGATATCATTGATACACCACTTGCTTTCATTAAATTTGCTTCCGTTAATGGTATTATATTCGGTTTTCCATTATAATTTGATTGCTTTTCATAATAACCATTTTCTTGTATCGGAATTGTAGGCTTGTTTAATACACGATATTCATCTGGTATATCTAATAAACTCTTCTTTTGCACTACATGCGGTACTATTTCCTCAAATTCACCTTCATCACTATCACTTACTTCATCCTGTATATCATCTAATATATCCCTTAAACTTGGTACTCTACTCATTTTTATATACCCTTATTTTAGTAACACTTTTTATTTTTTACTTTTTAACTAAATATACTTATATAAAAAATAGATTTTCTCTTTTTCTCTTTTTCTAAAAAATATATATTTATACTTTTTAACTAAATTCTTTTTTTTATAAAAATAATATTAAAAATATGCATTTGTAATTGGTAGTGCATTAGCACTACTGTGCACACCATAGTGTGCATTACGCGGACAAAAGTCCGCATGCGCAAAATCCGCTTTGCGGATTTTCGCCTCACGCCGTAAGGCGTGCCTTATTAACAAACACTAGTGTGTTTGTTAATATTTGATAATTCTAAAAGAATTATCACTCTTTTCATCTCCTTTTTTATAATATTTTTATTTTACATTATTCTGACGCATCCTTTTCATTATCATACATCACATGTTTAACCATTTCTATTGATACTAATAAAATAAAAAATTGCATATATTTTATTTTTGGAATATTCTTAAATCCTGTTTTTAACACCACATTATATATTACATATAATGATAATGCTTTGATTCCAAATTTAAATATTCTTAACATTTGTATTGCTAAATATACTTTCATTATCATTACATTCACTGTATCATTTTCACTAATAATATATTTTAGTGGTCCGTCAATCGTCACGTTATGTTCCGACATTTCTTCTTTTTATATATCATATATTATATGATATAAAACATTATTTATTAAAAATCATTTTTTTATACACTTTATTTACACTTTATTTACGCTCATTGTTAAACTTTATTTCATACTATATTACACCATTTTAAATCTTATGGTTACAGTAAACCGCAAGATAATTTAGATATGACGCATAAATGATGATTTATCAACCTCTTTGAGGTTAGATAAATCATCTATGTTTGTTACTCCATCTAATCCCTTCGGGATTGATGGATAACCATTGGGTGCCATTTTAAATCATCAGCGGTGTAAAATGCTTTAGAATTCTATTCTTTATTTATTGAAAAGCATACTACATAATATTACTAATAATAACGCTTCTACATACGAAATTTCATTGAAATTATTTGTCACTTCTTCATATGATTTACTAGATACACTATATATTAATGTTGGCATTACATGATTATACGCTATCTTTACTACAAATGATCTTAATAATAAGATGATTAAGAAAAATAATAATAAATAAAAAAATGCACTTACCGGATTAGAACCACTTCCTCCACCACTTATTACACTATTCTTGCCTTTAAATAAACTTATAAAAGCTTGCGTTAATTCACTTTCTATACCCATTTTTATATTTATATTCTATTTTATATAAATATTTATTTATATATTTATTTATATATTTATATATTTATTTTTGTACTTATTTTACATATTATTCATTTATATATTTATTTCTACAATCTTCTGAACAATAATAATTATCTTTATAACAATACATTATACCATCTATTTCATTATTACAATTATAACAAATATGGTTATAATATTTATTTATTATTTCTATTTTATTTTTATAAACTCTTTTCATTATATTTTCATCTATATAAACAATTAAATCTATTAAATTTATAATGATAGTTACTAATGATATTTTATGATTTATCATTATTTACATTTTTATTATATATGCATATAAAAAATATTATATATTAAAAAATAAAATTATTTTTATTCTTTTATTTTTTATATAACATCCTTCTTCTACATTCTTCTGAACAATAATAATTGTCATACATACAATAAATTTCACTATTCTTAACCTCTCGACTACAATACTTACACTTTATATACATACACGTTTCTATATATTCTATCTTTTCTAATAATTCTATTTTAGATTTACTCTTCATAAATGGCGTCTTATCCTCTATATTTAATATAAACTTACTTTGCTCATTATTATCTTCTTCATTCAAATAATCTTTGAATTCTTGATTTATATTAGCAAATGACACCCGTTTTTTAAATACTTTCTTATTTACAATATTCAACTTTTCATCAGAACTTTTATCTTTTATTACATTTTCTACTTCTTTTTGATTAAAATAATATAATGATGCCATTTTGGTTAAGCTTCTACTCGGAATTAAAATAATATACGTATATAATTTATCACATACACATCCTGAATTCGTATTCAAGAAATTACATATGTTTCTTATCATTCTTTTTATACACATTCTTCATTACTCTATATTATTATATTTTTTATTTCAATTATTTATTTTTTATTATAACGTAAACAATATTTTTATTCTATTTTTTTTATATTATTTAACGTAAATCATTTTTTTATACCACATTATTATAGTATTATTATATTAAAATTATGAATAATCATTGCTACTGCCATTCATCTTGTTGCTCTCATTCTTCACACCCTTCTTATTGTAATTCTTCTTCTACAACTTCATTAGCTTCTTCTTCTTCCTCATCTTCTTCTTCTTCATCATCTTCTTCTTCGTGTAATTCACCTAAAATTTGTTATTTATCAGGTACTAAAGAAACATTTTATAATGAAGATTATCAAATTTGTAATAAAATCAGGTCATCTTCTACCTCTTCAATATCACATTCTTCTCAACTAGAAAATAATTATTCATATGTTACATATAAAACAAATCATACAAAAGATAATCATACAAAAGATAATCATACATTTATTCATTCTAATCTTTATTTAAAAATACTTTTTAAAGGACGAATTGGTTCATTAAATTCACTTGTTATTAATAATAAAAATATTAAAGAATTTAAAAATATTGGTATATATAAATATTTAAAAGTTGATGATGGATATTTATTATTTTATATTCAAGAAAAAAATAAAAATATTGATTTTGAGTATTATATTAAATATTTTAACAATCCATCCGAATTCTTATTTATTAAAAATGGTATTATTGATAAAATTATTGAAGAAGAATTAAATATACAAATGTATTTACAAACTTTACTCAAAAATGATCACAAATTATATAAAGGAAATATTTATGTTATGGAAAATAATAAATATTTACAAAATATAAAACCACTTGATTTACTATTTTATTCTTCACAAGCACTCTTTTTATTCAAAAAATAACATAACATATTTCTCGTTTTTTTATTTTTTTATTTTTTTTATGATATATTATAACATTATATATATCATTTATATGAATAATAACCAAACTACATATGAAGGTAAAGTTATTCAAAAAGGTCTCTTTTTTTCCATAGATACATATCCATCTTATAAAACTAATTTTGTTAAAAATTTTTTATATAGTCAACTATTACCCAACGATATAATATTATATAATATCTTAGAAAATGATTATATAAATATTATTAAAATTAAATATCGCAAACCTTTTTATACTATTGCCATTTTTATAAGCCTTGACCCAAATAGTAATAAATATTATTTTTTTACACCCCTTTTAAGTCGCAATTTTAATTGTTTTATTAACGGAAATTTTTATGACAATAATCAGATTTTAAAAAATAATATAATTAAAAACCATCGTTATATTATTAAAATTACAAAAGATTCTAATATTTTAATTGAAGATTATGGACACATTTCCGAAAGAATAAATGACCATAAAATATTAAATGCTATTTATAATGATTCTTTTTTAGAAAATACTCCTTATTATAATCTTAAAATTAATAAACTACCCGAAAATATCAACTTTTTTACAAAAGATTATCAAAATCTTCAACATTTAAATACTTTTAATATTGATCCAGTTCAATCTAAAGATTTTGATGATGCACTATCTTTTGATAGTGTTACTAAAAAAATATATGTTCATATTGTGGATGCTAATCAACTGCATTTAGGAAGCTTTATTGAAAAACGTGCTGCACATTTAGCTTTAACATTTTATAATCATTTTGAAAATTCAAATATGTTACCTAAAAATTTAAGTGAAAACCATTTTTCTTTATTATGTGGCAAAAAACGACACGTTATTACTATTGAATTTGTTGTAGATGAATCTAAAGATTTTAATAAAGGAAAATTACCCATTTTATATTATGATATTTATCCAAGTTCCATTATTGTTAAAAATCGTTATGATTATGATAATGTATTAACTTTGGAAAATGATGGTTGTAACGGATTTCCTTACTTAAAAAGTTTATGCGAAAAATATTATCAACGACGGCTTAATGTTGTTCAACCAACCTACAGAATTGATTATAATAACGGCAAATTAAATGAAATATACTACGAAAATATGAATAGTTGGAGTCATACTTTAATTGAAATGATGATGATTAATGCAAATCACATTGTTACTGAACATATGAATAGTATAAGTATAAATAAAATACCACAACGCATTCACCCTGAACCCATTTCTTTAAATATAGAAGACCATATTACCGGTGATGAACTTATTGATAGCATTATTATGATACAAAAATATAGAACAGCAAGTTATAATAAAGATACACACGGACATTATGGTTTAAATTTAGAACATTATACACATTTTACAAGTCCTATTCGACGATATAATGATGTGATTGTTATGAGAATGATGAATGGTTATGTATATGAAAATTTAGATGATTTATTAGAACATATTAATAAACGCGAAGCATTAAATACCGATTTTGAAAAAATATATAAACGCTGGAAATTATTATCTTATTTAGAAGATCATAAAGATACTACTTATGATGCTTATATTACAAATGTTACAAAATTCGGTATTAAATTTTATATTAAACCTATCGGTTTTGACGGATTTATTTTACAGAAAAATTCGATTTACCGAGTTGGCGAAAAAATCGCATTAAAATGTAATTATGTCAATTTCACTTCTTTTGATGATATAAATTGGACTATTTTATAATTTTTATTTTTTATTTTTTATTTTTTTATGATTTTTTATTTATTTACAAAATCAGCCAAATGCTGATTTTCTTAGTTGCCCTAAAAGGGACTTACAAATAAATATTTTTATTTGTTTTTTTAGTTAAAAAGTGTAAATCCACTTATTATTCTCTGGAATAAACCGAGAATCAGTGTATACATAACCAAACTTATACTTACTATAAACATCTTGTTCAAGCATCAGTCGCTTACGCGTACGCTTAGGAAGGTCCTTAAAAGGAGCATACATTTGCTCCTCCATAGCATCCATCAGTCTCTTATGTTCATCTTTAACAAATTGGGTAATAACCCAATAAGTAAAGTATGTCTCACTAATATCGAACCCATAAACTTCACACTTCACAATCATTTCCGCAGTACGCGGAATCTGAAAAAGAGTGTTAAGTTGAGTGTCCATAAGTCGGAGACCATCATAATCGCTATGAATAATTCGGATTACACCAGAGATTGAAAAAATCCGATGTTTAAACCAATAATCACAACTATTGTTAATGTTCACTTGAGTAGTATAAAGAATATCAGGGTTACGAGAATTCACAGAATAAATCTTAGAAGTCTTGTCATTCACCGTAATAGACCAATCATCAAGGTAATCAGGGAACATCGCAAAAGTACGAAACTCCTGATGGAGTGTATCGTAAATCGCATGTTGTTCGGGAGTAACAAAATAATAACTCTTACTGAAAATAATAGAATCAGATGAGCTAGCGCAACGCAGCTGTTTCTGTTCACTCTTATCTTGTCTAGCACGCTCTTCAGGAGTAGCAGAATAATAATCCGCGTTGTAATGAAGAGAAGCCGCCATTTTGTTAAGATACGTTAGTATGTTAAGATATGCCTAAAACAATTAATATTTTAATAAAATATTAACGTTAGTATGTTATAATCATTTATTACATATTTAATCTTCTTCTTTTTTTTAAGTAAATTTTTTATGGATTAAAAGAGATAACGTAAATAAATTATAACGTAAATAAATTTTATATAAATACTATTTTATTAAAAAATAATATTTTTAATAAATATAAAAAGAATAATTATAATTAAATTATATAATTAAAAATGAATTTTACAAAAGATAATTCTGGATTTATTTGCCATAGATGTTTATATGTTTGTTTTGGAAAAAGTGATATGGTAAAACATTGTAATAAAAAAAATATATGTAAAAATAACTCAAATTGTTTATTTAATCAAACTGAATATAAAGATTTATCATAAAATAATAGATATTATTTTAGTAATGATATTATAAATATCAATTTTTTAACATTACAAGAGTTAAAATATATAGTTTTACATCATAATAATAATTTTATAAATATTCTAAACGAAAATTTAGAAAAAGAGTTAAATATTGAAAAATATAATAAAAGTGTAAAAGAAGATAATGAAATTATATATAATAAAAATTATATAATTTATGAAAATAATATTAGAAAGTTCAAATGTCCGCATTGTAATTCAAAATATATAAAAAAAGATACTTTATATAATCATTTGGTAAATAATAAAAATTGTATTTATAAACAAAATCTAAATAAATTATTTTTAGATGAATTATAAAAAAGTTATGTAAAATAAAGAATTAATAATTTCTTTAAATATACGAAATTTCGTATAAAATTTACTTAAATTTCGCCGAAATAAGAAAAATAATATTAAATAATTTAATTAAAAATACTAAAATAAAAAAAATACGAAATTTTCTTTATAAATACGAAAATTATAAAATGTAACGTTATATTTTATAATTTAATTTATTAATTTAATGATTATTATGTAGGTATAAATTAATTTATTTTAATTCGCAATTAATACGAAATTTTATGTCAAAATTTCTCCGCTTCCTCCGCTTTCGCCAATTTTAGAAAAACAACAACATTGGTTTTGCAAAGTCCGTCAAAACTTTTAAAATTTTGGAAATATAAAAAAGTCTTTTATTTTCTGAGACTTTATTTTGCAATGTTGGTGAATTTCTAAAATCGGCGAAAGCGGAGGAAGCGGAGAAATTTTGACATAAAATTTCGTATTTTTTAAGAAATAAATTACATTAAATAAAGTACTACTATATATGGTAATATGTTTATTTATATAATATTAACCATTTAATAATAAAATAAAATAATTTCTTAAAAAAAATGATTTTTTCGTATTTATATTTATTTTTTTAAATTATAAAATAATAGATATAAAAAGAATTTTATATATTTATATAAAAATGAAATTTACAAAAGAAAATTCTGGATATGTTTGTCATAGATGTTTTTATATATCTTTTTCTAAAAATGATATGAATAAGCATTGTAATAAAAAAAATTTATGTAAAGCAAATTATAACTGTTTATATTCAGATAATGAATTTAAAGAATTATCTGTAAATAATCGTTATTATTTTACTGAACATACAGCAAATATAAATTTATTATCAATTTCACAATTAATTTGTTTAGTTACAAAATACAATAATAATATTATAAATATAATAAACAATGTTAGTGAATTAAGTAATTATAATAACAAAAAAAGTTTAGTTCAAAATAAAAATTTAGAAAACAATTTAGAAGACAATTTAGAAGACAATTTAGAAGACAATTTAGAAGACAATTTAGATGACAATTTAGAAGATAATTTACAAGATAAAGAATTAGTTAAAAAAGAAGATTATACTGTTTATGTAAACGGTGTGCGTAAATTTAAATGTTTAAGATGTGGGTCTATTTATTTAAGAAAAGAAAATTTAGAAAGACATTTTAAAAATAGTAAGAATTGTGAAAGTAGAAGAATATTTAATTTAACAGTTATTGAAAAAAAAGAATTAAATAATATGAACCATCCTTCTCAAATAAATATTCAAAATCTTAATAATAATGTTCAAAATAATAATAATATTCAAAATATTCAAAATATAAATAATAATAGTTCTCAAAATAATTATAATTTTGAATTAAAAGATTTTGTTGAAAATAATTATTCCCATTCTCATATTCCACGTAATGCGATTCAAAATAAAGATTTTTATTTACACAAAAATTTCTTAAATTTAATTATGGAAAATGATGAAAATAAAAATATTTATTTTGATGGTAAATACGCTTTTGTTTATACCGATGGTGGTTTAAAACGTATTCAAAGTGATAAAGCTGGATATTTAGTACTCGAAAAATTAGATAAAGCCATAATTTCATATATTTATTCGAATCCACAATCTTTAAAAGAGGATTTTTCATATGTTGACCGTTATTACAGTGTTATGAAAAATAAATATATATTTGATACTATACACAAACCTTATAACGTTGATACTAAAAAATTCGATTATTGCGAAACGCGAAATATACGAACTCGTGATAAATGTTTATCTGAAATTACCCAAATTTGTAATTTACATAAAGATAAAACAAAAGAAATTATGAAAATTAAAGAATATGACAAATATGAAATTGATGCAAATTATCAAGTCAATATTCCTAACTACGAATCTTCAAGAACTCGTAATAAAGGATTTATTGATTGTTCTAAATATTATTAGGTATAATACAATAAAAAAATAAATTAAATAATATTTTATTTAATTTAATAAACTTATTTAATCTAATTACAAATAAAATTAAAATAGTAATTTACTTGTGTGTTATCATTTTAGAGTATTACTCTAAAATAGTAACTCATCTTTTTTCTTTTTTAAATCTTTATTTCGCACACGTGTTGAAGCATAATCTTCAATATCTGGATTAAATATATCTAATATTTGGATATTATGATTATTTGTCAATTCTTTAATTGGATTTCCATGAGTATTAATAATATTTTTAATTTTTGAAGTATAAACATCGCGTGAACGACGTTTATGAGTTAAATTATAAAAATATTTATCATCGTGGTCATAATCTTTAAAAATTGTATCATGTTTAAAATGTC
>JACCDX011252484.1_pt1 | contig 14535 bp, 12 predicted proteins | sample 7449681 | NCBI WGS metagenome assembly JACCDX01 (sample SAMN15323450, study PRJNA562643) | freshwater metagenome | isolation source: river surface water | place: USA:Blue River Watershed | collected 2017-08-18
TCAGCTCTTTGACGCGCTCAAACTCGTTGATCAACGTAGCGAGTTGAATTGGCTCGATACAGTAAGGATAAGTGGGCACCCCCAATCGCGTATACCGAAAAGCAAATGCTTTGAGGGCTTCTTTGAGTGGCTTTGTGAGTGAACCCATGTCTGTGCCTTTAGTTTCTTGGTGGATTGTTAGAGTTTGATAGTTGCGATTGGATGTGAGGTATCAACAGCACGGTACGCTTTTCACGCCCTTTGGCATTTAGGTGCATCACAGAGTCAAAAAAATGGTCCCTCGGAAAAATCAATTCGGAGCGTCCATCAATAACTGGCGCTAGCGGGTGAAGTGCGTCAGAAAATCGATTTGAACTCAGATTAACTTGCTCAAGGTCGAGGCCATCAACAGACATATAGGGTGTGTTGGCAAATACGACTTTGATCTGTTGAGATTTTAGCCTAGCAATAAAGTCCGATAGCTTCTTTAATGTTTGGGGACAAAGTCTTATGTCTTGGTCAGCCCGTTGAGGCGGACCAGTGTAGTTACTCTCATCTACACTTTTAACATTCCCCAATTGATCCATATTGTAAATTGAGTAAATTGGTTCAACTGGTGTGGCTGGGCGATTCAAAAATTTTTTAATTATTTTTTCATCATCGAGCGCTGCGAGTCTAGGCGCTACGATTTCTGGGCGAAATCGTGCATCAAACCTAGCTTGAACCATCTCTAGGGGGAACAGGGCACCTAAGTCGGGGATTGAGAGAATTTTTTGCAAAAATCCCTTGTTTTCCCAGAAAGCATAGTTCCATGCTAACGCGTTACGAAGTTGCCATGGTCCGTAACCAGGATTCTCTTCTCGGCAGTAGTAGTCTGGTTCAAGCGCCAGAATCACTAGATCGCCCGGTGATGAAACAGCAACGACCTCCTCAAGAATCGTGTCTAAAGGTAGCCCACCCATAAGCCCTAAATTGATCGTGGGGGAATTCAATGCCTTGCTAATCAGGTTCGTATCAACGTTAAAGAGCGTGCTCGATCCAGAAGCAACGATGATTTTGGGCACGTTGCCAATTTTTTTTGCAACGTCGCGTTTAAACACTAATAATTCACGCACCCAATACTCAGCAGCGACTGGAGTTGGGAAAAGAATAAAAATGAGTGAATAGAAAAAAACCACACAGGCAATGAAACTACTTGCAAAGTAGATTAAGAAGCGCATTGATCAGAATTGATAATATAAAAAGCTAGATGGCTTATTTGATGCGAGCGCGAGTAGAACCGCAAAAAACAATGCACCTAGCGCACTAGCCCAAATGAAATTCCCCTGCCATGTAAGCCAACGCAGTATTCCGTCTAGCGGTTTGCGTTTTACTAGTGGTCGTGCACCCAGATCCTCGCACGCAATTTTGTATGGTTGCATCATTTGATGAATGTTGGGTAGACCCCAAACAATCACATGACCAAGCAATAGTAATGAAAAGATATACCAGTATGATTGCTGCAATAATTTGTTTGGGAAGATGCCATCAAAGGTAATCCCGGTAAAACCTAGGCTAGAAGTCGCGATTGCAAATTGCGATGCAATCGTCGAGGGAAGAGATATGCCGTGTAACCCCAACATGGCCGAGCATATTTCTAGAGCAGATTGAAGGGTATCCGCTCTAAAAAATACCAGTGCCACTACCACACAAAGGTAGGTTAACCCGCAAGAACACAAGCGACTGATGCGTGTGCCTTGGGCGGGTAATCGATGCTTTTTCTTAAAGGCGCGCCACCAGTGATTGATGATCAGGTAGCAACCATGGAGTAGCCCAAAAACAATAAATGTGTAATTGGCGCCATGCCAAAACCCAATAATAAAAAAAGTAATCAGTGTTGGCAAAACGAGCGTGTAAAGTGTCTCAAGTAAAAAATGCTTACCTAGTCCAAGACGCATCAATTTAAGTGAGATTGGGGTGTACAAATATTCGCCGATATATTTGGTCAAAGACATGTGCCAGCGTTGCCAAAAATCAATCATACTCTTCGCTTTAAATGGAGAGTTAAAGTTGAGCGGCAGACGAATATTAAAAATTAACGACAGTCCTATCGCCATATCCGAGTAGGCAGAAAAGTCAAAGTAGAGTTGTAATGTGTAGGAGAGCGCTCCAACCCAGGCTTCAAAAAAATTGAGAGAAGTCGTTGTACCCCCAGCATTAAAAACTGGGTTTGCAATTTCACCAAAGCTATCGGCTAGGAATACCTTTTTAGCTAGACCCAGAACGAATATTGAGAGGCCAACGCATACGTTTTCGTAGTTGAATCGAAAATTTTCTGTATTGGCGAATTGCGGCATCATTTGCTTATGATGCAGTACCGGGCCCGCGATAAGATGAGGAAAGTAAGTAACAAAGAGCAGATAGCGTGTGAAGTTGTGCTCTGAGGCAAAGCCTCTTGATACGTCTACTAGAAAAGCAATTTGGGTAAAGGTGAAGAAAGAAATACCAAGAGGCAAGAGAATATCAAGAGGTGTGATTGGGGTGCTGGTAATGTCAGATAAGGCTCCGATGAAGAAGTTCGTGTATTTAAAGTACCCTAAGACGAATAAATTAATGCAGATCGCACCAATGAGAAGCGCCTTGTATGCCTCAGCTTTTTTCTCTATTCTCAGAGAATCAATTTTTTTTGCAATGGCGTAGTTAAAAATAATAGTTGCAAGTAGCAATCCAACGAAAATCGGATTCCATGCAGCATAAAAGACCAACGACGCAATTCCCAGCCACAACACCGCACTTTGTTGTGTGTGGCGAGCCGCCCACAGCATGCCTAAAAAAGTGATTGGCAAGAAAACAAAGATAAAAATATAAGAATTAAAAAGCATGTGCCTTTGTTGAGCGCGTATCAGGAAAGAGAGACAGCGTAGGCGACAAGCGCACCAACAACGCTTCCAGCAGCAAGCTCAAGTTTTGTATGGCCGATACGTTCCCGCAAAGGCACTGTTGGTGGCAGCGGACTGGCTCGGGTTAACTGATTAACCACTTTGGCTTGGATACCGATTTGTTTTCTGAGACTATTGGCATCGAGCAAGACGATAAAGGCCAGGGTAATCGCTACGCCAAAGGCTGGATGCTGGATACCTTCTTTAAGTGCTACGAGCGCGACCATGCTGGAGACGATAGCGCTATGGTTGCTTGGTAGTCCACCGTAGCCGATTAATCCAAAAGCAAGCTGTCTGGCTTTAATGCTATTGATTACAAACTTTAGGCTGCCCGCACTTAACCATGCGAGAAAAGGAGTCATCAAATAGGAGTAGTCCATAGCCGTTAGCCTCCCGAAAGGGCCCAGATACATGTGGCCACCCAGCCAGCAACCGTAAGTAGCAGCGGCCAGTCCGCTAGCAGAGCATCGGTCGGGGATTCACCGCCGTCGAGTACGTCAACGACATACCAATATCTAAAGAGCCCAAAAAGCACTAGCGGGACAGTGATGACGAGGCTGGGGTGGCTCGACATAACAAACATACTGTAAAAAATAACCGCGCAGGTGGCTGACATTTCGGCATAACGGTCAACGAGAGCTTTTGAATATTGCTTTAGTACTTGTCGGCCTTCGGTTCCGCTTTGGCTTAATTCTTGACCCCGCTTAACGGCAGCTAAATATAGTGCGAGGCACAGCGTTGTGACAAACATCCATCCTGAAACAGGAACTGAGAGCGCTACCGCGCCGGCGAGTACGCGTAAAACGAAGCCGATCGCGATTGTGAAAATATCAACGACAGGTCGATGTTTTAAAACAAATGTATAAGCAATATTTAGTGCCAGATATCCTAGGATCACCACAATGACTTGGGGACTTATAAACCAACTTGCACATAGCACTGCATAGAGCAGTACTAACAACACGAGTGCGGCAACTACAGAGACGGATCCGGAGGCAAGGGGTCGCGTGAGGGATTTGCTCGGATGCTTTCGGTCACGCTCAATATCCTTGATGTCATTAACGATATAGGTGGCGGACGAGGCGATACAGAACAACAGCGCTGCAAGCAAGGCCTGCAAACGTGAGTCCGAATGCATGAATTCGCCTGTAAAAATCAAGGGTGCTAAAACAAAGCCGTTTTTGATCCACTGTTTAGGCCGAATAAGCCGAATGAGTCCAAGCGCTTGGGTGCGAATCGATCGTTGCGTTGCAGTATCATGCATGAAAAATAGCACCTAAGCGACTTGTGGCGTTGCACAACAGGCAAATATTGGCCTTTAAGGCGGGCTGAGCATCGATGAATCACATCAAAGATCCTATGATTTTCGCATTAAACCTAGGCCCTGCAAACCTTGGGTACTTAAAATTTGCAGTTTTCTGCAATAGGCCAGGGGAGATAATATGAGGACGCAGGTTTCCTGGGGGCGCCTAAGTGACCTGCCGCACGACGTAATCCCGTTATCGAGGCCCCAAGAGCTCAAGTCTATTTTGAAGACTACGTCTCCGGGAGTCGCCCGAGGCAATGGTCGCAGCTACGGAGATGCCTGTTTGAATCCCGATGGTGTACTGTGGACAACAGTGGGGTTGGACCATCTCATCGCTTTTGATCAACAAACCGGATTATTGACCTGTGAGTCCGGTGTGCTATTGCGTGACATACAGGCACTGGTCGTGCCACGAGGTTGGATGTTACCCGTCACGCCAGGCACTCAGATGATCACCGTCGGGGGCGCTATTGCAAACGACGTTCACGGTAAGAATCACCATGGATATGGCTGTTTTGGTGATCATGTCCAGCAGATCAACTTGTTGAGAACAGACGGCGAAGAGATTGTCTGTGGGCCGAATCAACGTACAGATTGGTTCGCGGCGACACTCGGGGGAGTGGGGCTGACTGGCGTCATTACGCAAGCAACGATTCAGCTCAGGAGGATTCCTGGAAGTTGGCTAGAAACCGAAACAATTGCGTATCAAACGCTTGGTGAGTTTTTTTCCCTGTCGGACCAGTCAGAAAGTTCTTGGGAGCATTCAGTCTCATGGGTCGATTGTGTCGCCGGTGGTGGTAGTCGCGGGCTATTTATGCGGGGAAACTTTGTTGAAGATGAAGGCCGGAAGCCTCCGTTGCTAAAAACTAAGCGTATGCCGTTTGTACCGCCAATCTCGTTAGTGAATCAATTGACCTTACGCCCATTCAATGAAGCGTACTTTTGGCTAAATAAGCGCAAGCAAGGGATTCAGCGCACCCACTACCAACCATTTTTCTATCCACTCGATGGACTGCTTGAATGGAATCGGATGTATGGGCCAAAAGGCTTTTATCAATACCAAAGCGTAGTACCCCGCGAGGTGGGTGAGGCCTCGACTGCAGCGATGCTGTCTGAGATCAAACGATCGAACCAAGGATCATTTCTGGCTGTCTTAAAGACCTTTGGTGATAGAGAGGCCCTTGGCATGCTTAGCTTTGCCAAACCCGGAGTCACACTCGCACTAGACTTTCCGAATAAAGGTGCGGAGACGCTAGCGTTATTTGACCGGCTGGATTCAATCGTTCGTGAGGCGAAGGGGCGGATTTATCTTGCGAAGGACGCGCGTATGCCACGAGATATATTTGAGTCGGGCTATCCGCGTTTATCGGAGTTTAGAAAATATCGCGATCCAGGAATTAGCTCCGCGATGTCGCGTCGGCTAATTGATTAAAAATAGGGGTGTCTGTTGATTAAAAGAATTGTGATTGTTGGGGCAACTTCCTCCATAGCCACGCATTGCGCGAGGTTGTGGACTCAAGGACACTTGATTGATTTGACCTTAATTGGCCGAGATCGAGAACGATTGGAGCGGCTACAGACTGATCTATATGCGCGTGCATTAACTGATTCAAAGATTCAAATCGTTGTCACGGATTTGATGGATGCGGATGCGATACAGTCGACGACCGACCGACTTGCTGAGGAGGGGAATATTGATGTCGTACTTATCGCGCACGGCTCACTAGGTGATCAAACGGAATGTCAAAGTGATCTTAAGAAAAATAAGTATGAATTGGAGGTAAACGCGATCTCTCCTGTACTGTATGCAGAAGCGTTTGCTCAGCACATGGGTCGTTTAAATCATGGAACCTTAGCGGTCATTGGCTCAGTCGCCGGCGATCGCGGCCGTCGCTCAAACTACATTTACGGTGCAGCAAAGGGGATGGTGACTCGGTACGTTCAAGGGTTACAACACCGTTTCGCCGGGATATCTGGCAACAGGGTTAAAGTGGTCTTGATTAAGCCCGGCCCAACCGACACACCCATGACAGCTCAATTCAAGGCAAAGGGAATGAAGCTTTCGTCAGTTGAGGAAGTGTCTGCTGGAATTGTTGCTGGAATCGACGGGGGTAAGAGCGTCGTATATGTACCGGGCAAATGGCGCTTGATCATGACAATCATTCAACACATACCCGCCTTCGTGTTCAATAAGTTAAACATTTAGATCGAGCAAAGGACTGACTTGATGCGAGGGTTTGAGCCTAAAAACGATAGAACATGTTTGTCACGGCGCATGTGCAGATTTGTTCTTATAGCTGGCATTGTGATCGGATCTATTTTTCTATCAGCCTACTTCTTTGCGAGACCGTGCACAGTCGGCATTAGTTGCTAGCGCGGCCTCTTTTTGAGAGCAGCTATGCTCATGCGCGCTCGATCCTCAATTGTATCGAGCTTAATTTTCGTGCTCAGCCATGCAAGACCAAGGGCAACGCATAGAGATAAGACCTTGATCCAAAGCGGGAAATAAGTACTTTCCCCCACAAGATGGCGAAGATATTGAATGCCAATAATAAGTAAGGGGAAAACAAATATGATTTTGGCTGCGTCAGTGAGGTGCGGTACTGTACGCAGTTTCGGCACTGTAAATGCCAATAAGACAATGGCACTAAAACTTACTAGCACGTAGTCTAAAAAGCGCACGCCTAGCAGACGGGTATGAATGAGTGGCAGTTCATTAATGAAAAAGCCTTTATTGGTCGCTAGTCCGATAAAAAAAAGCCATGCAGCGATGATTGGAAATCCTAGGCCAATGCGCAGTGCATGGGCATCAAAGAATCGTATGGCACGTGTAGCGTACGCACCAACTCGATTCAAAACAAGGTCAATTCTTGCGGTAGCTAAGTCAATACACGCTGCCAACATAAAAACGTACGCGCTCGAAATGACGACTGCAAATACCCGAAGGCCATCTACTGTCAAGAAATGCGCTGTATATGCAAGGCCTAGCGCCATAAATAGGGCGACTACAAAGAGCGTTTTTCTTTGTAAGGCAAAGTAACCAGCAATCGCTAAATAACTCATTAAAAATACTAGCCCTGGCGTCAACCAAAATTCCCAAGGTGACTGGTTGTAATGATTGATAAAGAGAGTCAATCCTCCGTCTAAGACGACGTCGGCTCGCGATATCAGTTTGTATTCGAATACATAGAACCAAAGGCTAAGTAAAACTCGGCTGGAAATCAGTCCTAGCGCGATAAATTTTAGTGATTGAATGCGTAACGCTCGAGCGCTTGTGGGTGAACAGGACCAAAGTAAGGCTAGTGCACTGAGAGCAAATACGCTCATCGAGAAGTGAGATAGCCCTGCTAAAAGTGAACCCAAATATATGCCCAATGCACGGCGTTGCAGGGCGATGAACGATAGAAATGCGATGGTTAACGGGTCAGGAAATCCCAGTCGATAATGCGACAGGTACGTAAAACTAATCCCAAAGATTAAAACAAATAGAAAAGCCTTTGCCGTACTGTTAAAAAAACGATGGGTAAGAATTGCAAGAAAGGGTAATAGAGAAATCGTTAGTAATCCGCACAAAAATCGATAGCTTTGAGAGGATACGCTCGCGCCAAGAATTTTTGCGGACAGTGGTAGCAGAATAGATTCTGCAATATAGGTGGTAGTCGGGTGAGCAATATTTTTTGAAAAAACGGCATACCACTCAATGTTCTTATCACTGACATCGAAGGCGCTTGATAAAGCCGGGTTAAGAAAAAAAAGATAGCTTCCAAATACAAAGCTAAAAAGAACTAATGCAATATAGGGCCAGCGATTTTCATTATTATGCATGGCAGTTCGCTTATTACTGAAGTTCGTGACGCATCAACATTGCCTCAAGCTGGTCAATGCACACTTCTTTTGAGAAATGTTTTTTCGCATACGTTAATCCCGACTGACCTAACTGCTCAAAGTTATGGCCATTTTCTATCAGCTTCGTTAGGGCGTCAGCGCAAGCATCCCAATCGCCAGAGTATGCCGAGACACCGCACTGTGCATCAAGAATGAGCGCGTGCCCATCACTCGCATGGTGCAAAAACGCGACGATCGGTAAACCTGCAGCCATATGGCCCATGATTTTTCCGGGCACGACAGGCGTTTGGTTATCTGGACTCAGGCAGACTAAGCCAATGCTGGATGCCTTTAATAAGTCAGGGTATGCATCTCTAGAAATGAAACCCTCAAATCGTACATTTGGTAGATCTTTATCTTTGGCTAATTGCATCAGACGACCCTTTTCCTTCCCGTCCCCAACAAGCAAAAAGAGTAAATCTGGTTGGTCACGCATACGATCTGCAACACCCAACACCAGCTCTAGATACTGGGAGGGACCCATCACACCAGCAAAAACAGCAACGTATTTTTGTGTGATGCCCCATTCTTTTTTGTAGTCAATCTTCGGCTTGTTTTTTGTATGGTGACCGATATCAACCCAGTTATGCAAGATTTGCAGTTTTGGCTCGATTGAAGGGTTTTGCGCTAGTAGCATTTTTCGGTTGCCCTCCGAATGCACAGTCACAATGTCAGCGGTGCGATAGGCAAGGCGTTCTAGTAACCGAAAAAATTGAATTTGTAGTTTGTTTTTTAAAATGCCCAGATCGATGGCATTTTGTGGAAACAAGTCTTGTACGTTCAGTAAGTTGCGGACCCCCCGTCTTCTGAGCCAACTGCCTACAAAGGCAAGGGGCAAGGGTGGGCTGTAAACAATGACCGAATCTGGATGGATTTTATATTTACGTAGCTTAACTAAAAATTGTATAGGCATCGCCAACTGAGCCAATGCACGAATGATGTAGTTAACATTGTGATGTGGCAACGTTTTAACTCGGATAACAGTGATCGAGTCCTGAACTTCTAACTCGTCAAATTTCTTGGGTTCTTCGCGAAGGTCAAGGTTATATTCCGGCCAAGTGGTAATAACCGTAACTTCGTGCCCTCGTTGTGTTAACTCTTCGGCCAATTCAAGCATCAAATGTGAAGCAGACCGAATCTCGGGTGGGTACGAGTCGGTGACTAGCAATATTTTCACATGGGGCTCACATAAACTGAATTTACAGACACTACCTGCCCGGTAGCTAGTGCTTGCTCTATCGCAAAGATTACTGCCATCGTTGAAAAAATTTCTGCTGTATCTACAGGTTGCGAGATCCGACCTGCTGCGCACTCAACGAAGCTTCTTAGCTCCTCGATGTACCCCATTTCTTGATTGCGGGTTTTAAATGTTTCGCTTTTCCCGGCCCGGTAGTATTCGCTGACTCTGAAGTCTTTTGAAACGATGGTCTGCCCATCAAAAAATATTTCTACAAATTCCCGCGAATACGCTTTGTCACCAGACGCTGAGTAAATCAGGGTGCCGACAGAGCCGTCGTGTAACTTGTAGCTCAAGGCAACATTATCATTGTTGATGGAGCTATTGTTGTCGCCGGAGATGCGCTCCGCTGAAACGCGACTGATTTGGCTGCCTGCTAGAGCTTGAATCAGGTCGATGAAGTGAGACATTTCTCCAACAATTCGACTGCGCCCCTCCGCCTCTGAATGCACCCAATGGGATGCGGGTACAAAGCCCGTGTTGATACGCATCTGCATGACGAGCGGCGATTGCCGATTCGTCAGCCATTTTTGCATTCGAAGGGTGTGCGGCGAAAAACGTCGGTTATGACCTACAAAAAGTACAGGCAAGTTTGCTGTATTCGCCGCCAATTCACCAAGTTCGGATAGTTCGACTTCCGTTGTGCACAGGGGCTTCTCAAGAAACAAAGCCTTGTTGTATGTCAAGGCCAGTTTGACAAGGCCTGCGTGCTGGCTGTGTGGAGTCAAACCTACAACTGCATTGATACTGCTGTTTGTCCAAATATCGTGACTATCTGTGGTTTGATTGACAAAGCCGAATTTGCGTGCACTGTGCTCAACGCTAGCACCAGAGCCGGTTGCCAACGTGTGCAGAACTACCCCGCTCTGTCTTTGTAATGCGGGCAACAAGAGTGCCTTGCCGAAAAGTCCAGCCCCAATCACGCCTATATTAAGAGCAGCCCCACTCCCCAACGAAGCTGTGTGCGTTTTTTGTAGGGATAGTGTTCGTTCGATCGTGGCGTCAAACGGGTAATCAAGTAGGACACCAATTGGCTGGACTAACTGCCCCGCGATGAATTGCGTGTAGATGCTTTCTGCATCAGCAATTTGACAGCGGTGCGTGATGAGTGATTGAACATCAACTTTTTTATCATTGATTAATCGTAAAAATTCTTGAAGGTTACGTTTTTGCGTCCAACGCACCTCGCCAATCGGAAAGTCTACTCCCTCTATCTCATAGACGGGATCCAGTGAGCCTGGTCCCGCGGCTTTAGAGACGACGATCTCGACCTCTTTAAGCCAAAGTTCATTGCGATCAGGATGGATATCTGCCGTGCCTACGATGACGATACGGCCTTTTGAACGGCATAGTTGGATCGCTTGGTCTACTGGGCCGCGGTCTTTTGTTGCTGCAGTAATAATGACAGCGTCTACGCCGTAGCCTTGCGTCTGGGTTTCTGTCAGTCGCGTTAAGTCCGTAAAGTCCGTCGTGACGTGATCAAATCCATATTTTTTCGCTTGGGATACTTTGTCGGTAGCGGGGTCGATCGCGATGACTTCACAGCCGTAAGCACGCAGAATTTGAATGGTTAGTAACCCAAGGAGCCCAAGTCCCATCACGACTACTTTTGAGCCAAAAGTTAGGTTCGCGCTTCTGACGCCGTGTAGTGCGATGACACCCAGCATGCCAAAGGCTGCCTCAGCGTCCGATACGCCCTTTGGGATCGGGCAAGCTAAGTTGACGGGAATCGAGATAAATTCTGCATGTGAGGCAAAGCCTTGACCGACGCAGGCGACACGATCACCAGGTGAAAAGTCAGTTGCTGCGAGTCCGCATTGTTCCACTACGCCGGCAGCGCTGTAGCCCAGCGGCGTCGGCGTATCTAAACGCCCCATTGCCTCTTGCCAGGTTTTTAACAGGCCTTCCTTTTTTGCTTTGTCCCATGCCCGACGTACAAGGTCTGGGCGAGAGGCCGCTTTTCCTAATAAGGATTTGCGGCCAAGTTCGATGGTGGATCTTTCGGTACCTAAACTAATTAATGAGTGGCGCGTGCGCACCAGAATGCGTTTGCTGCCACATTGCGGGACGGGCACATCACGGAGTGTGACCTCGCCTGTTTTATAACTTTGTACGACCTGTTTCATTCGCGGCTTGTGCCTTGGCGAAGCACATAATTTTTCACGGCAGAAGACATCCCGGGCGGGAACTCTGCATCTCGCGAAATATCATTCCAATTGTCCTTAAACCACTGAATCGTTGTACGCAGCCCCTCCTCAAAGGTGGTGCTGGGGTTGTAGCCTAGCAGGTCTCTAGCTTTGTCAACGCTAGCCAGCAGCCTAGACTTAGTGTCCCATTTCCGTCGGTCGGTGTAGAGGAGGCCCGCAGTGTTGCCCGTCAGTTCATTGATCATCTCTGCCATTTGAACGATTTCGGTTTCGCTGGCAGACGCAATATTCATCTCTGCTCCAATTGCGGATTCGGCTGTTCCAGCTCTCAGCAAAGCGTCCACGATGTCCATCACGTAGGTAAAGTCTCGGGTCATTTTCCCATCACCAGTGATCGGAAGCGGTTGTCCTTTCATCGCCCAATATATAAAGTTCGGGATGACATTTCGATATTGGCCTGGCACCTCACCGGGGCCATAAGAATTAAAAAATCGTGTTTTGACAATAGGAAGGCCGTAGTGGTGCCAATAAAAATTGCAATACAGCTCCCCTGCCATTTTTGAGATTTGGTAGGGAGTAGTTAAGTGCATTGAGATGAAATCTTCTTTTAGCGGCAGCGGGGCCTGTGCACCGTAAATCGCACATCCAGATCCGGCATAAACAAAGCGCTTCAGGCCGCTTTGCAGAACTGCATATTCCAGTAGCTTTACCGTACCAAGTTGACTGACCAGTAGATCTTTTTCGGGATAGTCAACCGAATTCTGATTTGCAAAAAATGCGGCTAAATGAAAGATATAGTCAGGCTTTTCATGGAAAACCCGCTTTAAATCAATGTCGTTAGTTATGCTGCCTTTGACGAAAAGCACGTTAGGCAGATTCGGAATGCCCCACTCATAAGACGCCGACAAATCATCCAGAATGATCACCTTGGAAGCACCTGCATTAGCTAGGGCACGACATAGATTGCTTCCGATGGCGCCAGCGCCACCAGTCACTAAAATGGTTTTGTCTTTGTATGGTTTAGAAACGTCCACGCTAGGCACCCCGGCCACGTTAAGTAATCAACGCACATTGTAGCGTTTCCAGTGCTGGCCGGCGGGTTGCGCAATGGTTGTTGAGCTGAGGTTTTGCCTCGGTGTCTGGAGCATTTACATGCTGTGCATGCGGCGAATGATAGGTAAAAGACAGGCAACCGAGTCCATGAACGTTGTGTCGACAAGCGTCTGATTTTGGTCTGTGGCAAGTTGCGGCAGTCGTTCAGAAAGAATCTTTAGGCCCCTAGTCCCGTGTGATGCGTTAGCGATGAGCTCGCCTTCGCGTTTGCTTTTTGCGTAGGCCTCTAGCCCGGGTGGGGCCTTTTCAACAAATACGGATGATGGATAAAAGACCGAGAGATATAAGTTATTTTTAATTATTGTGTTGCATAGTGCCTCAAAGGCATCAACATAAATCTCCCGATAGCTCGCACCCTGAAGCGCATCAAATTGCGGTGATCGACTACCCAAAATTTTAGTGGTTGGGACATAGTAAATTTGATTAAACTCAGAATAGTCGACTTGGCTGAGCCTCTGAGCGGTTGCGCTGAGCTGTTTATGTTTGCAAATGCCGCCATTTTCGTTTATTTCCCGACAAATTGCGCCTGCATCAGCCTCTCCGACGTGGTAAGTCAGTACGATTTGTGCTCCCCCTGCTGCTAGTAGTTTGGCAACAAGCTCCCCCAGGCCTCTTGATCCGCCCAGAACGAGCGCACGCGTGCTCGAGAACTCGCCTTTGACAACAGACCGCGCAACAGTTGCAACGGTTGGGTTGATTGATGGAGGTGGACGGTAGATTGTTTCAATATCGCCTGTCAATGCGGTGCCCCGAAAGGCAAGGTTGATTAAACCGAACCGTGCGTCACTCTCTGACACAGAAAATTGTGCTGTTGTTGGCGATGAATCTAGTTTGCCGATGAATTTTGTAAACAAAGAATGTAAGCCAGGGCATCGCATGCCAACAACATATGACGCTAGTCCAAAGTCGACCGCCGGTCCGAGTCCATAGTTAGAGCAAAATGACGGAAATAAGACGGCCGCCAAATTGGTCGTGCCCACAGCCTCGATGCTCTGTGTGCCGAGGTTTGCGCACTCTTCGAATGTCAGTGCGAGTGGCGACTGACCGGAGCGGTGGATGGGGTGCTCCTTGGCTAAAATCGGTCTAATCACGTCGACATTGACTGCGATTGTGGTCAAAACAGCGCCATCGGCTGTGATTGTCAAGCGGCAGTGATTTGGATCCCAGGTGCAAATCACTTCTTGATCGAGGAAAACGGGCCTCACAAATCGAATTTTGAACGCGTTAGCGGACAGATTTTCTGCTAACGCAAGCGCATCAAGTGCCCAGAGAACGCCATGCATCCCATGAACGATACATCTTCCGGCCAGCGTTCGACGAGCAAACGTCTCATCGACATGGATAGGGTTGTAGTCACCCGAAAAGCGGGCGAAATCAAGTTGATCGCTAAGGGTAAAAGTTCGGGTCGCCAAAATTTTACCGGGTGTCGAGGAGGGCGAAATTTGCATTACCAACTTACTGACGGTGGGGTGAGCGATAATAGATTCTTATGAGAATTTTATGGATGAGTGATTTATGGTCGATGCAGAAAAAAATGCTCTTCGCCGACTCGTTGACGTTTTTCAAGATGTGTTTGACGACGACACGCTTGAAGTCAATGAGCAGACTATCGCTTCCGACGTTGAGGGTTGGGATAGTTTGGCGCACATACGCTTAATAGTATCAATAGAGAAGGCATTTTCTTTAAGATTTTCAGCCTCTGAAATCGCAGCCTTAGAGAATGTTGGTGACATGGCAAAGCTTATCGCGGCAAAGCAGCCGATTTTGTAAGCCTGATTTCAACAGGATAAGCGAATAATGAATTTGTTTGAGGACCTAGCTTGGCTTCCGAGGCCGACAGCGGATTTTTCGGCCAAACTCAAAGCGGCTAACAGCGCTCTAGAGCTCCGTTCTCTGGCCCAGCATGCGCTGGACGACAATCAGTTAAGGAAACTTTCAAAGAAATATCGA
>JACCDX010672887.1_pt1 | contig 14531 bp, 14 predicted proteins | sample 7449681 | NCBI WGS metagenome assembly JACCDX01 (sample SAMN15323450, study PRJNA562643) | freshwater metagenome | isolation source: river surface water | place: USA:Blue River Watershed | collected 2017-08-18
GGATAACCGCTGAAAGCATCTAAGTGGGAAGCCTCCCTCAAAACAAGTTTTCCCTATTAGGGTCGTGGAAGACTACCACGTTGATAGGCTGGGTGTGTAAGGGCAGTAATGCTCTGAGCTAACCAGTACTAATAACCCGATTGGCTTATTTTCACAAAGTTATGTGTGGTATAAATTCCACATCTATGGCTCTTGATGATTGTAAAACACATATTTAGCAGGTATTTCTCTAGTTATCAGTTTTGAATCCGCCCTTAAAAGCGGATTCATACAATGTTACTTATTGACTTGGTGACGATAGCGGTGTGGAACCACTCGATACATTCCGAACTCGCAAGTGAAACACAAGTCGCGCCGATGGTATTTGGTCTTTAGGTCCAGTGAGAGTAGGTTATCGCCAAGTCTATCAGTAACATTGATTCATGATTAAATAGTTAAAAAAACCCGCCAGGTCTTAATTGATCTGGCGGGTTTTTTATTGTCCAAAATTATTCTTAAATTTAAACGAAATCCAAAACACCAAACGTTGCTTTTTTGATAAAAATTTCCTCAGAAAATGACACTTTGTCACTTAGAAATTCTGGTCATAATTTTTTCGCAAAAACTCTCGTCATAAATTTAGTGTTTTGAATCGGTTTGGGTATAAATAATTCGAATATCTTAATTGAAATTTCATCATTCGTTCTTAAGTTAATTCTCGCTCGCCCTTTTGTAAAAATTTCAAAAAATTATCAATGAAAAATTCTGGAAAAAACCTCGTCATTTGGCTGATTATTTTTGCCATAATAATGACCGTATCACAAGTAATTACAGGGCCTGATGGAGTTGCTGGAAATAAGGTAATCTTCAGCGAGTTCATGAAAAAAGTTGATTCTGGCGAAGTTGTTCAAGTTGAAATTAAAGGCAACGATTTGGTCGGAAAATTAAAAGATGAATCACAATTTTATACTTACCTTCCTGAATATCCCAACCTAGTTGAAACCTTGGAAAAAAAAGGTGTAGAAATCACGGCTATTCCATTGGTTAGTAAGTCTGAAAAAGTTGTGGCCGGAATTTTAGGATGGTTACCATTCATTTTGATGATCGCTTTATGGATCTTTCTTGCTCGCGGATCTTCTGGATCTGGCGGTCGAGGCGGTGCTTTTGGTTTTGGCAGATCACGTGCTAAACTTTTGCAAGAAAGCAAAATTAAAGTTACCTTTGCTGATGTGGCTGGTATTGATGAGGCAAAACAAGAACTTGCTGAAATTGTAGATTTTCTAAAAGATGCAAAAAAATATACTGATGTTGGTGCAAAAATTCCTCGTGGATGTTTATTAATTGGATCTCCCGGAACTGGTAAAACTTTACTTGCTCGTGCAATTGCCGGTGAAGCGAGCGTGCCGTTTTTCTCAATTTCTGGATCGGACTTCGTGGAAATGTTTGTTGGTGTTGGTGCCAGCCGTGTGCGAGATATGTTCGAACAAGCAAAAAAATCTGCACCTTGTATAGTTTTTATCGATGAGATCGATGCTGTAGGTCGTCATAGAGGTTCTGGCATTGGTGGTGGAAATGATGAGCGTGAGCAAACTTTAAACCAAATGCTCGTTGAAATGGATGGTTTCTCTGACAATGAAGGTGTTGTTATTATCGCCGCAACTAATCGTCCCGATGTTTTGGATCGTGCTCTCTTACGTCCCGGTCGTTTCGATCGTCAAATTACGGTTCCAAATCCTGACATGCTTGGACGTGAACAAATTTTAACCGTACACTTAAAAAAGATTGCCGCTGCTGCCGATATCGATCCAAAAGTTATTGCACGCGGAACTCCAGGATTTGCCGGTGCTGATTTAGCAAACTTGGTCAATGAAGGCGCGTTAATGGCTGCACGTAAAAGTCAGCGTATGGTGACGATGCAAAATCTTGAAGAAGCCAAAGATAAAATCATGATGGGAACTGAAAGAAAATCGATGGTGATGATGAAATCAGAAAAAGAATTAACGGCATATCATGAAGCTGGACATGCGATTACAGCGCTTAATTGCAAAAATTCTGATCCAATTCACAAAGCAACAATTATCCCAAGAGGACGCGCGTTAGGGCTGGTTATGCGTTTGCCAGAAACCGATCGCTTTTCAGTTACTCGCGCCAAACTTCATGACGATTTAGTTGTGGCAATGGGCGGACGTGCTGCCGAAGAATTAATTTTTGGTTACGATCAAGTTACAACAGGAGCTTCTTCTGATATTACCCAAGCGACTAATATGGCGCGTGGAATGGTAACGCGTTGGGGTTTAAGTGATAAGGTGGGAACGATTGATTACGCTGAAGAAGACGGATCAAAATTCTACGCCGCACAAAAAACTTTCTCAGAAGAAACTGGAAAAGTTATCGACGACGAAGTTAAACGTATCGTATCTGAAGCTCTACAACGCGCTAAAGAAATCTTGGCTGAGAAAAAAGCTGATTTAGAAAAATTAGCCCAAAATCTTTTGGAATATGAAACTTTATCCGGTGATGAAATTAAAGATTTGTTAGCTGGAAAAGAAATCAGAAAAATAGCGATTGAAGATTCCACTATTTCAACAATCACTCACAGCCTTGTTCCAAAGGTTTCGGGATAGAATTAATTTAGAGTGAATGAAGAAAATAATTGCTACTTTCCTGCTGCTAAGCTGCTCGGTAAATGCTTATGCAGCATCGGAAAGTGAGCAGCAAAATATCACCAATCAGCAAAGTCAGGTTATTCAAAACCAGAAACAGATTGAGCAAGAAAAAGAATTACAAGTTGAGCTCAAACAAGTTGTGACCGATCAAACTAAAAAAGAAGCGACAGAAGAATTTGAAAAAGATGATCTCTCGGAAAATGATGGAAAAATCGTACAAAATTTAAGATCGATCCAATGTTTTCGTCCGCACACAATTACCTTTTCAAAAAATAGTTTACTCACTCCAGCTGAAGAAAAATCGCTTTCAGAAAAATATCTCAAAAAATGTTTGACCTTGGACTGGTTGCCAAAATTTGATAAAGAAGTGACAGATCTTTTGACTGATAAAGGTTATGTTACATCACGTTCCAACAGCTCGCAGCAAAGCTTGATCGATGGCGATCTGCAAGTGCAAGTGATCGAATCTTACATCGAAAAAATTATTATTAATGACGATAATTTTTTCGACAAAGCCCAAATAAAAACTGCTTTTGGTTTTGATGATTTGCCCAAAGGCGGAAAAATTTTAAATATACACGATATTGAGCCGGCACTTGAGCGCATAAATCGTCTGAGTTCCAGCAAGGTGACTGTAAAAATTATTCAAGGCAGCGCGCCAAATAAATCGATTATTGTGATTGAAAATCATCCAAAAAATACCGCCAGATTAAATCTTTCTTACGACAATATTGGCAGCAAAACAACCGGCGTAAGACGCGAAACTATTGCTTTTGCGCAAGATAATTTATTGCATTTGAACGATAGTTTTAATCTAAGCAGAACGGCAAATGACCTCGATCCCAAAAATGATAAGCGTTACAACAATGCAACAAATGGCAATTGGTCAGTGCCTTTTGGTCAACATACTTTTACTCTTAGTGGTGGAAAAAATTCCTATTTCTTTTTGACCGGATCGAGTGGAAACATTCGTGCAAGCGGCTTCACAATAACAAAAGCAGTCGCGATGGAAAGTGTTTTGATCAAGGAGAAAACCTATAAAATCAATTCTAATTTTTCTTTAAGCAATCGCGACAATCAAATTTTTACCGATGAATTGCGTAACGAAACGCAAAGCAGAAAATCCACAATCGCAACTCTGGCGCTCTCCAACACCTTATTACTTAATTCAGCAACATTATTTTTAAAACCATCTTACAACAAATCTTTGAATATTTTGAATGCCAGACAAGACGATGCTACAACCTCGCGATTCACTCCTCACGCTGATTTGGAGATTTTTAAATTTTACGCAAATTACTCCAGAAAATTTGTAATTCTAAAATCTGAAGTTCCGGCATCTTACAATTTTAGTTTGGACAGTCAGTTATCAAAAAATCATCTTTACAGCATTGATCAATTTTCTTCGGGTGGTTTTTATTCAGTGCGCGGATTCAGACAGGGAAGCATTTCCGGCGATTCTGGTTTTAATATTCGCAACGAAATTACTGTTAGTTTAGGTCAATTAATTTTGACGCAAATTAGTGATGAAAAAAAATCCACAAATCTTGCGCATTTAAATTATTTTACCGCAACACCATTTTATGATTATGGTCATGTACAAAATCGAGGCACAGCAAATGGCGGTCGTTTGAGCAGTGCCGGTTTGAAAATTGGATTTAGTAAAGAAAAAATTAAAGCATCAATGACTTTGGCTCATACGATTTCTCGTTCAAGAATGCTGACCCAAGGATATGGTGAAGGAAATACTGTCTATTTTGACTTGGGAACTGAATTGAATTTCTTCTAGAGGCTCTAAGTTCTATTCGTTAAGAGTAAAATTGCAGGAAATTTTATCTTCATTTTCTTTCAGCCATTTTACAGCGACAAAATAGCTGGAACTTTTGCGTGACTCTTCTTTAAAAACCTCATCCAAAATAATGTCTTCGCGTGAAAGAAATAATTCTTTTCTTTCAGCTAAATGACCAATCACGCTAATGCGGTCGTCCATTGCGGGGTTGTCGCGATTTTCTTCGATCAATTTTCCGGCGCAAATTCCCAGCAAATTATTTCCTAAATCTTTCATCATTTCTAGAGTTGAATCTTGATGTGGCTTAAAAATTACTTCGGCGATTTCGTTAGTTTTACCTAAGAAAATCGTGATATTTTTTGCGGCATTTTCGGTGAAAAAAAACGTTCGAAATGTCGAATAAATTATACTAGCGGCGTAAGCGTGTTTTACTGCATTTGCCGTAGATTTTGGCATTGATCTTTTTAAGACTTCTTTCGTGGCAATTTTTTCGAAAAATAAATTGTTAGAAAGTACGGCAGAAATTTCAGCTGCGGCAATTAAAAGTGCAGTATAAACGAGAATATTTTTTAATTTTTTGCGAAACATTTAAGGAAAAATTAATTGAGAAATCTTAAAAACATTCTAACGAGAAACCTGCGATAACAAGCCCTTACAAGACAACGATCCAAACTATTTAAAAAAACAGAGAATGCTGAAGAAAAATATTTTCCCTGCTAAAATTACAGATCTTTTTTTAATAATTATCAGCTCAATTCTGATCGGAATTTTTTATAATTTTAAAACTATCGAATCTGAATTTTTATCATGTTTTCAAGATTCATCAATCTTGAAAGTAGCAACATTTGTGCTGGAAATTGGCGCTGTTATTTCAGTGATTTTGGTGTTTTTTTTGGCGCTTAGTTTTAACAAAATTTTGTTAAAAACTTTTTTGATTGTAACCATTTTTATCTCCACGGTTTATCTTTACGTTCTAAATAAATTTGGCACTATCCTTGACGGAGCCATGATTGCCAATGCTTTGGAAAGTGCTGGTCACGCTGATGAAGTTATCGATTATTCTTTAGGAGTTTATTTTTTATTTTTTGCATTAGTTCCCGCTTTGCTGATTGTTAAAGCTGAAATTTCTCCAAGCAATCTTCGTAAAAAAATTATCATTGGAGTTGCTAATGTAATATTTATCGCTCTTCTGCAGGTGACGTTTGCTTCCGATAAAATGCTGAAAATTGCTTTCGTGCAATATTCTCCCGCCAATTATGTCGCTTCAATTTATGAATATTTTGATCGTTTTCACAATCAGCTGCAGCAAGGAAAAGATCGTCGTTCTTTAAGCGAATTCTATAAATTTCAGAGCGGAAAAGAATCAAAAAATTTCAACGTAATATTGATTATTGGTGAATCTCTGCGCGCCGATCATTTGGGTTTGAACGGCTATGAAAGAAATACCACGCCGCGTTTAGCCGCGATTCCTGATCTTTTAAATTACACAATTTCTGCTTCATTTAACACCACGACAAGATCAGTAACTTCAATGTTATCGCATCGAACCAAAGCTGATTTTGTTGATATTCCGCCGGAAAAAAGTGTCGTTTCAGTCTTCAAAGATTTGGGATTTAAAACTCATTGGTATTCCGCGCAAAGCTCGAAAGAATTTCGCAACGGCATGTTAAATATTATGGCGGCGGAAGCTGACGATTATTTTTTCCGCGATCGTTTGCGGTCGTCTTTAAGATCTCACAAAATTTACGACGAGGCCTTAATTCCTTATCTGCAAAGCGCTCTCAAAAATGGCGGACATAATTTTATTGTGCTCCACAGTTTTGGTAATCACGTAAGATTTCATGAAAGACATCCAGAAAGTTTTACTGTCTTTACTCCAGAATGCACTTTGCTCCCATCTTCTTGCCCGAAAAAAGACGTTAATAATAGTTACGATAATAGTGTTTTATATACCGATTATTTTGTCTCGAGCGTGATTGAATCTTTGAAAGGCACCAATTCAATTTTATTTTTTGCTTCAGATCACGGAGTATTTTTAGGAGAAAATGGTGTTTATGCCAATGGTGGCGGAGATGTTGAAAATCTTGATCCGGTAAAAAAAGTTCCGATGTTTTTTTATATGACGGATCAATTAATGCGTGATAAATTTTTTCATAAAAAATTTATGGCCGCGGCAAAAAAAACCAAATCTACAAATTTATCACACGATAATTTATTTGATTCTATGCTCGATTGTTCTGGTGTAAAATCCGATTTATTTGATCGCGATTTGAGTATTTGTAAGAACTAACCATGTCGTCACTGCGAGCCCAGAGATGGAATCGCAGTGACGGTTTGGTAACTCTATTTTTTCTTCATCAGTTTCACAATAATTTGATTATCTTTACGAATAATTTCCGGCTCCTTCTTCAAGTTATGTTGCGGCACAGCAAAAGAATAATGGAAACTTGCCGACGATGCTGAACTCACATCTTTGCTATTTTCCGATTTCTTATTTTCCGCAGAAAAACTCAGTACATTATCTTTGATCGCAACCACGATTTCTTCTTTTTTAAATCCAGAAAAATCGAGCTGATAATAATAATTGTCAGCATCTTCGCTGGATGTAACTTGCGAAACATTGCTTTGATTTGAATCTTTCTGCGCCTTGTCAAAAATTTCTCTCATATATTTTTGATGATTGGCCAGATCTTGATTCATCTTTCTTTCCATCTCGTGCATCTCTGCGAAAAAATCATTATCGGCAAAAGCAATTCTGGGGAAAAAAGGAAAATTATCCTGAATTACTAAATATTGTTGTCGGGTTTTAGAAAAATTTTGCGCAATTAAAGTGGCTCCAACACCAAGTAAAACGCAGCTTACGGCAATAAATGGTTTTGAAGGATGAAATTTTTGCCAGCAGATTTTTAGTTTTTTTAAAGAACAGTTTTTTTGCTCAAGATTTTGTGGGTTTTGATTAATTTCAGTCATAAGAAAAAATGAATTGGATTAATAAAACATTTTGAGAGTTGCGGTTTTTTACAACTTACTGGCGATTTAATTTTGCCTTAAGCGAATTTCAAGAGCAGCATTTTAAAAAAAATATTTATAGCCTAAAGTCTCTATTTCATTGGCTCAAAGCCTTTGATTTGTTGCTATTTTTTTAATGTTAATTTGCGACATTAGTGAATCTTTCAAAATTTTTTTAAGCGACGGACTTGTTTATTTGCTTTTCTGCTTATGTAACTAGTAAAAGCAAATTGATACACACCAATTGGAAGTCATCCTTGTCATCATTTAATAAATCTTCTCTTACATATGGAAAACAATAACGCCGCTAATGGCGATAAAAAAGCTATCGACGTCGAATTTTTACGCAGCATCATCGAAAACGATTTTGAATTTGAAAAAGAACTTTTCGAAATTTTTACCGACAATGCTCAACGTAATATTGAAAAAATGGAAGATGCGGTAAAAAACTCAAACGATAATTCTTGGTATATGGCATCTCACGCGTTTAAAGGTGCGGCAGCTTCAATTGGTGCTTTCGATTTATCAAAAATTTTGGAATATGCCCAAAAACATCCAGAAGAAAATTACGAACAAAAAACCGAATTGCTTAAAAAAATCAAAGATGAATTGGCTTTGGTAATAAAATTTATCAATGAAGAAATGATGAAGAAATAGACTATTTTTTTGAGTTATCTTCTAAAAAGCCCGAGCGCGCTAAGTGTCTCGGGCTTTTTGTTGCGCCTTGTTATTTTGGCTGAAGATTTTACTTTGGTGGCCTTCCTTATTTTGCTGATAAAACTTAATTCAAAATGAATATCATTCTTGCCAAGCCGCGCGGATTCTGCGCTGGCGTTACTCGTGCTATTGAAACTGTCGAAAAAGCAATCGCCAAATTCGGCGCGCCGGTCTATGTGCGCCACGAAATTGTTCATAATAAATTTGTGGTGGAATCGCTGCGTAAAAAAGGCGCAATTTTTGTTGATGAAGTTGATCAAATTCCAGTTGGCGCAATCACGATTTTTTCGGCTCACGGCGTTTCTGATCGTGTGGAAGAAGACTCTTTGAAGCGTGGATTAGACGTGATCGACGCCACTTGTCCTTTAGTTAGCAAAGTTCACCGCGAAGCTAAAAAATATGAAGAAGAAGGTTACGAAATTATTCTGATCGGACATCGCGGACATCCTGAAGTTGAAGGCACGTCTGGTCGCGTAAAAAAAGAAGTGATTCTGGTGACTGACGAAAATGATGCGCGCAACATTGAAATCAAGAATCCGGAGAAAATTTCTTACGTTACGCAAACCACACTTAGCGTTGATGACACTCAAAAAATTGTCCAAATTTTGGAACAAAGATTCCCACAAATGCAGCAAGGTTTGGCGACAAAAGATATTTGTTATGCGACTCAAAACAGACAAGACGCAGTTCGCGAGCTTTCAAAAATGGTTGATGTTTTATTGGTGATTGGCGCAGCGAATAGTTCGAATTCAAATCGTCTGCGCGATCTTGGTGAAGAATGTGGTTTAAAATCTTATTTGATTAACGGTGCGATTGATATTGATCCGAAATGGTTGGATAGCGCTAAAAATATCGGTTTGACTGCAGGAGCCTCAGCGCCGGAAGTTTTGGTGCAGGAAGTAATTAATAAAATCAAAGAACTTTCGCCAACCGAAGTTACTGTATCAGACATGAACGGTATCACGGAAAATACCTTTTTTGTATTGCCAAGAAAAGTTAGGAAATAAGTTATTACCGGACCCCGTCATGCGACGGGGTGACGAATTACATGCGACGGGGTCATATTTGTTTCGCGATTAAATTTATTGCAGTTTTTATCCAAGCAAAAGATAGTGACCCAGCCTGCAAATTCCGGCACAAAAGTTTTTCTAAAAAATGATCAAGCTTCAAATCACTTCACATAATTATTCACGCCTCTTCGCATCCCTTCGCGCTGCCGTTTCTTCACGTTGTTGTTGTTAATTCTCCTCTAGTTTTCTCCTTCTGTTTTTTCCCCCCAGCGTCAAATTTTAAGACGCTTTTTTCGCAATATTTATGTTTATAAAAACTTTCTCAGCTCTTGCTATTATAGCATTTGGGCAAATTAATTTCTTAATACAAAGTCACGGATTTCTGTTAGAAAAGATCAAAGAAGTCAGTTATAAGATTGCGCAGAATCCGCACTGGCCTAAGGATGAGAAAGATAATAAAAAATTCTCGACCAATCCGCAAAAGCAATTTTCGACGCGAATCAGACAATCCAAAAAATTGGATTTGCAGAAAATTTTATTATTAAGTGAAAGATTGGAAGATGGGCAAATATTGATCGCAAAGGTCAATATTTTTGCTAAACATGAAGTGCGCGTGGTGAACGACTTCAATGCAGAAAAGCTAGTTTTGTTTGGTTGTTGTACGAACCGAAATTTACTGAGCTAAAGTTTTCAATAAATCCTGATTGCTCAAAATATCGCGAGTGATTTCTTGCAATAAGCCGTTAATCGTAGATGCGTCAGTCGATTCAAGCGGCGCGATAAAATGTTTATTATTTAGCGATAAGCTAAAATTCTTAGTTACGACAGATTTGGTTTTGGTGTTTTTAACCAAAATTTTAATCACCGCAATTCCTTCCGAAGTTCCAACTGGAAAGCCACGTTTGGCTAAATAGTGCAGCTGTTCGATGTGAATCTCAACAATCTTACCATTTCCTTTTTTAAAGCCTTTGGCGATTAAATTTTGTTCAACTTTTTGAGTTAATAAAAGTGCGACATTTTCTTGGCTGATGATTTTAACTTTTTCGTCACTGCTAAATTCTTTTGTGCCAACAATTCCATCATTTGCTCTGTCGTCAAACACCATCAAATCAAGCTTAGCGCCATTTCCGATATTTGATTTTGTATCATCAAGATGAAGAGTCAGATTAATTTTCTGATTTTCATGTGTGCATGAAGCTGCTAAAAATAACGCTGCAACGAGTAATAATTTTTTCATAATTTCCTAAATTTATTTTTCGGCGGTAATTGAAAACGAAATTTCGATTTCGTCTTTTACGCCATTGGCCTTCTTAACATCACTATTTCCAACTGCGAAAGCGCTACGTTTAATTATGGCTTTACCAACAGCGTGGGCTTTGGTAGCGCTATATTCGTCGAAAGAAAATTCTAAAATTGCTGGAACAGTTTTGCCTTTAAGAGTTAAATTTCCGTCAGCGCGAAATGATTTTCCAACGGCAGTAAATTTTTCGGCAACGAAAGTTGCTTTCGGAAAAGATTTGGTAGAAAGCCATTCAGCGCTTTGCACTGTGCCAGCAGCTTCAGCAAGAGAAACTGTAATTGAAGAAGTATCGATGTCGATAGCAACTTTGCTTTTGTTCAATTGCGCTTTGTCAAAATTAATTGTACCACCAAATTTTTTGAAAGATCCGCTGATGGTTGAGCTGTCTTGTGCAACTTTAAATTCGATTTTGCTTTGTGCGGGAACAATCTTCCAAGCCAGATTTTCGGCGGCTTGCGCTGAAGTTGTAAAAAATATTGCGGCGAGAATGGTCAGAATTTTTTTCATAAATTTTATTTTTTAGTTGATTGCTGCTAAGAGTTTTAAATTTTCAAAAAGAAGATTCTATCAATTTAATCCTAAGTTCTATTTCGATACAAATTTGCCAATGATGTTGAAAAATAGTTGCGCAAAAATTCATCTAAATTTCTAGTGAAATTGATTCAATTTTTTACCTTCATTTAATTTATTTTTTAGCCATGAAAACAGTTCTGAAATTATTAGTTCTTTCATCGATCTTCCTTTCAACCAATGCTGTTGCAAGAGAAGTTATTCACCACACAACTCACGAAACCAACGCCACAGTTGTAGCAACTCCAAGAGTGGCAGCAGCTCCAAAAGTTGCCGTAACTGATCCCAATGCCAACGAAAGAATCGTCGTTAAAAACAACGGCGAAGTTGAAGAAACAAAAACTGTGACCAGAGTTCGTCGATAAGATTTTTCGAAATCTTGAAAAACATGATAGTCTTATTCGACTGCAACAGTTATGACAAATTGATAAAATTAAGTCGTAATGATCTGCAAAAAATTAAGGATCGAGTCGAAAAGATTATCATGCCGCAAGTTGTAAGAGAGCAGCTAAACATGATGATCGAGCGCCCCGATAAAATCGAAAAATTATCTAAAATTAACCAAATAATTGCTGAATTTGATATTGCCGGAAAAATTGCTCATATCGCAAATCTCGATGCCAACCAAACCTATTTCGATTCTTTACCCAAGAAAATGAGAAACGGCGATAAAGAAATTGCACTCATCGCGAAAGAGGAGGGCGCCGTTATGATTACAGACGATGAGAGTTTTTTAGAAGGTCTGAAGTTAATAAATCAGCGGGTTTGTGGCTTTGAGGGGTTTTTGAGGTTTCTTGTTTAGAATTCGTTTTATTCCAATTCTCGATTATGAATATTGTAAAATATTAGAACATCGTGCCCCGCTCAAAAAACTGTCAGGAGAAGATCTAATCGATAAATTTGTGAAGATGGTGATTTCCGAAATTAAAAAAACCTAATGCGCTAATCAATAAACTGCGAATCCTAATTTATTTCGGGTTCGAATGCATTCCTCCCGCCATAAAAAAAGCTCCTGAAATTAAAAATTTCAGGAGCTTTTTTTATGGCGGAGGAATGGATAAAATCGTTTCATTGATTAGGTTCGACAATTTGCTTCAGCAAATTGCAACTCATGCAAAAAATAAAAAGTTTATGAGTACATTAAGCTTAATTTTTCTTAGTGAATCGCAGCTGAACTTAAAAAAATCTTGCGTTTGCAAGCAAGCCGCTCGCCATCCCTTCCTCGGCAAGCGAACTGGGATTAGTTAAATAGTATACTGCCCAGATTTCTATTTAAATTTTGTTGAGAGGAATTTTAATATATTTTACTTCATTTTCTTCGGCTAATCCAAACCTTCCGGCCCTAATATTTACCTGTATTGAAGGCAGTAAAAGTTTTGGCACGGCTTTGCCAACATCTCTTTTATTTCTAGCTTCAACATATTGCGCTTCGCTGACAGTTTCATTGATCAAAATATTGTTCTTTTTTTGATCAAGCACAGTGCATAAAAATTGCGGCTCTTTTCCTTCTTCTGGATAGTCGTGACCTATAAAAATTTTTGTTTCGTTTGGAAGAGATAAAAGTTTCTGAATTGAATAATAGAGGGCTTTGGCGCTTCCACCCGGAAAGTCTGTTCTGGCGGTTCCCATTCTTGGAGTAAAAATTGTATCTCCAACAAAAACGCAATCCTCAACCAAATAGCTAACGCATGCCGGAGTATGTCCGGGAGTAAACATCGTTGTAACTTCCAAATTACCGATAGAAAATTTTTCTCCGTCTTTAAACAAGTGATCGAATTGAGAACCATCAAACGGCGTATCTTTTGTGGTGTTAAAAACTGGTGCCCAAAATTTGATCACCTCTTTGATATTTTCGCCAATGGCGATTTTTCCACCAAGCTTTTCTTTAATATAATTCGAGGCAGTAAGATGATCGGCATGAGCATGAGTTTCTAGTATCCACTCAACTTTCAGATTTTGCTTGGTAACATAATCAATAACTAAGTCGGCAGGTGCATTAGAAGTTTTTCCGCAGAAAATGTCATAGCCCATTACTGAATCGATAATCGCGCATTTCTTAGTACTGTCATCACTTAAAACATAGGTAAAAGTGGCGGTGTCTTTATCGTAAAAATGCTGAATTTTCATAAATATTATAGTTTTGATATTGTTAGTAATTGATGAATTTCCTGAATAAAAATTGCTATCGCTACCATCAAAATGAATAGCGAAAAAACCTTCTTAAGTTTTTGCCCATCAAGATTTTTGCTCAGCCATATTCCAAATATCATTCCAAGAGAAGTAAGGGCGATAAACAGAGTTAGAACGCTCCAATCAATTTTTATTCCTGAAAATAAATCACCGCCAAAGCCAACCAAAGAATTAGTCGCGATAATTGCAAGTGAAGTTCCGATTGATTGCTTCATGCTTAAACCAAAAAGCATTACTAATGTTGGGATGATAAGAAATCCGCCTCCAGCACCGACCATTCCAGTTAAAAAACCAATGGCAGAGCTGCCAAGTGTCAGTTTTAAGAATGTAAATTTTGACTTTTTTTTAAACATGTTGGCTGCACTTAAAATCGGTGGCCTAAGCATTAAAAAAGCTGCAGCCAACATTAGCGATGCGAATAACAGCATTATGAAGATTTCTTTTGGAATATTTACTAATTCTTCCGGCAGATTTGGAATTATAAATGCTCGCGTAATCAGCACAGAAATCATCGCCGGAATGATAAAAATCAGAGCCGAGCGAATATCAACCAAGTTCTTTCTGTAGTAAGATAACGCTCCAATCAGGGCTGTACTGCCAACAATTAGAAGTGAGTAAGCTGTGGCAAGTAGTGGCGGAATTTTAAAAAAATATACCAAAATTGGCACTGTTAAAATTGAGCCTCCAGCCCCAATAAGACCAAGAGTTGTCCCCATCAAAACTGCTAATATATAGCCAAAAATAATCATATTATTTAGTGGATATTGAACATGAGCTAATTTTTTGACATCCTTTATTCCACGGCATTTTTGCCATTAAAATTGCCAGGCCACAATATCCGCTAAGTCCTGCGAACATTAATCCGGCGCCAAAAAATCCGGAGAGCAGAAAAAAAACAGGACTAACCAAATATCCCAAAATACTTCCTACAAAAACTCCCAAACCAATCGTTAATTGCACTTGGCGATCAAGTGGCAGAAAAAATTTTCCTGAAGTTTTAATCTCGCAACCCTCAGCACTCCAAGCTGAGATTCCACCTTCAAGATTGTAAATTTCTAGATTTGAATCTTCGTCAAGTAGCTTCTGGCAAGCGCTGGCGCTTCTTTTTCCGGAGCGGCAATGTAAAACTAGTTTTTTATTTTCGTATTTGGGAAGTGAGCTTTTGCAAACTTTTGCCAGTGGCAATAAATCTGATCCTGAAATTTTTTCAGCTTCATGTTCAGCTGGCTCTCGAACATCAACCACAATGGCTTCGTTATTTTCTAACCATTTTTTTAGTGTTTTGGCATCGATATTTTTAA
>JACCDX010109042.1_pt1 | contig 14529 bp, 11 predicted proteins | sample 7449681 | NCBI WGS metagenome assembly JACCDX01 (sample SAMN15323450, study PRJNA562643) | freshwater metagenome | isolation source: river surface water | place: USA:Blue River Watershed | collected 2017-08-18
AAACAGAGTAAGGTGACTGCCCGCACGGCGCTGCCAGTGCTCGCATCAGTGTTTGCCACGACGATGGCGGATGCTTTGCTTCAGGCGTGGCCGGCATTTTTTACAGATGCGATTAACCACTTTGACGCGTAATGAATCGGAGGAAGGCCGAGGGTAGTCCCCCGGCCTTTTTTCCTGGCGTCGCGTTTCATTTGCGGCGATCAGCCATCATATGGCGCGATCAGATCAGAGCGGGCACGCCCGCTTGTTGCGTCTCGTTCCCGGGTGCTCTCGACAGATGCGCCATTAAATCGAATACTTCATCCTTCGACAGGACATAACGTTCCATCAGTTTGTCTTTCAGCTTGATCATCCAGTGCTGGTATTGCGCCATCGCCTTGAGTGTACGGGCGTACAACTCGTCAGCTTTTCTCTCAAGCTCAAGCACGGAAGCATCTGTTGCACCGTCACGTCTTAGCTGCCGGTAATCGAGCTTGGATCTTGAGTACATGGATAACTGATTGACCATCAGCTCCAGCCTGGCGGTCACCTTTTGAATATCATTCTGACTGCCGACCGAAATACCACGGGCACCAAAAAATAATTCTTCAGCAGCGACACCACCGTAAAGTTGCATGACTTCCTGTTCCAGCTCTTCGAGAGTCTGGAGTCCTGTTTCTGGCGAAGTCGACAGCACATAACCCAGAGCTCCGAGTTTGGATACCGATTCGGTGCTGATTTTCAGCAGGGTAGACTGCGCTTTGATTTCCTCAAGCGATAAACCCCGGTTTAACAGCGGATCGATCTGCATGAAAAAGTGCCCCAGTTCATGCAAGGCCACACGCTCGCGCTGCTTGTCTTTTTCGGCGCTGGCGGCGCGATCCGTGAGGCCGATGGCACTCCGTTCGAAGGCGCGAAATAGTAAATCGGTATCGATTCGGGAATTTTCTTCGATCGCAATCATGCTGGAACGATCAACAACGCTTTCCAGCAGGGCAGGCGACAGATTCGCAGTCACCTCGGCCACGGCATTCAGATCAAGTCGCTCCCAGTCAATGACTTTGGCATCCTTGCGACCAAGGAAAACGTTGAGCAACTCCCGCCGCTCTGCTTTGTTCGGCAGGCGAAAATTGATCTTCACACTGAAGCGACGCAGCATGGCTTCATCCATCTCGCTGTTGAAGTCATCAAAATTCGAGGCCACTACCCAAATTATTTCGCGCCCTTCGTCGCTGTGAATCCCATCAAGCAGACCCAGCAAGGTGTTCGCGGTGTCGTCATCCCATTTGCGTTCACCTCGGCCACGCGGCATGAATAGCGACTGGGCTTCATCAAGAAAAATCATGCAGCGACCCTGTGCACAGGCTTTTTTATAAATGCTGTTCAGGGTCTTGGATCCGCCTCCCACCAGACCTGATTCCAGGCTCGAGCCCGAGGACTGTATCAGCGGAATATTCAGCTGCCGTGCCAGATAGCCTGCGAGCTTGGTCTTGCCGGTGCCTGCAGGTCCGGTCAGCATCACGTTGAAAGGCTTGTCGATGTTGTGGGACTGATAAACGGAGCGATTATGAATCATGCATTCCAGATGCCTGACCTCGCGCTTGATGTCCTCCATACCAATCAGATCGTCCAGGCTGCCGCGTAATTGTTCCGGTCGCGTCACTTTCACCGATGAGATCATGCCGTGCATGCCCTTGCGCAGCACGATCAGCATCAGGACCAGCAGAAGCAGGCCGATGAAATTTCTTGCAAAAAAAGACGTCACGACTTGCCAGAAATTTTCCTGCCCCGGTGGCTCTCGCAGGACCTGCTGATTGCTGTTCAGCCATTCTGGCTGTGCGATGGCATACGGTATGCCATGGCGCAGCAGGACTTCGCGCTCCAGATTCACGTGGGTGGTGCTGGGGACTTTCACCGAAAATATTTTGTCCTGATCTTTGTATTTGATCAGGTAACGAGGGAAGTCGCTGAGTGGCTGGGCCAGCAGCAGGTATTCCAGGTCCTTTTGCCGATCTGGTATTTGCGTAATCAGCGAAATGTCCTGGCTGTAAACGACATTCGATGATTCCAGAATACGCGGAGCCCGTTCAATTGAAATAATGAGCGCCGCAAGCAGCAACAAGGCGAAGAGAGCATTACGTATCTGAGCGTGTTTGAGCACTTGCATCAAAGACTTGAATTTTGGCATGGAAGTCGAAAGGAGAGGGCGCAGGAACGTGGTCTCCAATGACTTGGATGAAGTCGGAGCCAGCGGTAGGACAGAGTGGCCGGGTGTAAGTTGCCGTGCCGAAGAAATTTGGCCTTAAAAACTACACGAGGCCAAGGATGCGACCCATTTCAGCAAGATAAGGCGTGTCCCGAAGGATTTCTCCCTCGACACTAGCCATCAGATCATCAAGCACGCCGTGCGCGCCTTTTAACTGTTGTGTCACCTCGGCCGAGGCGGCGTCGTTTTCGGCCAGTACGTGCTTGAGCGCCTCAAGCTCTGTTTTGAGCGCCTGCACTCGGGGTGATTCATCCGGTGCACTTTCAAGCTCCTGTTCAAGATCAGAAACCAGATGCCGGATGCGGTCCAGACTGAAGGAAGGGGTGAGGCTGGATTCGTCACTCATGGCTTGACTCCCGTAGACATAAGGTAATAGGGCGTGTATCAGCGGACGAGGATAGTCACACCCTGTGGTGATTGATCTTGGTGGAATCCCCTGCCAGTGTCAATTCAATCTGTTTCGCGAGGTAAGTATGTCCGTCAGGGAATATTGCAATCTCAATGTGATTTGCTGCGAGGCGGATACGCCGATCGCGGAGGTGGCTTCGCTCATGCGCAAGCATCATGTTGGCGACGTGTTGGTGGTTGATCATCAGGGCGAGGGCGCACGCATCCCGATAGGCATCATTACTGATCGGGATATTCTGGTTGAAACGATTGCCCTGGATATCGAAGCCCGGCTTTTTACTGCCGCCGATCTGATGACTTCGCCTGTCACCACGGTGCAGGAAGACGCCAGTGTTTCCGAAGCGCTGGGCATTATGCGTGGCAAGCGCATACGCCGTCTGCCAGTAGTGACGCGGGCCGGGACCTTGTTTGGCATGGTGACTCTGGATGATTTTGTCAATTTACTTTCTGCCGAGTTGTCCATGATTGCCGGACTGATGGTCGAGCAGACGATCAGGGAGGGGCGACTGCGCAAATAAATAGCCTGCAATCAGTCTCGTGCCGTTTGCGCTGCCACAAACAGTGGCTTGGGCATAGGACTATCTTGAGGCGGTGTTTCAACACTTTTTTATCTTCACAACGGAGTCATCATGGCACGCAATCTTGTTCGAAGCTCACCCTTTACCGATATTTCCCGGTTCGATCCGTTTCGTCTCGACCCCCTTCGCAGTATCGACGAGTTGATGCGCGATCTGAGCATGCTACCGACCCTGGGCGGCTTTGAAGCCGAAGCGGGTATTCGTCTGGATGTCGAGGAAACAGATCAGAGTTTTTTGGTCAAGGCTGATATGCCCGGTATCAAAAAGGAAGACATCAAGGTTGCGATTGACGGCAATCTGGTCACGATAGAAGCCCAGTCAGCGGGCGAAACCGAAGAAAAGCAGGCAGGAAAGCTGGTCAGGCGTGAGCGCTATGCGGGCCAGCAATTCCGGCGTTTGAGTCTGCCACAGGATATCGATGACAAAGTCGCCGAGGCGAGTTACGACAACGGCGTTTTGTCGCTGACGCTGCCCAAAAAATCCGGCAGTGTTGGCACGACGCTGGCCATCAAGTAATCATCGATCACGCAATCGATATCGGTGAGTCCGGACTGTCGCAGCTTGAGAAGGCGATGGTCTGGTTACGGGCAGTCAAGGCTAATCGGGGCAGATTTCTCTTGGCTGGCTTGCTGCATTGCCCATTCATTCTTCCACTTACGTAGTTTTACATAATACAAATTATGCGGTTTAAAGCAAGATAGGGATTGCCGATCAGTTCGCTACCGCCAGCGATCAGGTGGCTGCCCGGGATAAAGTCAAACAGCTGTTAAGCCGTCCGGAGCTGGCCCGTCAGCTTGATACTTCAGCTTGATACTTCAGCTTGATACTTCAGCGCGGAACCCAGCCGCCACAGACCGGGAAAATCTGTCCGACGAAACAATCCGCATGGGTACTGGCCAGGTAGGCGACGAACATCGCATCTTCGCGGGCACTGACCAGCCGACCCAGCGGCACCTCACGCCGCAATCTTTCCTGAAATGCGGGATTGGACTGTACCTCGGGCGGGAAATAAGTGGGATTGTCGACAAAGTTCTGTGCAATCGCATTGAGCTGAATGCCGGACGAAGCGAGCTCAATGCCCACCGACTGAATGTAAGCCAGTTGCGCACCGCGCGCGGCACTGTAGGTGGATGCTCGTTTGATGCCTCGTAACGCAGCGGCACTGCCGATCAGAATGATTTTCCCGCGACCGCGTGCAAGCATCTGCGGCAGAACGGCACGCACCAGTCGCGGCAATGGATCGACCATGTGGGCAAACGCGTGACGCCATTCTTCCTCATCCGCCTGGGCCGCGGGCGTCGATGGTGCCGGTATGCCGAGGTTGGCGATCAGGATGTCTACGTGATCAGCCTCAGTCACGACAGCCAGCGCACGATTCGGCGCTTCGAGTGAACTCTGATCGGCAATGACGGTTGCGCCCAGTTCGCGGAAAACTTCCGTGAGCATGGGGCCCATGAAGTCATTGGCCTGGGTGATCAGAACGCGTTGTCCGGCGAAGTCCAGTGGATTCATTGATATCTCGATAGATTCAGGGTTGGCAGGGCGATGATAGCCGATCCTTTTGCGCGAACGCAGCATCACCACCCCACCCCCTGCGTAGGATCGCAGTTCACCGTCAGCGTCCGGATCTGCATGAGAATACTCGTTGTGCACAATCGCTATCTGTATCGCGGTGGCGAAGACACCGTGGTGGATGCTGAAGTGAATTTGCTGCGTCAGCGCGGTCACCATGTATGGGTTTACAGTCGGGATAATAATGACATCCGACACATGACGAAGACAGAGGCTGCGACAACGACGTTCTGGTCCCGGCAAACCGTACATGAACTGCGACAGTTACATCAGCAGTTCGCTCCGGACCTGATCCATGCGCACAACACCTTTCCGCTCATCTCACCATCGCTGTACAGCATCGCTCAGAAGCTCAGAATTCCGGTGGTTCAGACCCTGCATAATTTCCGGCTGGTGTGCCCTCAGGCGATGCTGTTACGCGATGGTTTGCATTGCGAAGCATGTGTCGGTCGCTTGCCATGGCGAGCTATTGTTCACCGCTGTTACCGAAACTCGCTGCCGCAATCGGCGCTGACGTCGGCCATGCTCACAGTGCTGCGGCTGCGCGGTATCTGGCATGAACAGGTCAGCCGTTTCATCGTGTTGAATCAACTCTGTCTTGACACCTTTGCCCGCGGTGGTCTGCCAGTAGAGAAGCTGCGCATCAAACCTAATTTTGTTGAATCACCTGACTCACCGCAGTGGCAAGATCGTCGTGGCGGACTTTTCATTGGTCGATTGTCGACGGAAAAAGGGATCGACGTGCTCATCAGTGCGCTGAAAAAATTATCTGGCGTTCGCATTGACGTTTACGGTAAAGGCCCGCTGCAGTCGCTGGTCGAAGCGGCGGACAGTCTGCGTTATCGTGGATTTCAGTCAGCCGATGTGCTGCGTCAGAAAATGCAGGAGGCGGCTTATCTGGTGATGCCCAGCACCGGCGTTGAAAGTTTCGGGCTGGTCGCCATCGAAGCCTTTGCATGCGGCACACCGGTCATTGCGACTCGCCATGGCGGTTTGCGGGAGCTGATCGTTGAGGGACAGACTGGCCTGCTGGTCCCGCCGAATGATCATGAGGCACTTGCATCGGCGATCGCCTATGCGGAGTCCCATCCTGACGAGATGCGCCGCATGGGTGTGGCCGCGCGCAAGAACTATCTCAATGCTTACACGCCAGAGCGCAACTATGAGCGGCTTATGCAGATCTACCATGAAGCCGTAAGCTCCGCTCCCCTGTCTCTGGTGAATGACCTGATCTATGCTGAAAATCGCTCTCGTCGTTAATGAACCACCACCCTACCGCATTCCTGTATTCAATTTGATCGCGCGCACGCCGGCGATACGTCTGCACGTCATTTTCTGCTGCCAGCGTGAACCGAATCGTTTCTGGGACCTGCCACCGGTCGCTTTCGACCATGTCTTTCTCAAGGAGCGCATCCGTACGGTCAATGGTCGCTATATTCATAACAACCCTGATGTGATTCACGCACTTTCACAGTTCAGGCCCGACGTAGTTCTGGGGAATGGCTTCAATCCAACCCACCTGTACGCCTTTGCATGGACGCGCGTGCTGCGTCGTCCTTATGTGGCGATGACCGATGGTACTCTGCAATCAGAACAATCACTGAGCGCATTGCATCGACGACTGCGTCGTTATGTGTATCAGCGGGCCGGTGCTTTTATCGCTGCGAGCCGGGGTGGTCTGGCGCTTTACCGAAGCTACCAGGTGTCGGGTGACCGATGTTTTCGTTCCTGTTTGTCGGTCGACAATGCCCTCTTTCATCCTCCGGCGGCAAACATCGAAAAAAGCTGGGACTTCCTTTTCTGTGGCCGGCTGGAAGCGGGCAAGCATCCGGAATTTGCGCTGGAAGTCGCACTGCAGTGCGCACTCAGAACAGGGCGACGGTTAAGTTTGCTGTTTGCAGGGTCGGGGAGCCTGGAAGCCGGACTGCGAGAGCGCGCCCGAAGCCTGAGCCAATGGCTGACAGTACATTTCCATGGCTTTGCCAGTCAGACCGAATTACCCGGGCTCTATCGTTCAGCGAAGATATTTCTGTTTCCGACGCGCGCCGATGTCTGGGGCGTGGTGGCCAACGAAGCCTGCGCCGCTGGCCTGCCCGTGATCGTCTCACCTTACGCGGGTGTGGCCGACGAGCTGATTGTCAATGAACACAACGGCTTCGTGCGCCCGCTGGACATCAGCGTCTGGACAGATTGCGCGGTGAGCTTGCTGGAAAATCCGGATCGTTTACGCACCATGGGTGAGCGATCTCTGTTGCTGGTGGCGCCCTATCGATTCGAATCAGCAGCAGAGGGGATCGTCGATGCCTGTAGAGCCGCACACGAATTGAGCCTGGCTCAAGCTTCCGTCAGGCGACCGGTCTGATAATCATGAATCGCCTGCTCGATTTCAGCCACGGTGTTCATCACGAACGGACCGTACTGAACAATGGGTTCATGCAGAGGCCGCCCCGACAATAACAAGAAACGCGCGCCCTCACTGCCTGCCACAAATTCAACATGGTCGCCATCAGTCAGGATTGCCGCGCTGTGCGTGGCCAGTTGAGTCTGATTGCCTGACAGTTGCAGGCTGCCTTCAAAAACATAGGCCATCGCGTTATGCCCCAGGGTCATACGCTGACTGAACGTCGCATGCGCGGGCAATGCCACATCCAGGTAGGTAGGTTCCGTCGACAAACCATGAATCGGCCCCGTCAGCGACACGTCGCCAGTGTGCAATTGCCCGGCAATCACCTTCACCTGACCGCCACCGGGCAAATCATGTACCGGGATTTCTTCAGGACCGATATCGCGGTAGCCCGCCGGCTTCATTTTTTCTTTCGCCGGCAAATTGATCCAGAGCTGGAAGCCGCGCATGCGTCCTTCTTCCTGTTGCGGCATTTCGGAATGGATGATGCCCCGCCCCGCCGTCATCCATTGCACGCCGCCGCTTTTCAGATCGCCCTGATTGCCGAGATGATCTTCATGACGCATATGGCCATCGAGAATGTACGTCACCGTCTCGAATCCCCGATGCGGATGGGAGGGAAAACCAGCGATATAGTCGCCGGGGTTGACGGATGAAAATTCATCCAGCATCAGAAAAGGATCGAGTCGCGTGCCCTCCCCGCTACCCAGACTGCGCCTCAGGCGCACCCCTGCCCCATCGGAGGTGTTCATTGCAGGAAGAATGCGAGCAATCGCGCGTGGCTGTGAGTGAGTCATGATGGCATCCGAAACAGAGTAGGTACAGATTTTAACGGGTCATTCAAACGGTTGCTGACAGGGCCGGTAACCGGTGTTGCTCATGCTGCTGCAGAGGTATTCGTGAGTCGCTGCTCATGCAACGGTCAGGCACTGCTCACGCGCTAATGTAGGCCAGCAAAGGCAAATGATCCGACGCCTTGCGCGCCAGCGGACTGCGGTGTACGCGTACCCGAACCAGCCGGTGACGCGGGCGTATCCAGATACGGTCCAGCGCAAACAATGGAAAAACTGCCGGAAATGTCGCCGGTGCCGGTACGGATTGGAAATGCAAGATTAGCTGCCGCAGCGGTTTACCCCAGATGAACCATTCATTCAGATCGCCCATCAGAATCACTGGCATCTCGGCGGTATCGAAATTCTGTAACAAGCGCTGTACCTGCGCGTTGCGTTCCGAGGCGCGCAGCCCCAGATGTGTGGCCACCACACGCAGCCGGTATCCATGGCAGAAAATATCGGCATCCAGCGCACCTCGCGGCTCATGACTACCAAAAGAAATATCAATCCTGCGAGTATCGAGGATCGGATACCGGGACAGAATCGCATTGCCGAAATGACGACCGCTAACGTCAAAAGTGGGCCCGGCCACACCCACAAACCCCAGCGCCCGCTCCAGACCATGCAAGACATTCGGCCAGTCATGACCACCCAGTGGCACTTCTTGCAGAGCGATGATGTCTGCGCTCATTTCCCGAATAACCTCCGCGACACGTGGCGGATCAAATCGTCCATCGTGGCCGACGGCGCCATGAATATTCCAGGTGGCCACCATCACAGGCCATGGGGGTGTCGTCACACGCGGACTCATCGGTGATGTCTCTGACGTCGTATCATTTTTCGGGTGGCGATTGCCAAGCCTGCCAGCAGTAAAACAATGATCAGTAAAATTCCCAGCGTTTGGGCACTGGGCTGGCGTATCGCCATGACCAAATGATCTGCGAAAGTCGTTGTCAGAAAAATCCCGGGCAGCATGCCAATGGCCGTACCAAGCAGATAGTCTCGCCAGCGTATATGCGATGCGCCGGCCACGATGTTGACTACACCGTAAGGTGCCAGCGGCAGTGTGCGGATGATGATCATCGCAATCACGCCGCGTCGGGCGATACGTACGGACAGGCGGCTGATCCGCGCACCCATCAGCCGCCGAACCGCATCGCGGCCCAGCATCACGCCCACGAGGTAACCCGCAGCGGCTGACAGAAGTGAACCTGCCATCGCATACCAGGCACCGGGAAATGTACCAAACACAATGCCAGTGGCTGCAATCAGTAAAGTGACCGGTACCATCAGCAGACCGCCAAGCACGAAGGCGAGCATGATCCAAAGCGGTGTCAGCGGCACCTCACGCAACTCGCTGGCCAGCCGCACCATGGAATGCAGGTTCAGATAGTCGCGCAAGGGCGTATAGCGCCAGGCAAGCGTCATCGCGATCAAAGTGAGCGTCAGAATCACCAGGCCGGCAAACCGTCGTGGTAGAGGCTCACGGCTCTCGCGCGGCAACAAGCGCGCAAGCAGTACTTCGGGGTCGATCGGTTCTTCGGGATCGAACAGGGACTGCTCGGGAATCAGCGCATCCATCTCGGGTGTCGCCAGCGGATCCGCAACGACCAGACATCTTGATTGATGACTGAGATGCCGCACGGCCGACAGCAGCTTTTCATCATGAACCGCACGCATGACGACTTCGGTTTGGGCATCCAGATGTTCGGCCAACAGTCGAGCGCGCAACCGCGCAATCCCCACTGCAATGCGTTCCCGCTCGCTACCTGCCGCTTCGATAGACAGATTACATTCGGTATCGCAGGCTAGCGACCGGCTGGACAGATTGGCAGAACCGATGCAGAACAATCGATCATCTGCCGAAAAAACTTTGCTATGGACATTCAGCACACCGTCGTCGAAGGTGTCCAGCACGGGAGACATCATCTGGTAACGACCGTAAACATCCGCACGGCGCAAGCGGGCATGAAGGCGAGCCCGCAGCACGCCCATGGTGACCTCTTCCAGCCAGCCGCTCTGTTTTTTGGGTGAAATGATCAGCACCTCCGGCCCTTCCGGTTCGCTCAAACGTCGGGCGAGCGCACCCGCCAGCAGCCCCGAGGTGAAATATTGGTTTTCAAAAAAAAGATGGCTGCGCGCAGAAGCAATCGCGTCAAGATAAAGCTGCCGGATCTCGTTGACGCCCGCTTGTCCCTCATACGCAGGCAGCGTCCGAGAGATACCGACATCAATGTCGGTCAGATCGGGCGTCAGACATTCAGGCCACGCATCGATGACCGATCGTGCTACATCATTGATCATCGAACCGGTCCGCTGAAACCAGCGCTCGCGACACAAGATGCCCAGCGCCTTTGCCGCCTCCCCATCCACGGCCGCCTGCACATCATGAAAAGGCGGATAAGGCTTGCCATCGACATCGCGACGCAAAGTGTCGGTCTGACGGTGCGCCGGGGTATCCCAACGAGCACTGGTCAGATCAAGCCCGCCGACAAAGGCGAGCGCGTCATCGATGACGACAATTTTCTGGTGATGGCTGGCACCGACCGGGTGTCTGCCGTCCAACAGAAAGTGCAGGCGACGATGCGTGCGCCAGCCGAGGTGATAGGCCGGCAGCCATTCGCGCTCCATCGCATAGAGCATCATGAAATCCCAGTTCAGCACGTATGCATGAAGTTCATTTCGCTCGGCAACAACCGCATGCAGGAAGTCCCCCAGCGGCTCAGGGTATCCGTCGGCTGCACCGCCGGGGATCAGACACATGCGGCTGTCGATATCCCAGGACAAAATGAAAATGCGATAGCGGGCACGGCGGATCGCCGCTCGCACCGCCTGAAAATAGCTTTGTGCATCGATCAGCATGGAAAACCGATCCGCGTGCGCGATACACCAGCAATTACGTTCGGCTTTGAGGATGGGGGATAAGTTGGGCGCAGTCACCATGTCAAACGCTGCCTGACGATAGACAGCATTGCACAATACGCCCGGCCTAGTGAACGAAATGGTGACCGGATTTGCGGTTTTCCAGTAGCTGCTCGAATTTCTCCGGCCTGATGGCTTCACTGAAAAGAAATCCCTGAACCGACTGGCAAGAGGTCGATCTTAAAAAACCCAGTTGTTCGAAATTTTCCACACCTTCCGCCACCACTTTGATTTGCAGATCATTGGCCAGACGGGCAATCGCCGATACGATCGCAGCATCTTCATGGTCACGAGGCAAGTTGCGTATCAATGCAGGATCCAGCTTGAGTACATCGACCGGAAATTGCTTGAGTAAAGACAGGCTGGACATACCCGCACCGAAATCATCGATGCTGATCGACACGCCTAATGCTTTCAATTGATCAATCACCCGACTCTCGGACTGAATCGCCCTGACCAGTGAAGCTTCTGTGATTTCGATCTCAATCACCGCCGAGGGTAATGCATAACGTTCCAGTGTCTGCTGGAGCCCGGTAACAAAATCGTCCGCCAACAGCTGCGCCGGCGCGATATTAATCGCAAGGCTTAATGTCGATAGCTCGGCCACCTCGGACGCACCTGACGAAACCATCGAGCGCCAGCGGGCCATCTGACAACAAGCCGCATCAATCACCCAAGAACCGAGGCTGATAATCAGACCCATTTCCTCGGCCAGCGCAATGACCTGTCTTGGAGAGAGCATCATCAGCTGCGTATTACGGCTGCGAAGCAAGGCTTCGACACCGGTCATTTTCAGCGTATGCATGTCGATTTGCGGCTGATAAACCAGCTCAAAATCCCCCTGCCCGACCGCACTCCTCAGCTGTTCCTCCTGTTGCTGCCGCAGCTGAACCTCGGTCAGCATGCCCGGCGCAAATACCCGATAGCGTCCGCGCCCCGTGGCCTTTGCACGATACATCGCGAGGTCTGCTTTTTGCAGCAATTCACCGGAGTCGCCACCATCCTGTGGGTAAAACGCGATGCCGACACTGGCACCGCTGTTGACAGCGTAATTGTCAACCGAGAATGGCCTGGCCAGCTCGCGGATGATATTTTCTGCAATCAGTTCCGCTGATGAAAGCGATTTGAGGCGGGTCAGTATCAATACAAATTCATCGCCGCCCAGTCGCGCCACGGTATCGGTTTCACGTACGCATTGGCTGAGCCGTTGCGAAACGAGCTTTAGCAGCTGATCCCCCGCGTGGTGACCCAGCGTGTCATTGATGGTTTTGAATCTGTCCAGATCAAGGAGCAGAACGGCGACACGCGTGTGATCGCGGTCAGCATTGATCAACGATTCGTGAAGCCGTTCCAAAAAGCGCGCGCGGTTAGGCAGACCGGTCAGCAAATCATGATTCGCTAAAAAGAAGGTATTTTGCTCGGCCAGCCGTCGGTCGGTATTGTCCCTGAGAATGGCAACGAATCCCTTGAGTTTGCCATCGCTGTCGTGCAATGCGCCGGTGACACCGGTGCACCAGAAGTGCTGACCGTCTTTGCGTACCCGCCAGCTGTCTTCCTCGGCTCTGCCCTCCAGACTCGCTTGCCGGAGTTTGCGGGCGGGCTCCTCACGCGCGCAATCTTCTGCAGTAAAAAATACTGACATATGCTGGCCGATGATTTCTGCCTTTCGATATCCCAGTATCCGTTCCGCACCGGGATTCCAGCTGACGATGACGCCGCTATGATCGAGCATGAAGATGGCGTAATCAGTCGTGCCTTCCACCAGTAAACGGAAATGTTCTTCTGCGCGCTGCAATTCATGAAGAGCCCGATGAGCCTCGGTGATATCGCGAAACACATCCACTGCACCGATGATCTTGCCACTGTCATCCAGCAGCGGTGCCGATGCATGATTCAATGTCAGCGCCAGTTCGCGTTTTCTGTCATACAGAGACAGTTCCTGACCTGTCACTTTTTCACCCGACAGCGCCCTGATCAACGGATGCTGATGCCAGAAACGCGCCGCATTCTCTTCATCACGATCCGCGGTATGCACAGCGCGAACCTGCGACAGCGACGTCAGGGGCGCGTCGAGCCTGAGCATCTGTTCAGCAGAGCGGTTCACCAGCATCAGCTCACCGCCAGCATCACAAACGATGACGCCTTCCGACATGCTATTGAGTATCAACTCGAGAATACGAGTTTTGAGTTGCAGCGATTCTCTGGCTTCCACCTCATCGCTGATATCGATCGCCGTTCCGATCAGATGTGTGGCATATTGATTTGCGTCACGCTCGAACACTGACAGCTTTACCTTCAGCCACCGCCAGCGTCCATCCTGATGTCGGCATCGGCAAACGTGATCGTGAGTCAGATCGGTATCGGCACTGTAGATTTTCTCAAGGCACGCCACAAATGATTCATGATCTTCGCTGTGAATCAAGCTGTCCGGCGTATCCAGTCGAAAAGTCTGCACCTCAGGAACCGGATAGCCCAGAATATCAGTCAGGCGGCGATTACAGAAGGTGATTCTGCCACTGTGGCGGTCATAGATGAAGACAGCATCGGGATTGTTTTCGACCATTTTGTCGAAATGAGGTGTAGCAAATACTCCGATAAATTCGCCATCCTCACCGTTTGAGACGACGTTTTCCTGGCTATTTTTTTTCAAGGAAATTTTTACCAAGGGTTAAAAACTAGGCGTCCGTAAAGGATGTTCGATTGCTTTTCGATGCTCATTCTTACGGTTATGAAGCGTATAGGAAGATAAAAAAAATCCCTACCGGTTTGCGACGGATGATGCAGAAATGCGGTTGATAAAAATCAATTTTTATGACTTTCGGTATCATCCGGTCATTGCCTTACGGAAATCAGGCATTGAATTCAGAAGCAGACGGCAATTCTGGCAACACAGGACAAACACATGAGCACGCAATACCCGGTCGTTGACAGTCTGGTTTCGCCGCAAGGGCGACTGGATATTTTGTCCCGTAACGAAATTACCCGCCTTCTCGACAACAGTCAGACCGGTCTGTACCCGGTTTTCCGGAATTGTTCTCTGGCGGTCTTAAGTTCAGGCAGCCAGCTTGATGACAGCAAGGCGCTGCTCGAACGCTATCCCGATTTCGATATCCGTATTCTTCACCGCGAACGCGGCATCAAACTGGAATTGCGTAATGCGCCTGCCAGTGCCTTCGTTGACGGTGTGATGATTCAGGGCATACGCGAGCATTTATTCGCCGTATTGCGCGACATACTTTTTATCAATGCCGGAGCACCGGAGCCGGTTGTGCAACGAGCCGAAGATAGCGGTGACAGCGCGGCCATCACAGACTTTGTTTTTCACATCTTGCGCAATGCGGACGTTCTACGTCCCGAACGCTCGCCGAATCTGGTGGTCTGCTGGGGCGGGCATTCGATCTCCCGGGTCGAATATGATTACACCAAGCGGGTAGGCTACGAGCTGGGCCTGCGCGCTCTCGACATCTGCACCGGGTGCGGCCCCGGCGCGATGAAAGGTCCGATGAAAGGTGCCACCATCGGTCATGCAAAACAGCGTATATCGGATGGTCGCTATCTGGGATTTTC
>JACCDX010252561.1_pt1 | contig 14528 bp, 17 predicted proteins | sample 7449681 | NCBI WGS metagenome assembly JACCDX01 (sample SAMN15323450, study PRJNA562643) | freshwater metagenome | isolation source: river surface water | place: USA:Blue River Watershed | collected 2017-08-18
GCCGAAATTACGACTGAAGTTAATCCTGATTCAGTAGCAGCACATGATTTAAAAACTTTGCGCGAAGGTGGATTTACGCGCGTGTCATTTGGGCATCAAAGTAGTGCACCACATGTTTTGCAACTTCTCGAACGCACACATACGCCTGGTCGAACATGGCAAGCCGTGAACTGGGCAAAAGAAGCTGGCTTTGAGCACATCAGTGTCGATTTAATCTACGGCTCACCAAACGAAAGCGATGAAGATTTAATTAGCACTTTGGCGGAAGTCGTAACTGCTCCGTTAGATCACGTCAGTGCTTATTCCCTGATCGTTGAACCTGGAACAAAATTAGCTGCACAAGTTAAACGAGGCGAAGTCGATCAACCGAGCGATGATGTAGCAGCACATCGGTATGAACTAATCGATCAAATGCTAAATTCAGCTGGCTTCGAGTGGTACGAAGTTAGTAACTGGGCGAAACCTGGTGGCGAGTGTCGGCACAACATTAATTACTGGACTAATCAGGACTGGCTTGGCATTGGGCCAGGTGCACATGCGCACATTGCCGGATTGCGTTCTTGGATGACAAAACATCCAGCAGCTTGGGCAAATCAAGTTGATAGTGGACTTGCTCCGATAGCTGGTAGCGAAACGTTATCTGAAGCAGAAATTTTAAATGAAAACATCATGCTTGGATTGCGGATTAAATCTGGAATTAGCTTAGAAATATTGTCGCCAACCGCACTGGCCGAGGCCAAGCAAGCCGTGACCGAGGGCTTGCTTAGTGAGCAAGAGTTTCGCAAAGGCCGGGCAGTCCTAACAAAAAGTGGCCGCTTATTAGCCGATGGCTTAGTTAGCCGACTTTGGAACTAAAGTGCGAGTCTGGCTGGCCAAGTTAAACTAGCACTCTAGAAAGGCAAGTGCTAGGAGATGCGATGGAAGACCGTAAGTTAGCGGTTTTGCGCGCAATTGTTGAAGACTACATTCAGACCAATGAACCAGTTGGTTCAAAAGCTTTAGCTGACCGACATAAATTAGGTGTTTCGTCAGCCACCATCCGAAATGACATGGCAGCCCTCGAAGAAGAGGGATTGATCAGCGCGCCACACACTAGCGCTGGGCGAGTTCCAACAGATGCCGGCTATCGGATTTTCGTTGACAAGCTCAACACCATAAAGCCGCTTTCAGCTAGCGAGCGAAAGGCTATTCAAACATTTCTCGATCAGGCAGTTGACCTTGATGACGTAATGAGTCGCACAGTACGACTACTGGCTCAATTAACCAAGCAAGTTGCTTTAGTTCAATATCCATCTTTAGAGCGAAGTTCGATTAGGCATATAGAACTAGTTAGTGCTGGTGAATTCCGACTGCTTTTAATTGTTATCGCCGATACGGGGCGGATCGAGCAACGAGTTGTTGAATCTCCGGTTGCAATAACTGAGGAACTTTTAACTGAGTTACGAAATAAATTTAATGCAGCATTAGATGGTCAACTTTTTGCTGACGTACCAAATCGACTTTCAACAGTTTCTGAACAATTTGCTCCGAGCGCCAGACCGTTGGTAGCAAGCTTGATTGCTACTTTGATGGAATCAGTATTAGCCCAAACCGAGGAACGGGTTGTAGTTGGCGGCACGTCAAACTTAACTCGAATTGGTTCAGATTTTCTTACTTCAGTAGGCCCGGTACTTGAAGCACTTGAAGAACATGTGGTTCTATTGCGGTTATTAGGTGAAGCAGCAGAACCTGATGCAGTCAAAGTTCGGATCGGCCACGAGAATCCAGTCGAAGAACTTCACTCGGCATCTGTCGTAACTGTAGGTTATGGACTCGGCGAAAAATCCATTGCCCATTTAGGTGTACTGGGACCAACCCGCATGGATTACGCAACTTCGATGACTTCTGTTCGGGCGGTAGCAAAATACGTTGGCAAAATTTTGATGGGAAAGTAAATGGCTGATCATTATCAAGTACTCGGCGTTAGTCGAGATGCTTCTGCCGATGAAATTAAAAAAGCATATCGGAAGCTAGCTCGCGAACTGCATCCTGATATCAATCCCGAGGAAGGTGACCGATTTAAAGAGGTTACCGCCGCATATGAAGTGCTATCCGATCCACAAAAGCGACAGATGTACGACTTGGGTGGCGACCCATTTTCAAGTGGTGGATTTAACTCAGCAGCCGGGTTTGGTTTCGGCGACATAGTTGATGCCTTCTTTGGTGGTGGCCAGCGAGGACCTCGTCCTCGAACACGACGTGGTCAAGATGCCTTAATTCGAATTCAAGTTTCATTAGAAGAAGCTGCCTTTGGTACGACAAAAGATTTAACAGTTGATACTGCAGTGCGTTGTTCTGTTTGCCAAGGCGCGGGTACTGCTCAAGGTGCTTCAATTATTGATTGCTCAATGTGTCATGGTCGCGGCGAAATTCAGTCTGTTCAAAAATCATTTATTGGCCAAGTTATGACGACGCGGCAATGTCCACAGTGCAATGGGTTTGGCACTTTGAATCCACATCCATGTGCCGAGTGCGCAGGTGATGGGCGAGTTCGGACTAGGTCGACTATCACTGTAAATATTCCGCCTGGCGTCGAAGGCGGAACTCGAATTCAAATGACCGGCCAAGGTGAAGTTGGTCCTGGTGGTGGACCGAGTGGCGATTTGTATGTTGAGATCATTGAAATCGCACATCCAGTCTTTCAACGTCATGGCGATCAATTACACGCCACGTTAAAACTGCCAGTGACTGCAGCAGCCCTAGGCGCAAATCTTGAAGTTGAAACTATTGACGGACCACAAAGTATTAATGTGAAACCCGGCACCCAGTCAGGCGAGACAGTTGTACTCCGCCAATTTGGTATGCCCAGACTGCGTGGAAATGGTCGTGGTGACTTAATCGTTCATCTCGAGGTACAAACTCCTACTGATTTAAGTAAAGAGCAAGAAGAACTGCTCAATCAATTGGCTCAACTTCGCGGCGAAGAAAAACCGGCTGCAAATTTCACTGAACAAAGCACTGGGCTGTTTGGAAAACTTAAGGACGCGTTCACCGGGCGATGAGCGCACAGGTTTATCTGACAAAGCCAGGAAGCTTGCCAGAGGGTATCTCATCGGTTGAGTTAACTGGTGATGAAGCTCATCATGCGATCAAAGTTAAGCGCACCAATGTTGGCGAAGTAATTGAGATTGTTGACGGCTTTGGGGTTCGAGTAAGTGGAAAAGTTGTTCAAGTTGATAAAAATTCATTAGTCGTAACTGTTGAGTCTCGTACAGTTGAACCGAAATCCAAGTTAGGTTTAACTGTCGCCCAAGCACTTGCTAAAGGTGATCGCGCTGAGCTTGCCTTAGAAATTTTGACTGAAGTTGGTGTCGATTCCATTTTGCCTTGGCGAGCAGAACATGCCATTGCCAAATGGGACGATCCAGAAAAAGGTAAAGCTAAGTGGCAGTCGGCTGTTGGACAAGCCGCCAAGCAAGCGCGGCGCAGTTGGATTCCGATAGTCGAAGATTTGGCAACAACTGATCAACTTGTGGAGACAGCAAAAACTTTTAATTTGGTTTTAATTTTGCACGAGTCAGCCACCCAAAGCTTTGCTGAAATTCCGATTCCAAGTCAGGGTTCAGTCTTGTTAGTAGTTGGACCTGAAGGCGGTATTTCACCACGGGAACTAGAACTTTTCTCGCAATTTCAACAAGTGCGGATGGGTAAAACTGTTATGCGAACATCGACTGCTGGCGGAATTGCAGCCGGTGCAATACTAAGTAAAACTCGCTGGATTGGAGAACAAGAATGAGCGATTGTTTATTTTGCAAAATTGCATCAAATGAAATTCCAGCTGATGTGGTCTTTGAGACAGATGAAATTTTGGCTTTCCGAGATATTGACCCGAAGGCACCAACTCACGTACTTGTGATTACCAGGCAGCATTTTGAGAATGCAGCTGAATTAGCAAATGCCAATAAAGATCTTGCTGGTCAAGTTTTGCAAGCTATTACTGATGTTGCCACGCTAGAAGGTTTAGCCGAGGGTTATCGAATTGTCACTAACACCGGTTCGGATGGCGGCCAATCCGTTAATCACGTTCATTTCCATCTATTGGGCGGTCGAAGTCTAAATTGGCCTCCGGGATAATCCTTTAGAATTAAGGCAATGACAATTTCTGCTTCGCCGGCTCATGCGGTAGTCGTTGTGCCAAATTCAACTCCAATGGTTTCTGTGGTTGGTACTCGTGACGAACTCATCAAGGTAATTGAGCAAAGTTTTCCCGATGTGGTGATTTTGGTTCGGGGAAACGAAATTACCTTAGATGGCCCGCAACCAAGCGTTAAATTAATTGAGCAATTAATTAGCGAAATGTTAGTTGTACTTCGTACTGGGCAAGGATTAACGCCAGATTCTGTCGAGCGATCCATCGCCATGTTACGCAGCGACGTTCGCCCAGCTGATGTTTTGACGGCAAACATACTTTCAAATCGAGGAAAAGCCATTAGGGCTAAAACCTTGAATCAAAAAAAGTACGTGGATGCAATTGATGAAAACACAATTGTTTTTGGCATTGGTCCTGCTGGCACTGGTAAAACCTATTTAGCAGTTGCTAAAGCTGTACAAGCTTTGCAAAGTAAACAAGTTTCTCGAATTATTTTGACCCGACCTGCTGTCGAAGCCGGAGAGCGACTCGGCTTTTTACCAGGTACGTTGAGCGAAAAAATTGATCCATACCTGCGACCGCTTTACGATGCCCTGCATGACATGGTTGATGCCGATTCAATTCCAAGACTCATGACTAGTGGAACTATAGAAGTAGCGCCATTGGCCTACATGCGTGGACGAACTTTAAATGATGCCTTCATTATTTTGGATGAAGCACAAAACACTTCACCGGAACAAATGAAAATGTTCCTGACTCGACTTGGTTTTGGCTCAACTATGGTGATTACCGGAGACATAACTCAAGTTGATTTACCGTCGGGTACCTCGAGTGGCTTAAGAGTGGTTCGCGAAATTCTTTCCGGAATCAATGATGTGCAATTTTGTGAGTTGTCTTCACAGGATGTCGTTCGCCATAAGTTAGTTGGTCAAATTGTCGATGCGTATAGCAAATTTGATGAGACTAAAAACAGGAACCGCGCATAATGTCAATTGACGTGGCAAATGAGTCTGAAATAGAGCTCAATGAAAAAGATTTAGTTGATCAAGCAGCATTCATGCTGCGCAAACTGCACATTAATCCAGGTGCCGAACTTTCAATTTTGTTAGTCGATGAAGTTGCGATGGCGGCGCTTCATGAAAAATTTATGGACGAGCCAGGCAGTACTGATGTTTTGAGTTTTCCGATGGATGAACTTCGGGCCGGTACACCGAATGAGCCAAGTGCAGAAGGAATTTTGGGTGACATTGTGATTTGCCCGCAAGTGGCAACTAGGCAGGCAAATGTCGCTGGACATTCAATGGAAGTTGAAATGCGATTACTGCTTACCCACGGTATTTTGCATTTGATTGGTCACGATCATGCCGAACCCGAAGAACATAAAGTTATGTTCGGCCTGCAAACTCAGTTGCTTTTGGACTGGGAAGTAGAACGCAATACCCGGAGTAAAAACTAATGTCTGACTACTCCCTACTTATCTACGCATTCATTTTTGTCACAATTGCCGGAATTTTAGTTGCAGCTGAAACCGCTATTTCTCGAGTTAGCCGGGTAACTATCGAACAGCTAAAAAAAGATGGCAATAAGAAAGCTGCCAAACTATTTGATCTGCTTGACGATCGAGCCAGGTACGTTAACGCGCTACTTTTTGCACACTTAACACTTTCCACTATTTCCATTGTGCTAGTCACTGACGGACTCATTGGACTTTTTGGCGACAATCTCACTGCTGTAGCAATGTCCGCTGGAATTATGGTGGCAGTTGGCTACATATTCCTAGGTGTAGCTCCCCAAACTTTAGGTCGACAAAAGCCAGAACGAATTGCCCTAGCCACACTCGGGTTAACCAGATTGATAACAGTTTTTCTCGACCCATTAAGTCGACTATTTATCGCGCTGGGAAATGCGATTACCCCAGGTAAAGGCTTTCGTGAAGGGCCGTTTTCTACGCAAGCGGAACTTCGTGAGTTAGTAGATATGGCAGGTGCCGACTCTGTCATAGAAGACGAAGAGCGACAAATGATCCATTCGGTTTTTGAACTAGGCGACACAATTGCGCGTGAAGTAATGGTGCCTAGAACTGAAATGGTGTGGATTGAGAGCACTAAAACCCTTCGCCAGGCTATGTCACTTGGCCTGCGGTCTGGTTATTCGAGAATCCCAGTTGTTGGCGACAGTATTGACGATATTGTTGGCGTTGTTTATCTAAAAGATATTGCTAAGCGAACTTTTGAACATAGTGAATCTCAAACCACCGAAAGGGTCGCAGATTTAATGCGCCCTGCATATTTGGTTCCAGATTCACGTTCGGTAGATGAGTTACTTCGCGATATGCAATCAGCCCGGACGCACTTAGCAGTTTTAGTCGACGAATACGGTGGCACCGCTGGATTAGTCACCATTGAAGATGTTTTAGAAGAAATCGTTGGCGAAATTTCTGATGAGTTTGATGTGGCGGCACCGGACATCGAAGAAATTGGAAATGGTGATTATCGTGTTAGTTCCAGGCTGCACATTGATGACTTAGCCGAGTTACTAGATATTGAAATTGATGAAGAGGGAGTAGATACGGTAGCTGGTTTGATGGCCAAGAAGCTAGGTATCGTTCCAATTTCAGGTGCTCAAGTTGATATCGGTGACTATCTGTTAACTGCCGAGTCAGCTACCGGTAGGCGCAACAGAATCAGTACAGTTTTAGTTTCCAAAGATAGTTTTAGTGACGCAAAAGCGGAAGAAGAAGATGACGAACTGGACAGCTGAAGACGAAAAGTTAGTCACTTTAGCTAAAGGTGCACGAACCAGAGTTGGGGCGAAATCTGGTGCAGCCCTTCGAGACACTACTGGCCGTACTTATTCAAGTGCCGAAGTAGATACTGAATTTATGCAGTTAAGTGCAACTCAATTAGTTGTTGGGCAAGCCATTGCTTCAGGTGCGACTGGTATAGAGGCGATAGTTATTTGCCTGGATGAGCATTTTTCTGAACAAGATGAAACATTAATCAAAAAGTTTTCGCAAACTGCACAAATAATTCTGGTCAATTTACGTGGTGAACGCATTGACGCGTAGCGGATTTGCCTGCATAGTTGGCCGGCCAAATGTTGGAAAATCTACCTTAATTAACGCGCTAGTTGGTCGAAAGATTGCAATAACTTCAGACCGACCACAAACTACTCGACATACCATCCGAGGAATTGTTAACAAACCAGATGGTCAATTAATTTTGATAGATACGCCTGGGGTGCATCGACCGCGCACATTGTTAGGGGAGCGGCTTAACACACTAGTTTCAGATACCTGGTCTGAAGTCGATTTAATTGTCATGTGTTTTCCAGCCAATGAACCAATTGGTCCAGGTGATCGATTTATTGCCGAGCAAATTTCGCAGCAGCAAAAAGTTAAAAAAATGGCAGTAGTAACAAAAGTTGATGTGGCCGATAAAGAAACCATTGGAAAGCAACTCCTTGCCGTAAGTGAACTGGGTAATGAATTGCAAATTAATTGGGAGCATATCGTTCCTATTTCGGCGTTAACCGAAAATCAAACGGCATTACTTAGTGATTTAATGCTCGAGCAAATGCCTGAAGGCGACTTACTTTATCCCGATGGTGAATTAACTGACGAGCCAGAACAGGTGTTAATCGCCGAATTTATTCGAGAAGCGGCACTCGAGGGAGTCCATGATGAACTTCCACATTCGATAGCCGTGGTGATCGAAGAAATGAAGTTACGCGAAGATCGCAGCTCAACAAATCCACTAATGGATATTTATGCAGTTATATATGTTGAGCGTGAAAGCCAGAAGCATATAGTGATTGGCAAGGGTGGAAGTCGCTTAAAGGAAGTTGGCACCACTTCTCGTTTGGCAATTTCAAAATTATTGGGTACACCAGTTTTTTTGGATATAAGAGTAAAAGTTGCTAAAGATTGGCAGCGAGATCCAAAACAATTGAATCGCCTAGGTTTTTAATTACTTTCGCCATTAAGTTTAGGAATTAATTCATAGCGTTTCCCGTAAGTTTCCGAAACTGCAACAATTGCTGCTGCGATTGGGATAGCGATGAGCGCACCAGCGGCACCAAATAAATTGGCAAAAACAATTACAGCGGCAAACGCAATTGCTGGATGAATGTTCATCATGATTTTGCTAATTCTTGGGGTGAGTAAATAATTCTCAAATTGCTGATAGATAGAGGCAAAAATTATGATCCACAGTGCAGATAATGGCTCGTTAAATAAGGTAAACAAAGTCGGAATAAGAATGCCAAGATAAGTTCCAATTACCGGAATGAATTGACTTGTTATTCCAGTAATTATTGCCATTGGCAGCCAATATGGAACTCCGATCGCTGCATAAAAGATGCCATGAGCCAAAGCGGAAAGTGAAGCTAGAAATAATTTGGATGCCACGAATCCACCAGTTTTTGCAACCACAATGTCCCAACTTGTCACAAAAACTTCTTGGGCATTTGGGCTTAACCAACCGCCAACAGTTCGCCGCACTCGTTCAGCATCGGCGGCAAAGTAAAAAGCAAATAACAGTAAAGTCATTAGTTGAAAAATCGCGCCAATAATTGTGGAAACTAATCCGACCACACCACCAGCAAAATTACTTGCCCAGTTAGCTACTTGTTCTGGATTTAAATTAAGTGAATTTTGAATTTCGGCAGTGCTTAACGTTAATTCAAAAGTTTGATTTAGCAAGTTAACCACGTTGCTAAGTAAATTAGGGATAGCGCCAACAAGTGAAGCGGCTTGTGTAAATAAAAGTCCACCAAATAGTCCAACAAATCCGATTAAGAGCAAAATAAGACCGAGCAGCACAACTCCAGTTGCAACTCCACGCTTAAGCCCTTTGCGCATCAACCAAAGGATGCCTGGGTTCATCGCAATCGCAGTTAGCCAAGCCAGTAAAAGCAAAAAAACAAATTGTCGGTTTTCCTGAAAGACCCAGACTGCAATTAGGATTCCAATTACCCAAAATGCGACGGTTCGCAGGGTTTGGTTCAAATTACCCTGATTAATGCCAAATTCTTGAGGTGCTACTTTTCTTGCCGAACTTTTTTTCCGGACATTTACTGAACTGGTAGCCGAGTCTTTTGCTTTAGCCATACCTTGACGTTACCCGATCCAAGTTTTTGGGATCCTTCATGACACCATATAGCCATGCCCAGTTATCGCGCCGAAGCCATTGTTTTGCGCACACATAAACTGGGCGAAGCCGATCGGATAATCACTTTTTTGACCCGAGAACGAGGCAAAGTTCGTGCGGTAGCAAAAGGGGTTCGGCGCACAAAAAGTAAATTTGGTGCTCGATTAGAACCCTTTAGCCGAGTCGATTTACTTATGCACGAAGGTAAGAATTTAGACATCATCACGCAAGCTGAATCATTAAATGCGTATGGTCAAGACTTGGCAATTGACTACAGTCTTTGGACGGCTGGGCAAACCATGCTGGAGACTGCTGATCGATTAACAAGTGAAACTTCGGTATCGGCTGAGTCACAGTATCTTTTACTGGTTGGCGCACTTCGAACTTTAGTCAGCGGTGATCACGACGCAACGCTGGTACTTAATGCATATTTATTACGTGCACTGTCACTAGCGGGTTATTCACCAACTTTAGATGCTTGCATAGTTTGTGGTGTGGCTGGAAGCCAACCGTTTTTCCATGTGCCGTCGGGCGGAGCTCTTTGCTTTGAGCATCGAGTTCCGGGAAGTGTCGCACCAAAAGTTGAATCAATTCAAATTATGCAAGCGCTGTTGCAAGGTGATTGGGAAGTAGCAGATTTAGCTAATTCAACACAACTTAACGAAGTGTCTGGAATAGTGGCGGCGTTTACCCAGTGGCATATGGATAAATCGCTACGCTCGCTTCCGTTAGTTGATCGAACTAACTAAGTTCATGAAAAGATAAATACATGCAACCGCCTAAGCACAACTCAGGTGCACAGCCGCCAAAATTGCCAAAAGAACTAGTTCCAAAACATGTCGCAATTGTGATGGATGGAAACGGAAGATGGGCTAAAGAGCGTGGCTTGCCCAGAACCGCCGGACATGAAGCCGGTGAATTAAGTTTGCTTGATTGCGTCTACGGCGCTTTAGAGCTAGGCATTTCTCATTTATCGGCGTATGCATTTTCTACCGAAAATTGGCGAAGGTCACCAGACGAAGTCAGATTTTTAATGAATTTCAATCGAGATGTAATCCACCGTCGGGTAGCCGAAATGCATGAGCTAGGTGTGCGAGTTCGATGGGCTGGTCGTCGACCAAAGTTGTGGAAGTCGGTAATTACTGAATTAGAAAATGCCGAAGAGCTCACCAAGCGTAATAAAAAAATCACCTTAACTATGTGCGTTAACTATGGTGGTCGAGCAGAAATTGCTGATGCTATGGCCAGCATTGCCAGAGACGTTAAGCGAAAAAAAATTGATCCTGAGAAAATTACCGAGCGAACCATTGCTAAATACTTGGACGAGCCAGATATGCCGGATGTAGATCTATTTGTCCGGTCCAGTGGTGAACAACGAATAAGTAATTTCTTATTGTGGCAAAGCGCTTATGCTGAATTTGTTTTCATGGACACGCTCTGGCCTGATTTTGATCGAACACACCTTTGGCAAGCATGCGAAATATATGCCAGTCGCGATCGTCGCTACGGTGGAGCTGAACCTAACCCAAAAACCTAAGCACACTTGGCACAAGTGCCAATTAACTCAACTTGATGGTCAATTAACTTAAATTTATTTGCTTTAGCTATTTGATTGGCCCAAGTTTCAATTGTTTCGTCGTAGACCTCAACAGCAGTCCCACAATCACCGCAGACTATGTGATGATGATGGGACTTGCTGCAAAGTCGGTAAAGCGCTTCATTCGAGTCACTCAGAATCATATCCACTGACTTATCGGTATACATTTCACCGATAATTCGATAAACCGTAGACAGCCCAATTTTTTGTCCTGATTTAACCAAGTCGGTATAAATTTCTTGAATACTCAAAAAATTGGAATATTTACTAAGGCAATCTTCAACAGATTTGCGTTGCTTGGTAACTCTTTGCATAACTTATCCGTGTAACAGGCTGACCATGAAAAACATGGCAAGCACACCGATGAAAGTTGAAGCCAGCGTTGACTTTGATGGCTTTGCTGAATGAGCCTCTGGCAAAATGTGCGAAGTTGCAATGTAAGTTAAGAAACCGGCAAATAGCGCTAAGTAAATGCCCAGAAAATCATTGTTAATTGCAATGAAACTTCCCACAGTCGCGCCAGAAATACGAGCCACGGCATCTGCGCCAAGAAGTAGCTTGGCTCTACTTAGCCAATTTCCAACACCGCGCAGCATCGCTACAGTATTCAATCCATCTGAAAATGCATGAGTCATAACGGCAACGGCAACTAGCCAACCAAATGCCGCATCAACCTGAAATGCAAGTGCGACCGCCAAGCCATCAAGGAAAATATGAATCACCATCGCAGAAGCTGCAATTACGCCGCCGACATTATGTTTGTGTGAATGATCTGCGAAACCTGATTGTGAATGTGGCTCGTGGGTACCAGCCATGCGCTCAAGGACATGCAGTGCAAGGAAGCCACCTAGAAAAGCAACCATAACTGCAGGTACATGCCAAACCTCAGCCTGCGTTAATTCAAAAACTTCGGGAATTAAATCAAACGCGACTAAACCCAGTAGCAAACCAGCGCTTAAGCCCAGAACTAGGTGAATATTTTTCTTTGTTCGCAAGGCAAGTAAACCGCCAGCCAAGGTAGCTAAGACAGTTAAAGCCGCAACAAAAATACCCATTAAAACTCCTTATTGAGAATGATTCTAATTTAACCTTATTAAGAACGATTGTCAATAAGGAAAAGGCTTGGCCCGTAAGATTAAATGACAATTCGAAATCCAATACAGATAGTGATTTAAATGGCGACACCATTTCGTAAAAAAGTAGAGATACTGAGTACTCCGATTTTGCTAAAAATTAATACTTGGCCTCGGGTAGTAGTCCCGATTGGGCTACTGGCTTTCTTGCTAGTGGGCTTATTTGTGCCGGGTACAGTCGGGGGCTTTTTTATTTTGCTAGTCGGCCTATTTGTTGGCTGGTTACTTTATCTGTCTTGGCCATTACTGACGCCAAGTTCGCGCTTATTTCGATTTCTAGCCGTAGCAGTTATCCTCGGATCTGCAATCACTCAAATACTTTTTGTTAGATGACAATCGGCCCGTTTACCTCGCTATGGGTTTTTGACGAGTCGAACTTAGAAATTTGGCTAGCCGAAGCACAAATAGCAATAGCTACGCTTCAGAAATTACCTGGATTTAGAGCAGCAGAAGTTGGTCGAAGCCCTGATGAACCAAACCGGTTAATCGTCACAACCCATTGGCAAGATGTTGGCTCGTATCGGCGGGCGCTTTCAAGTTCTGAAGCAAAAATGAAAGTCTGGCCGTTTTTGTCAAAAATGTACGGTCAGCCGAGTGCCTTTGAAGTTTTACTAAGCGCTACACCGGATGGAATTCAAAGCTTTGAGTCCAGCCTCGGCAGCTCACCGCAGTAATAAGACTGCATCAGCCGACTAGAATTAGAGGACTTCGGAAAGCCGGCAACCAGTCGGATGGCCCTTAAGTGAATGTTGAGTCGATGGACCGCGTAGACGCAATTGTAAATCTGTCCAAACGTCGCGGATTTGTTTATCCGTCAAGTGAAATTTATGGTGGATCCCGATCTGCTTGGGATTACGGCCCCTTAGGCGTTGAACTAAAAGAAAATGTCAGAAGGCAATGGTGGAAAAGCGTTGTTCAGGGCCGTGATGATGTTGTTGGATTAGATAGTTCAGTCATTCTGGCCCCGCAAGTTTGGCACGCTTCTGGCCACATCAATGCATTCGTTGATCCGTTAACCGAGTGCACTTCCTGTCATAAACGGTTTAGAGAAGACCACCTACTTGAAGAATTTGAAGAGCGAAAAGGCCGCAAGCCCGAAGGTGGCTTAGCTGATGTTCCTTGTCCAAACTGTGGAGCTAAGGGACAATTTACCGAGCCAAAAATGTTCAATGGTTTGCTTTCGACAAACCTTGGACCAGTAATTGATGAAAACTCACTTCATTACTTACGCCCAGAGACGGCACAAGGTATTTTCGTCAATTACACGAATGTAGCTGCTTCTGCGCGAAAGAAGCCGCCGTTTGGCATCGGCCAAACAGGCAAGTCATTTCGCAATGAGATAACTCCAGGTAATTTCATTTTTCGTACTCGCGAATTCGAGCAAATGGAAATGGAATTTTTTGTCCCACCGGGCACGGACGAGCAATGGCACGAGTATTGGTTACAAGAAAGATATAACTGGTACATCGATCTTGGTTTATCGCCAGACAATTTGCGATTCTTTGAACATCCGAAGGAAAAACTTTCACACTACTCAAAGCGCACAGTTGATATTGAGTATCGGTTTAATTTTGGCGGTAGCGAGTTTGCTGAACTTGAAGGCGTTGCCAATAGAACTGATTACGATCTAAAAACACACATGGAGCACTCAGGTAAAGATCTAAGTTATTTCGATCAAGAATCAGGCGAAAAGTACATCCCATTTGTGATTGAACCGGCTGCCGGTTTAACTCGTGCTGTATTTGCTTTTATGTTAGATGCGTATGCGGAAGATGAAGCGCCAAATACAAAAGGTGGTCTAGACACTCGAGTAGTTATGCGCTTTGATAAGCGACTTGCCCCGATTAAAGCTGCAGTACTGCCACTTTCACGGAATGCAGATTTGTCACCTAAAGCTAAAGATCTTGCTGCCCAGTTGCGTAAAAACTGGATGATTGAGTTTGATGACGCTGGTGCAATTGGTCGTCGCTATCGACGACAGGATGAAATTGGAACTCCATATTGCATTACGGTCGATTTTGAAACATTGGAAGATCAAGCAGTTACTGTGCGAGATAGAGACACGATGGCACAGGAGCGTGTTTCTCTAGCGGCGCTTGAAGGATGGCTGGCTGCCCGCCTTGTAGGTTGCTAATGTTTGCAAACTTATTGGCCCGAAATCCAGTAATTGAGCTTGCCCCAATGGCTGGCATTACGAATCGAGCATTTCGCCGTGTATGTCGTGAAGCTTCATCGCAATTGCGGGCACAAGCAGGTCAAGTTGATGACGATGGAACTATTTACGTTGCAGAAATGACTACTTCGCAAGCCCTGCTCATGCGAAATCAAGAAACATTAGATTTAGTGACATTTGATAGTGATGAAAATGTTCGCAGTATTCAGCTTTATGGCGTAGATCCGAAAATTGTGGGCGACGCTGTACACATGGTTGTTTCGGAAGATATGGCCGATCACATTGATTTAAATTTTGGTTGCCCCGTGCCTAAAGTCACCCGCAAGGGTGGTGGTAGCGCATTGCC
>JACCDX011681332.1_pt1 | contig 14524 bp, 5 predicted proteins | sample 7449681 | NCBI WGS metagenome assembly JACCDX01 (sample SAMN15323450, study PRJNA562643) | freshwater metagenome | isolation source: river surface water | place: USA:Blue River Watershed | collected 2017-08-18
CATAGCGCATGTCGAGCACCAGGCCCATGTAGCGCGGCTCGTTGGCGGGCAGCAGGTGGTCGATCGCCTGGAACACGAAGGCCGAGGCCAGGCGCGCCGAGCTGGGCGGGGCCTCATCGGGGTAGACGGCCTTGGCCTGCTCTTGCCAGGCCTTGATTTGCGCGGCCGGGATGCGGAACACCTCTTTGCGAATCTGGAAGGCGGCCCGCCAGCCCAGGCGCAGCATCACGCCCATGAACTTGAGCAGCGGCGGCTTGTAGAGCATGGGCAGCGGCTGTTGGGGCAGCGGCGTGGCCTGGCCCAGCTTGATGAGCTGGCTGCGGTCAGGATCCTGACCGAACACGGGCATGCCGTAGCACGCACGGGCCCAATCCAGCAAAAAGCCAAACGCGCTGGAGCCATCGAGCATCACATGCGGGCAGCGCAGCAGCATCACCGAGCCACCGTCTTCGAACATGTGGATGTTGATCTGCATGATCGGCTCTTTGCCGCCCACGGCCTGCCAGGGCATCAGCGCCTTGTAGAAGGCACCGATGTCGCCCAGCGGCGGGCGGTGCTCGCCCACCGGCGTGGGGCCCTTGCACTGCAGCACGCGCCATTGCAGGCCCTCGTCGCAGGCATCGATGAAGACCTGGCCGTCCTTGCCCTTGCGCAGGCGGCCGCACAGCAGCGGGTACTTTTTGAGCGTCTCTTTCAGGCCATTCAAGGCCTTGTCCAGATCCAGCCCCTGGGGATAGACCAGCATCACCGGCACACCGATGTAGCCGTGCAGGATGTCGATGCCCGTCAGGGGCTGACTCTCACAGGACACACCGGACTTCACCATGGTGTCGGTCACCACGGTCGACTGCAGCTTGAGCATAGGGGCGGGAAGGAGGGAGAAGGGACGGGGAAGGAGCAACGATTTTTACAGAGCACGACAAGCCCCCCGAGCAGGAGTTTCCCGTGAGCACAGGGCTGTATGGCCCGCCAGGCCGTGCGCCCCCTGCAAACGCGGTGGGTGCACGGCCAATCCAGGCGCGCGCTCCTCTGGAAAGCCCACCTGTGCGGCCCTTGGCGCGATGCGTACACTGCCCCGTCTTGAACTGGAGCAACGCTTGTGTGGCGCAATCTGATTTCTGGCCCGCGTAGCCTGACGCTGGCCGTGGTGGTGGGCATGCTGCTCGTCCTGCCATCCCTGAACATGGGCCTGATGGGCGATGACTACCTGCACTGGGCCATCCTGACCGGCCGGGTGCACAACCCGCAGGCCGGCTCCTTCTTCGGCCTGTTTGCCTTTGCCGATGGCGTGCCCGAGCATGTGCAGGCCTTGAAAGACAACGGCATGCTGACCTGGTGGGCCAGCGACCGGCTCAAGATCAACTTCTGGCGGCCGCTGTCTGAGCTCAGCCAGTGGATCGACTACAAGCTCTGGCCCGAGCAGTTCTGGCTGATGCACCTGCACGCCACCCTGCTCTACGGCGTGATGATCCTGCTGGTGGGCCGCTTCTACCAGCGCATGGACAGCGACCGCACCCACACCGGCCTGGCCACGTGGCTGTTCGCCACCAACATGCTGCACGCTTTCGCGGTGGCCTGGCTGGCCTGCCGCAACCAGATGCTGTCGGGCATCTTCCTGGGGCTGACGCTGCTGGCCTACGACAGCTGGCGTCAGCAAGGCGGCTGGGGCCGCATGGCGCTGGCCTTGCTCGCCTTCATCCTGGGACTGATGAGCGCCGAGGCCTCGGTGCAAATCTTTGGCTACATCCTGGCCTACAGCCTGTTCATCGAGCACCAGCGCCCGCTGTTGCAGCGCGCCTTCGCCGTGCTGCCCTTCGTGCTGGTGGTGCTGGTGTGGAAGGTGATCCACAGCAAGCTGGGCTATGGCTCGTGGGGCTCGCCGGGCTATGTCGACCCGTCATCCAACCTGCAGGGCTTTTTGACCAGCGTGACGCTGCGCATGCCCGCGCTGATGATCGCGCAGTGGTTTGGCGTGTCGTCGGTCATGTACGAGCAACTGGCCGCGCCCGTCAAGCTGATGTACTCGGCCGCCGGTGCCGCAGCCCTGTTGCTGCTGCTGGGCCTGATGCATGTGCTGGGCGCGCTGCGCTCGCCGCTGGTGCGCTTTTACCTGGCCGGCTCGGTGCTGTCGCTGGCACCGGCCTGCGCGGGCTTCCCCTTCGATCGGCTCACGCTCAACGCTGACGTGGGGGTGAGCGGCGCGCTCGCCATCGTGCTGGCCAGCGTCTGGGCCCGCCGCAGCGAGCTCAAGGGCGGCCTCAAGGGCGTGGCCAAGTGGGTGATGCTGGTGCTGGGCTTTGTGCACCTGGCCTTGTTCCCGCTGGCCAAGGCGGCGCAGTCGGCCGCCATGAAGCCGCTGAAAGACCCGGGCGATCACCTGATGCCGCTGGCCAACCCGAAGCCCGACATCGGCCCCAATGACCACTTCGTGCTGGTGAACTCGCCGGTGGCTGAAGGCGTCTACTACGCGCGCCTGACCCGCGAGCAAGCCAAGCTGCCCAACCCGGCGGTGATGTACGCCCTGGGGCCCAATGCGCACGCCACCACCCTCACCCGCGTCAACGACCGGATGCTGGACATGTGGGTGGACGGTGGCTGGCGCAGCACCATCGCCCGTGACCTGCAGCTGCAGCCCTTCAAGGTGGGCGAGCGCATCCAGATGGGCCCGATCACGGTCGAGGTGCTCAATGTGATGGCCGATGGCGCGGCCGAGCGCGTGCGCTTCATCTTCCCCAGCTCGCTGGACGACAGCAAGTGGGTGTACCTGGTGTGGCGCGACCAGGGCGTCACCACCATGCGCCCGCCGGCCGTGGGCGAGACGGTGTCATTGCCGGCCTTCGACCTGCAGGCCGCGGTGGTGGACTGGATGAAGAAGCACTGAGCCTTCAGGCCGCACGAACCTGCAAGCCTGGCCGCCGCCCCAGGCGTCACCTGCTGCCAGATCGCGCAGGTGGGGTGAATGGAGCAAATGGGGCGAATGGTGCAGAGGCCATGTAATGGCCTCATAATTTGACAACATCCCCGCGCAGATGGCCGCACGCGGCACCTGTGTCGGGGCATCCTCCCCCCTGCTCTGGAACCTCATCATGACGCGTGAAGTCGTTTTCGTGGGCGCCGCCCGCACCGCCATTGGCTCGTTCGGTGGCTCGCTCAAGGACATCCCCCCTGCCGATCTGGGCGCCCTGGTCATCAAGACGGCCATCGAGCGCGCTGGCGTGAAGCCCACCGACGTGGGCCATGTGGTGATGGGCAGCGTGATCCCCACCGTGCCGCAAGACGCCTACATCAGCCGCGTGGCCGCGCTGAACGCCGGCGTGCCGCAAGAAGCCCCCGCCTTCAACGTCAACCGCCTGTGCGGCTCGGGCCTGCAGGCCGTGGTGTCGGCCGCCCAGGCCATCTTGCTGGGTGACTGCGAAGTCGCCATTGGTGCCGGTGCCGAATCGATGAGCCGTGGCGCCTACCTGGTCACCTCCAACCGCTGGGGTGCCCGCATGGGTGACGTCAAGATGCTGGACTTCATGCTGGGCGCCCTGCACGACCCGCGCCTGAACATCCACATGGGCATCACCGCTGAAAACGTGGCCGCCCGCCATGGCATCAGCCGCGAACAACAAGACGCCTACGCCACCGAGTCGCAAGCGCGCGCGGCCAAGGCCATCGCTGCCGGCCTGTTCAAAGACCAGATCGTGCCGGTGGAGCTCAAGACCCGCAAGGGCGTGGTGCTGTTCGACACCGACGAAGGCGTGAAGGCCGACACCACCGTCGACGGCCTGGGCAAGATGAAGCCCGCCTTCAAGAAGGAAGAAGGCACGGTGACCGCCGGCAACGCCTCGACGCTCAACGACGGCGCCGCCGCCGTGGTGATGGCCTCGGCCGAGAAGGCCAAGGCCCTGGGCCTCAAGCCCCTGGCCCGCCTGGTGTCGTACGCCCACGCTGGCGTCGAGCCCGAGTACATGGGCATCGGCCCCGTGCCCGCCTCGAAGCTGGCCCTGGAAAAGGCTGGCCTGAAGGTGTCTGACCTCGACCTGATCGAATCGAACGAAGCCTTCGCCGCCCAGGCTTGTGCCGTGTCCAAGGAAATGGGCTTCCCGGCAGACAAGACCAACCCCAACGGTTCGGGCATCTCGCTGGGTCACCCCGTGGGCGCCACCGGTGCCATCCTGACCACCAAGGCCATCTATGAGCTGCAGCGCACCGGCGGTCGCTATGCGCTGATCACGATGTGCATTGGCGGTGGCCAAGGCATCGCCATGGTGATCGAGCGCGTCTGAGCGCGCCTGATCGCTGCATGAGCCCCACCGCCCTGCCGGCACCGGCCGCCCTGCCTGAGCTCAGGCTGTGGCTGCTGGACCTGCGGGCGGAACCCGAGGCCGACGTTTGGGCGGCCTGCGACCCGGAAGAGCGCGACCGCGCCACGCGCTTCAAGTACGAGGTGCACGCGCGGCGCTTCCGGGCCGCCCATGCCGCCATGCGCCAGGCGATGGCGCAGCAGCTGGGCGTCACCCCTGGCAACTGGCGCTGGTCGCGCGGTTTGCTGGGCAAGCCCCACCCCGTGTTTCGCGGCTGGGGACAGTTCAACCTCAGCCACAGCGAAGACTGGGGCCTGCTGGCCTGGCACCCGCGTTGCCCCGTGGGCATCGACATCGAATGGTGCAAGCCCCTGCCCGACCGCGACAGCGTGGCCGCGCAGCAGTACACCGCGCCCGAACGGGCGTGGATGAGCGATGGCGACGACGCCACCCGCACCCAACGCTTCTACCAGCTGTGGTCGGCCAAAGAGGCCGTGCTCAAGGCACTCGGCAGCGGCCTGCTGGTGACGCCCAACCGCTTCACGCTGGACGTGGCCACCTTCGACGAGCCGCCTGCGACGCCCTCAGAAGCTGGGCTGACGCACCTGGAGCTGGGCGAGGCGGACGACCGCACGCCGGGCACCGTGGTGCCGATCGCATGGGCCCCTCTGCCACTGCCTGCCGAACTGCAAGCCCAGGCCGCCGTGGCCTGGCTCGATCCTGCAGACCAGTGGCACGCGTGGTGAGCGCCTGACTCAGCCCTGCTGCACCAGCCACTGCCCCACGGCCAGGTCCAGGATCCCCATGCCGAAGGGCGAGAAGATCACCGGCTTGCCATCGGCAGGCCGGCCACCGGCGAGCACCGCATCGACCTCACCGCGCAGGTAGTCGCGGTGCCCCAGGGCCTCTTCGGCCAGCTGCAGCGCCGTCTTCTGGCTGAAGGCCAAACCGGCCTCGTCCACGTAGTTGTGGGCCTGCACCAGCACCGCCGGCCCCAGGTCGCGCAGCGAGATGTGCAGCAAGGTCTGCTCGGGGCGCAAGCGCAAGTCGTTGAGGTGGGGCACGCCGGCCGTGGTCGTGTAGACCACCACCTCGCCCAGCGTCGAGGCCTGTGCGGCACTGTCGGCGCAGCGCACGGGCACCTCGGGGGTCAAGGCCTGCAGGCGGGCGGCAAAGGCCTGGGCACGCGCGGCATCGAGGTCGTGCAGCACCCACTGCGACGGCACCCAGCCTTCGTGCACCCGGTAGCAGGCCATCTGCCAGCCGATGTGGCCGGTGCCCACCAGGCTGATCACGCGGCCAGCGCGGGCCGCGACAGCGCTCACGCCGTGCAGCTGGTTGAGCGCCATCACGGCCGAGGCCGAGGTGCGGTGCGCGTTGATGGCGGCCACCTCCAGGCTGCCGATGGGCAAGCCGGTGCGCATGTCGTTGAGCACCAGCAGGCCAGTGGCACGCGGCAAGCCCAGCGCCAGGTTGCCCGGGAAGCTGCCCACCCACTTCACGCCGGCCACCGGGTGTTCGCCGTACAGGCAGGCCGGCTTGGCGATGATGCGGGCGCGGGCATCGTGGGGTGGACGCAGGTAGGACGGCACCTCTTCCACAGCCTGGCCCTCGGCGAACAGGCGGTAGGCTTCGGTCACCAGGCGCATCACCTGGCTGCGGTCGCGGCTGAGCAAGGCGTCGATGTGGTCGTCGGTCATCGGCGGGCCCAGGCGGGGCGCGGCGCGCCATGCTGGCGCGTCAGGCAGCGACACGCTGCTCGGGGTGGCAGGTTTCATCGTGTGTGGAAGGAAGCGGCGTGGGGGCGGCCGCTCACGCGCGGCACAACTCGCCTTGAGGATAAGCCTCGCGCACCCAGGCGTCGTTGAAGACGGTGTCGAGGTAGTGCTCGCCCCCATCGGGCGAGATGGCCACGAACTGCGTGCCCGGCGGGTGGCGCGGGGCCTCGCGCAGCAGGCCGCACACCACCGTGCCGGTGGAGGCGCCCACCAGCACCTGGTGCTCGTCGCGCAGGCGGCGGCACATGGCCACGGTGTCGGGCTCGGGGATCATGTGCAGCTCGGGGCGCTGCAGGGCATCAACCGCATCGGCCAGCGCCGGGCGCACCGCCGTGCCGATGCCCGGCAGCTTGCGGGTGGCCGGCTTGCCACCAAAGGTGACCGAGCCCACCGAGTCCACGGCCACCACCTTCACATTCGGTGCGGCCTCGCGCAGGTGCTGCATGCAACCCAGCAGCGTGCCCGTGGTGCCGGCGCCCACCATCAGCACGTTCACGCCCGGCACGTTGCGCAGCACGGCTGGTGCGGTGTGGCGGGCATGGGCGCGGGCATTGGCGGGGTTGGCGTACTGGTTGGTCCAGATGGCGGTGGGGTCGGCCGTTTGCAGGTCTTTGACGCGCTGCAGCCGTGCCGCCAGGTAACCGCCGCCATCACGCTGCGTGACCATCGAGGTCTCGCCGCCGAACTCGCGGATGCGGCGCAGGTTGCTGGCCAGGCCGTTGGGGTCGACCACGCAGGTGAAGCGGTAGCCGCGCTCGCGGCACAGCCAGGCCAGGGCCACGCCCAGGTTGCCCGAGCTGGATTCGATGATGTGCTGCCCCGGGCGCAGCCGACCTTCGGCTTCCAAACTGTCGAGGATTTCCACAGCCGTCTTGAATTTGATGCTGCCCGTAGGGTGGTATTTCTCCATTTTCAGCCAGACGCGTTGGCCTTCGAGGAAACCTTTCAGTTCCACGAAAACGTCGTCCAGACCGATTTTTTTGAAATCCACGGGATTCATGCCATCAACTCGATTTCTGGCTCATGGGGCAAATGTTTGTCACCTGATGCAAAACCACCTGATCGGGGCATGCCCGCACCAGCCAAACGGCCAAACTGCGAGGCAATCGGTGCGGCTGGCATCAGGCAGCCACCCCCGTAAAGTAATACGGATCGGCCGCCATGGCTCTAGGGAGTTCACCTTTGCGCGGCCCCCTGAATTTCCCGAGGGCGCGGGTTTTCTTGAAAATGGCGGATCGCGCCAGCGTGCTAAGTTTTCGGCCCCGGCTGATGCCCGTGCGCCTGGAATATCTCACCCTCGTGGGTACTCGGCGCCCCCCAAGCCTCAGCCCTGCCGTTAGCGCCGCGACATGTCAGCACCCTCCACGCCCACCACCCCGTTCGACGCTTTCCTGGAGCGGGTGGCCTCACGCCCCGAAGCCCTGTGCTTCATCTTCCTGGACGATGCGGGCGAGCAGGAAACCCCCGTGACCTGCGGCGAGATGGATGCCGAAGCTCGCCGCATCGCCGCCATCCTGATCGCGCAAGGGGCTCAAGGGCAGCCGGTGATGCTGCTGTACACGCCCGGCATGGACTACATCAGCGCCCTGCTGGGCTGCGTGTACGCCGGGTGCATCGCCGTGCCGGCCTATCCGCCGCTGCACCAACGGCAGGCGGGACGCGTGCAGGCCCTGATCGACGACGCCCGCGCCCCGGTGGTGCTGACCAACGCCAGCTGGTTCGACCCGGCCCTGGTGCCGCCCTCCGAAGGCCATCAGGCCACCTGGATCCACACGGGCCGCGCACCGTACGCCGAGGTGGCGCCATGGACGGGCACGCCCAGCTGGCGCCCGGACGACATCCTCATCCTGCAGTACACCTCGGGGTCGACGGGCCAGCCCAAGGGCGTGATGCTGTCGGCCAGCAACCTGCTGCACAACGTGCGCCACCTGGCCACCGAGCTGCGTTGTGGCGACGGCATGCGCGGCGTCAACTGGCTGCCGCCGTACCATGACATGGGCTTGATCGCTGGCATCCTGATGCCCCTGCACACCGGGCTGGTGAGCGTGGCCATGAGCCCCGCCGCCTTTGCCCAACGACCCTTGCGCTGGCTGCAGGCCATGTCGCGCCACCGGGGGGTGATCTCGGGCGGGCCCAACGCCTCGTTCGAGTTGGCCGTCGACAAGGTGAGCGACGAGCAAGCCGCCGAGCTCGACCTCAGCCACTGGCACGTCGCCGTCAACGGGGCCGAGCCCATCCGCATCAGCACCTTGCACCGCTTTGCGGCCAAGTTCGCGCGCGCAGGCTTTCGGCCCAGCACCTTCTTCCCCGCCTACGGCATGGCCGAGGCCACGCTGCTGGTGACGGGATCCTACTGGCCGGTGCCGCCCGAGCAGGTGCAAGCCGACATCGCTCCCCAGCGCGACGCCCACACCCCCGTGCCACTGGGTCCCAGCCTGCACGACCAACACGTGCGCATCGTCTGCCCCGATACCTGCACCCTGCTGCCCGATGGCGACGAAGGCGAGGTCTGGATCAGTGGCGACAGCGTGGCCCAGGGCTACTGGCGCCAGCCCGAGCGCACGGCAGCCGCTTTCCATGCGCAGCTGCAAGGTGAGGTCCCGCCAGAGCTGTCCGGCCGCCGCTGGCTGCGCACCGCCGACCTGGGCCGCTGGGTGGATGGCCAGCTGCAGATCTGCGGCCGCATGAAAGACCAGATCAACCTGGCCGGACGCAAGCTTTACCCCCAAGACATCGAGCAGGTCGCGCAGCGCAGCCACACCAGCCTGCGCAAGCACGCGGGTGCCGCGTTCGCTGTGCCCGGCCCGCTGCGCGAACAGCTGGTGCTGGTGCAAGAGCTGGAGCCCCGCGCCAAGGCCCCGCACGACGAGGCGCTGGCTGCCATCCGCCAGGCCCTCGCCACCGAGCTGGACGTGCAGCCCGATGACATCGTGCTGGTGAAGGCGGGCGTGGTCGAGAAGACATCGAGCGGCAAGGTGCGCCGCTCCACCTGCCGTCAGGCTTACCTGGATGGGCAGATCGAAGCGGTGGCGCGCAGCCAGCGTGAGGTGGGGCCATCGTTGGGTGCAGAGCGTGCGCACCGCCATGACCTCCTCGATGGGTCAGCCCATGCTCCGCAGGCCACGCGCCCCACCACGGTTGCCGCCATGACCGCGGCCCTGCAAGCGCAACTGGCTGCGCTGCTGGCGCTGCCGGTCGCGCAAATCGGGCCAACCGCCACGCTGGCCGAGTTGGGCGCCGACTCGCTGGTGCTGACCCGCCTGCAAGCCCAACTGGACGCCTGGCAACTGCCCCTGCTGCCACTGGCCGAGCTGTTCCACCAGCCGCTGCAGGCCTTGGGCGAACGCCTGCTGGCCACACCTGAAGCCACCGCGACCGAGCCGGCTGCCATGGCCACCTCGGCCTGGCTGGACGACACCCAGCCCTTCCCGCTCACCCCCCTGCAACAGGCTTACCTGCTGGGCCGCGAGCAGGTTTCGGCCTATGTGTTCGCGCGCTTTGACGTGAGCGCCCTCGACGTCCCGCGCCTGCGCACCGCGTGGCAGGCCGTGCTGCAACGCCACCCCCTGTTGCGCATGCGGCCCGACACCTGGCCGCTGCAGCGCATCGTGCCCCTGGCCGATTGGCCTGCCGACGCCGGCTGGCAGGCGCACGATTGGCGCGCGCTGCCCGAAGCCGAGGCCCTGGCCAGGCTGACCGCGTTGTGTGAGGCCGCGTCGCACCAGGTGCTGCCCACCGATGGGCCGCTCTACACCTTGCACCTGGTTCAGCATCTCCAGCACGGCCAACCCCGCAGCGAGCTGCTGATCGGCATCGACATGCTTGTGGCCGATGCCACCAGCCTGCTCACCCTGATGGCCGATTGGGGCCGCCTGTACACGGGCCAGACCTTGCCACCGCTGTCACTGGGCGTGGCGCAGGCCTTGGCCGCATCCACCTGGGGAGAGGCCCAGCCCGAACGCTGCGAAGCCGCTCGCCAGGCCTGGCGGCAGCGCTTACCCAACTGGCCCGGCGCGCCCGAGCTGCCCCTCATCACACCGCCTTCGGCCGACGAGGCTCACCGCTTCCGCCGCCGCCAGATGCGCCTGGACGCCCCCAGTTGGTCGGCCTTGCGCCAGCAGGCCCGCCGCCTGGGCGTGACCCCGGCCATGCTGCTGGTGCGGGCCTACGCCGAGGTGCTGGCCCTGTTCGCCCGTGAGCCGCGCTTTTCGCTCGCGCTCACGCTGTTCAACCGGCCAGCACACCTGCCGCAGATCGACCAGGTGGTGGGTGATTTCACCGCCGTGCTGCCGCTGGCCTTTGACGTGCGCGATGCCAACTTTGGCCAGGCCGTGCAAGCCACGCAGGCCGACTTCCTCGCGGCCCTGGACCTCCAGGCCTTCGACGGCCTGGCCGTGCAACGCGAGCACCGCCGCCTGCATGGCGCCACCGCTCTGCCCCTGAGCGCCTTCGTGTTCACCTGCCTGCTGCGCGACGAGCCCGACAGCCGCTGGCTGGGCGAGCCGCTGCAGGTGCTGTCGCAAACGCCGCAGGTGTGGCTCGACCACCAGGTTTTCGAGCGCCAAGGCGAGCTGCACATCGCCTGGGATGCCCGCGACGCCTGCTTCCCCGCAGGCCTGCTCGACCAGTTGTTTGCCGCGTGGTCGCGCCTGCTGCACACGTTGGTGGGCCAGGCCCGCGCCGGCCACCCGCTGGATCCGCACGGCCCCCGCCCCGATGGCCGCAGCGCCTTGCTGGGCGCAGGCCGCACGCCCTCGCTGCAGCCCGCGCACGAAGACGGCCCACCACCGCGCGATGCCCTGCATGCGCCCTTCCTGGCCCAGGTTCAACGCCAGCCCCATGCCCCGGCCCTGCGCACCGACGCCCGCACGCTGAGCTACGCCGACCTGGACGCCCGCAGCGCCGACGTGGCCCGCGCGTTGCGCCAGCACGGCGTGCAACCCAACACCCTGGTCGCCGTCGTGATGGACAAGGGCTGGGAGCAGGTGGTGGCCGCGCTGGGCATCGGCCGCAGCGGCGCCGCTTACCTGCCCATCGACACCGAGCTGCCGCCCGCGCGCATCGCCCAGTTGCTCCAACGCGGCGAGGTGCGCTGCGTGCTGATCCAGGCAGGTCACGCCGTGCGCCAGCACCTGCCTGCCGGCCTCACGGTGATGGCAGTGAGCGATGCCCCTTTGGCCGCGGGCGACACCACGCCACTGCCCGCCGTCGATCCCGACAGCCTGGCCTACGTCATCTTCACCTCGGGCTCCACCGGCGAGCCCAAGGGCGTGGCGATGGCCCATGCCGCCACGCTCAACACCGTGCTCGACCTCAACGCGCGCGGCCAGGTGAGCAGCGCAGACACAGTGCTGGCGCTGTCAGCACTGAACTTCGACCTCTCGGTGTGGGACATCTTCGGCACGCTGGGCGCGGGCGCCTGCATCGCCATGCCCTCCCCCGACATGCGACGTGACACCGCCCGCCTGATGGGCTTCGTGCAGCGCCTCGAAGTGAGCATCGTCAATGCGGTGCCCGCACTCGTGCAACTGATGGCCGAGCACGCCGAGGGCAGCCAGCAGCCCTGGCCGGCCAGCGTGCGCTGGGTGCTGATGAGCGGCGACTGGATCCCCGTGGGCCTGCCCGACCGCTTGCGGGCCCTGCGCCCCGGCATCGCGGTGCTCGCGCTGGGCGGCGCCACCGAAGCGGCCATCTGGTCCAACAGCTTCCCCGTGGGCGAGGTCGATCCCAGCTGGCCGTCCATCCCGTATGGCCGGGCCCTGGCCCACCAGCAGATGGTGGTGCTGGACCACGCCGGTCACCCCCGGCCCACCTGGGTGCCGGGCGAGATCCACATCGGCGGCGTGGGCCTGGCGCAAGGCTACTGGCGCGATGTGGCCACCACCGCCCAGCGCTTCGTCACCCATCCACACACGGGCCAGCGGCTTTATCGCACTGGCGACCTGGGCCGCCACCTGCCCAGCGGCGACATCGAGTTCCTCGGCCGCATCGATCACCAGCTCAAGGTGGCTGGCCACCGCATCGAGCCCGGCGAAATCGAGCACCAAGCCCGCCAAGTGGCGGGCGTGCGCGATGCCCTGGTGACGGTGCTGCGCGAAGGCGCCACCACGCGGCTCGTGGGCTTTGCCGTGACCGAAGCCGAAGCCCATGCGGACACGGATTCGTGCATGCCCACCGAAGCCGCCGCGCTGCGCGAAGCTTTGCAAGCGCGGTTGCGCCAGCACCTGCCCACTTACATGCGGCCCAGCGTGTGGTTGCTGTTGCGGCACTGGCCGCTGTCGCCCAACGGCAAGGTGGACCGCGCGGCCTTGATGGCCCAGCTGCAGACCAGGCTGCAAGCCCAAGGGCCGGCCAGCCCCCTCTCCGCCTCACAGGCCGACCTGGCCGATGCCGCCACCATGCCCCCGGGCTCCACCCTGGCGCGGGTGCACGACCTGCTTTGCCGAACCTGGGGCCTGGACACGCTGCCCCTGCACACGTCCTTCCTCGACCTGGGGCTCAACTCGATCGACCTCATGCGCGGCGCCAACGCGCTGGGCCAGCACCTGGGCGTCCGCCCGCCCATCCACGAGCTGTTCAACCACCCCACGGTGGCCGCCGTGGCCGCCTGGTGCGACCCGCTGTTGGCCGATGCGCCCCAGGCAGAACCGGCCTGTTTGCCCAGCCCGCCGCCCGCACACATCGCCCCGCAACCGGCCACGACCACCACCACCGCCGAGGCCCCCTGGGGCCCGCTCACCCCCAGCCAGCACAGCCTGTGGCTGCTGGAGCAGATGCACCCCGAGGCCGCCGCGTACAACGAGCCTGTGGCACTGCGCCTCAAAGGCCAGCTCAACGTGGCCGCGCTGCAAGCCGCCCTGCTCGACATCGTGCGCCGCCACGACGCCCTGCGCATGGCCTTCGCGATGCGCGATGGCCAGGTCATGCAGCGCCCCCGCTCAGCCGATGACACCAGCTGCCACCCGGCCTGGCACACCTTCTCGCTGCCCGACCTGCACGACGACGCCCGCCTGGCCGCGCTGATCCAACCCTGGGCCCACCAGCCCTTTGACCTGCAAGGCGGCCCGCTGTTGCGGGTGGCCCTGGTGCACACCGACCGCGACGATCGCCACGAGCCCGAGCACGTGCTGGTGCTCGTCACCCACCACATCGTGAGCGATGGCTGGTCGCTGGCCGTGTTCAAGCAGGAGCTGGCCTGGCTGTACGCCACCCACCAGGGCCTGCCGGGAACCGGCGCCACCAGCCTGCCCACCTTGCCCCTGAGCTTCAGCGCCCACGCCTGGCAACAGCACGAGCTCGCCAGTGCCCCGGCTCAACAGGCCAGCCGCGCCGCAGCGCTGGCCCACTGGCAAGCCACCCTGGCCGAACCCCTGCCCTGGCTGGAGCTGCCGACCGACCGCCCCCGCAGCGACCGGATCGATGCCCGCGGCGCCGCCCACGCCTTCACGCTGCCTGGCGAAGCCATGGCGGGCCTGCGCGCCATGGCCAGCCAACATGGCAGCACCTTGCACGTGGTGCTGATGGCGGCGTTTGCCGTGCTGCTCGCGCGGCACAGTGGCCAAAGCGAGCTTTGCCTGGGCACGCCCGTGGCCAGACGCGATCGCCCCGAGCTCGAGCCCATGATCGGCTATGTGGTCGACACCCTGGCGCTGCGATGCCACGTCGAGCCTCAAGCCCGCTTCGGTCAGCTCGTGACGCAGTTGCATGGCCAGATGCAGGCCGCGCGCACCCACACGGCCCTGAGCTTTGGCGAAATCGTCGAGGCCCTGCAGCCGCGCCGCCACCCGGGTCGCACGCCCATCTTCCAGGCCCTGTTCGCCTTGCAGAACACGCCACCCGCAGACATCGAAGTGGCCGGTCTGCACGCCAGCGTGCTGGAGCTGGGCCTGGCCCGCGCCAAGTTCGACCTGGTGCTCGAAGTCAACGACAGCCGCCGCGCCTTGGCCCAGCTCGAAGACCCGACACTGCACGCCAGCTTCACCTATGCCGCGGCCCTGTTCGATGCGAGCACCATCGCCGCGATGCCCGAACAGTACGTGCACCTGCTGCGCACGTTGGCCGGTCGCTTCGGCAACGACATGGCACGCCGCCCGCTGCATGCCCTGCAAGTGCTGCCCACCTCGCAACGCGACCGGCTGCTGCTGGCCTGGAGCGGCGTGCAAGAGGCCCTGAACTTCACCCGACAACATCCCGGCGCAGGCAGCGAAGGCACGCTGCTGGCCACCTTGCAGCGACACGCCGAACGCACCCCGCACGCGCTCGCCCTGAGCTTTGAAAACGGTGCCACCCTCACCCATGCCGAGCTGAACCGGCACAGCGATGCGGTGGCCCACCTGCTGCGCCAAGCAGGCGTGCAAGCCGGGCAGCTCGTTGGCCTGCACATGCACCGCAGCCTCGCGCTGATGGGGAACCTGCTGGGCATCTGGAAAGCCGGCTGCGCCTACTTGCCGCTCGACC
>JACCDX010230306.1_pt1 | contig 14523 bp, 11 predicted proteins | sample 7449681 | NCBI WGS metagenome assembly JACCDX01 (sample SAMN15323450, study PRJNA562643) | freshwater metagenome | isolation source: river surface water | place: USA:Blue River Watershed | collected 2017-08-18
CGTCATCTGGCTCTGTGCAGCCGTGCGCGGCGACACCTGTGAGAGGTCAAGATCAAACGCCAGCCTGTCGCGCAGTCCTTTGACGAGCGACTCTTCTTCATTGAGGCCTTCATCCAGCGCTACCGTACCAAAGCGGGACGGTGCGCAGACGGTCAGCCCATCGCGCTCGACTTTGACCTCGCCGCTATCGATGACTGCAGACAGCCGCGCTGCGGTGGCCGCAGGCAGTCGCTCGGCCATGGCCAGCAAGAGTACGCTGCCATCGACCTCGGCCAGCAAGCCTTTTTGCAACACAGGACGACCTGTTGCCAGCGTGGCGGGCAAGTCCAGGCCACCGAGCATACGTTCATCGGTAATCGACAAAGGCATGCGGCGCAGCATTGCCACACCCAGCAATGTGCGCAGCAAAGTCAGCCAGCAATCACGGACCGGACCGGCCGGCGCGCGCAGCCGCACGCCACCTGTGCCGGCCGGATCAATGGCAAACAAGACCGCGACCTGCACGGCCTGCTGCCAGATACGCTCTTCCTGTTCCCTGGCCTTGGCAGGGCTGTCAGAAGACATTTCGATGGCGTGCGGAATAGACATCTCGCCTGCCGTCGCCTCAGGCAGCGAAGATTTCTTCTACCGCCCGTGCCACGCGCGTGCCGGAACCGGCGTCATCAAGCGGGTCGCGGCGCAGCCTGTGGCGCAGTGCCGGCGCAGCCACTTCCTTCAGGTGATGGTCCGTGACCTTCGCATCACCTTCATAGGCTGCCAGTGCGCGCGCCGCGCGCATCAAGGCCAGCTCGCCGCGCAGGCCGTCGGTGCCCAGCGCCATGCAAAGTTGTGCCGCGCGCTCCAGCACCGCATCCGGCACTTTGACGGCCGGCAGTTTCTTTTTCGCTGCAGCAATCTTGCGGCGGATTTTTTCATCTTCCTTATGCCATTGTTCTACGAAGGCCTCAGGGTCCGTCTCATAAGCATCACGTCGCTTCACCACTTCAATACGCATGGCAAGTTCCTTGGGGGTTTCTACATCTACCGCCAATCCGAAACGGTCGAGCAACTGCGGGCGCAATTCGCCTTCTTCGGGATTACCGCTGCCCACTAAAACAAATCGTGCCGGATGGCGAACTGACAGACCTTCACGTTCAACCATGTTTTCACCGGACGCCGCGACATCGATCAACAGATCGACCAAATGGTCTTCCAGCAGGTTCACTTCATCGATATACAGAAAGCCGCGATTGGCACGCGCCAATAATCCCGGCTCAAATGCCTTGATACCCTGCGTTAATGCGCGCTCGAGATCAAGCGCGCCGACCACACGGTCTTCAGTTGCGCCCAGCGGCAAGTCCACCACCGGCACGGCTTTCAATACACTTTTGGGCTCGCCCTTGGCCTTGAGCTTGGCGCAGTCTTCACAGGAAGGCGTGCCGGCCTGCGGATCACAGCCATAAGGACAACCGGCAACAGCGCGCATTTTCGGCAGCAGCGCCGCTAAGGCGCGCACCACGGTCGACTTTCCTGTGCCACGGTCGCCAAACACCAGCACGCCGCCTACGGCAGGATCAACAGCGGCCACCAGAATCGCGCGTTTCATTTCGTTCTGACCGACGATGGCGGAAAAAGGAAAAGGGGCTGCCATGAAATTACATCTCCAAAAACAGGTTCAAGACTTCCACTGCCGACGGACATCGGCAGCATGCGTGGCGCCTGCGGCGCACAGAAAAAGCATCACCAGATATTGCGGCAATCCGGATATCGCAAAGCGCAGGGCCAGCATCAGGAAAAGGCCGGCGAGCAGAGAAAGGCTAAGCGCGATAGGCGCCAGTCCGCGGCCAGTGAAACGATGCCAGGCAAACAAGCCCAGCCATTCCAGCAAGGTACAGCCGATGACGATATCAATTAAGCCCGTGCCCGAAAAAAAACCGCTCATGCCCCCGTCCCCCCGCGGCAATTTGCACCAATTATTTTCATTCTTTTAGTTTACATCTGACGCTGTCAACTTCATCAGACAGCCATAGCAGGCAGTGTAACCGCTAAAGCGCGGTTTGTGATCCATTTTGGCAAGCTTCCTTGATGACGACAATCTGTGATCTTTTTGGCTATTTTCCTGTCCAACCGGCTTTGGCGGATGAAAACTGCGCAGATGAGCATGCCTGTCTCAGGTTTCACAGACGATAGCGGCATGCAATGGCATGCGCAGATCGGCAGCCGCTCGCAATATGAAACGGAATATGCCGCGCAACATCCAACTGGCACAACATCTCAGCGAGGAAAAAATCTGATGAAACCTTTTGAAATTCACCGCGCAACCAAATGCCGCGCCAAGCTGCGGCTGGGCATGTCAGGCGCGGCAGGCAGCGGAAAAACTTATTCGGCCTTGTTAATTGCACAAGGGCTGGGTGGACGTGTGGGCATGATCGATACCGAGCATGGCAGCGGTGATCTATATGCCGATCTGCTGCCAGAAGGCTATGACGTACTGCAACTGACGCCGCCCTATACGCCGGCACGTTATATCGAGGCCATACACCTGATGGAACAGACCGGCATCAATACCCTGATCATCGATAGCCTCACACATGCGTGGAGCGGCGAAGGCGGCTCGCTGGATCGCCACGGCAAAATCACGGATCGCTCTGGCAACAGCTGGCAGGCATGGCGGCAAGTGACGCCGGAACACAATGCATTAGTCGAAGCCTTGCTGCAAAGCCCCTGCCACATGATTGCGACCATGCGCGCAAAAACCGAATATGTGCAGGAAAAAGATGAGCGCAGCGGTCGCCAGATCGTGCGCAAGATCGGGCTGGCGCCGGTTATGCGTGACGGTATCGAATATGAATTCACGATCTTCATGGAACTCGATAGCGAACATGTCGCGCATATCGGCAAGGATCGCACGCGGCTGTTCGATGGCATGCTGATCAAGCCCGATACGGAAACCGGGCGGGAATTGCTGGCATGGCTGGAGAGCGGCGAAGAAAAACCGGCACGCTCCGGCATGCCGCCCGAACAATTCGCCGCCCATCGCGAGCGCATAGAACACACCGGTTCGCTTGACGAGCTCTATCACGCCTTCACCAATGCGTATCGTGCCGCCCAGGCCCTGCAGGATGATTCTGCACTTGAAGATTTCACGCGCACCAAAGACCTGCGCAAGGCCACGCTGACAGACGCGCAGGAACGCGAGCACGGCGTGCCTGTTTAATAAAGTCGCCCATCGCATGTAAGAAATCCGCAAAGTGCCTGCGGAACTCTTTATCAAGTCCGTTACATATTGACCTCTTCGCTGTCGTTTGCGCAGCGACCAGTTCATTCATTGACGGAGCCATCATGCACGCCACTGCCAGTACCCCGCGCACCATCGCTTTTCAAGCCGCCACAAATGTCACGCCAGACCACGTGTCCGTTTCACCTTCTCTGCTGGTCGTGCATGGCGAAGATTTATCAATGGGCACACCATTAATCAACAAATTGGCCAGTACCATCTTTTGTCGCAACGGCTATCCCGTTGCGACGCTCGGCGATGGCATAGAGTCGATTTCCCTGGGCGAAGTGGTGCGCTCTGTCCATGAGCATTTGCATGATCAGGGCCATTTGCTGATTCATGTGCATGGCAATGGTCTGCATGGATCCCATAATTTGTTGATGGCAAATGATAAAGGGCGCGTGACAAAAACCCGCCAGCTACTGGACAAACTCACTGTGCCGCAAGCATCCCATCCTATCGCATCGTCTGGCAACATCCGTCGACCTATGGTGCACCTGACCGCCTGCGATACAAAAATTCTGCGCAAGGAATTACACCCCGACACACCGGAATGGAAAGCCGGTTATGTGATGCTGTACTCACGAAAAGGTACTCTTATCGACCAGTATCAGTCCAGCCTGCAAACTGCACTGACTTATGTGGTCAGTTGCAGGCAGCGTGCGATCGCATGTGATCCATTGAAATTATTCCTGCTCGCCGGCCAGCGGCGCGGGCACTGCCTGACTTTATTGGGTGGCGAGCTTGCAGCGCCCCTGGTCTGGCACAGCCCGAAAACACTGCATGATCTCGACCAGGAACGTGTATTTGACAAACTGGACGGTGAGAGCGCCGACAAGAATCGGCTGATACAGACCCTGTCGTTGCTGGATGCAGAAGATATCGCTTGCATGCAAGGGGTTGATGACACGCTGATCAAACAAAACATGTTGTTTGATCGTATTGCGCTCAATAATGTGCAAGACATGTGCGAACTGCTGCGCGCGCATCCCGAACTGCTGCATGCGAAAGGCATGCTCAGAGAATCGCCTTTATTTTTCGCACTGGAATTCGAGAACAATCAATGCGCATTAAAACTGATTGAACTCAATGCAGGCACACAGCTTATAGACAAGGAAGGCAGGACACCATTAATGTATGCCGCCAGAACCAATAACAGCATGGCCGCCATGATGCTGCTGACCCATCGTGCCGCGATCAACCAACAGGATCACGATGGCAATACGGCACTCATGTATGCGGCATCTGCAAAGAGTTATCACACACTCAGGATATTGATGCATTACAGGGCTGATATCCTGATCCGCAATCACGACAACAAATCTGCTTTATCGCTGGCGCGCGAACTGAATGACAACAATAAGGCGATGAAAATATTGGTGGGCAAAGAACAATAACAGGTCGGCCTAAGCCTTCGCGCCCAGTCCCCACTTCCACAACCATGCGGTTGGCAGCGGCAGCACCATGAACAAATGCTCCAGCACTGCCAGAGTCAGCAAGCCTGCTACCAGACACAGGCTGCTGGCCGCATAGCTGTCGGCCTTTGCCAGTGCGGACGACCACATCGGCAAGGCGACTGCCGTACCGGCGATGACGGAGACGGGCATTAACCAGTTACAGGCACGGCGCGTGAAATAGCTTTGTAAATAGCGCAGATGATGCGGCAGGAAATTCTCGGACAGATTACGCACGCCGAGAAACAGATTCAGCTTTGCTGACAGGCGCATCGACCACAGCACCAGATAGGTCCACCATCCGGTCTGGTTAGGCTGCTCCCAGCTTGCGACGAACACCAGCAAGGCAAGAATCACCAGTGCCAGTTCATGATGCAAGATCGTCTCAGTCGCCAGTCGCGCACGATGCCAGCCCCGACTATCAGTCGGGCATTCGCTCTTGCGTGCACCAGTGACAAAGCCCAGCAAAAATGCCACCTCCTGCCAGCTCCATACCAGCACCGCACAAGTAAAGGCGCAATACGCAGAAGCGACGCTGGTGCGGGCAGCCGAGATCGACAGGCCCACTAATGCGAACGCCAGTATCAGCGTAAAGCCCAGCATGATCCACTTGAAGGCTCTTTGCGGCAGGCGTCCCAGATACAGGATCACGCCGGTGGAAAACCACCAGATAAATAGCGTGAACAAGATCGGGAGCATGAACTGTGACATCAGCACTTTTCCGGACTGCTTACCAGGCAGGTACCATTTTCACCGTATCCGGCAGGGCATTGGATTTGACCGGAATGAAATACATGCGCGCAAACGTCAGCGCGCCGGCAACAGTCCAGTAACCCTGACGCAAACGACCGACAAGGCCGCCTGCTGCTTGGCCTTCACTGGATTTTTGCGTGCAATAAAACAGGCGATCCAGCCCGCTGATAAACGCAGGATGATCAATGTCGAGCAAGACCGGGAATACTTGCTTGGTGATCTCATTGGTAATTCGAAAGACCTCGAAGTCGTATTCGCCAGGCTCAAGTCCCATCGCCTGCTTCAGTTCAGGACGCGTATGGTCACGCACATACATCGTTGCATAGACGGCCAACAGGAAGAAGCGTATCCACCATACATTGCCGCCCCTGAGCAGGCCAGGATTGGCACGCATGATCAGCGCAAAGGATTCGCCATGGCGGAATTCATCATTGCACCAGCGCTGAAACCAGCGGAAGATAGGATGAAATCGTTTTTCCGGATGCTGCTCAAGCTGGCGGAAAATTTTGATATAACGCGCATAGCCGATTTTCTCTGACAGATAGGTCGCATAGAAAATATATTTTGGCTTGAAATAAGTGTATTTCTTCGAGCGCTTCAGGTTGCCAAGATCCACACCGAGACCGAAATCCTTCAGCGCCGAATTCAAAAAGCCTGCATGACGCGACTCATCGCGCGCCATATAGGTCATCAATTGTTTGATATCGGGATTATCCACATGCTTGCGGATTTCGTTGTAGAGCACGCAACCGGAAAATTCCGAGGTCAGTGAGCTGACCAGAAAGTCCAGGAATTCCTGGCGCAGCTCTGGCGTCAACTGCGGAATCAGTGCATGGACTTCATCGGCGAAGGTCGCATCGCGCTGAAAGTGATCATGATTATTGTCGCCTTCATACTCGGCCATCATCGCATCCCATTCGGCTCGCACAGGCTCAATGTTGATGCGGTCCATCGCAGCATAATCGGTGGAATAAAAGCGCGGCGAGAATAAGGTACTGGCCTCGGCCTTGCGTGCCGCATCTTCGACTGAATTGATTTCATCAACTGTGTTGTGCATGATGTCTCCTGATTACGATGCCAGTTCCTCTGCCGGCCTGCGCAAGATCCAGATATGCAGGCCAACAAATCCGGCCCAGAACAGGGCCAGCGCGCATTCGACAATTGTGATGTTCATGATTTGCAAATCTCCATGGCTTGCGACGTATAAAAGCCGCTAGAAATTTTTTCTGTGCGATCAATCTTCCAGCCGGTCAGCGTGGTGGCACTGGCAATCAGGCTGCGCAGGCTGCCCTCGGCAATCGGCTCAATAAAGGGTGCGCGATCGCCCCGCGGAAAGACCCGGCCGACACGGATCATGGTCGCCAGGATAGGATTGCTGGGCGCGAAAGTGAATAGCACCGATTTCGCCGTGCGCTCGGCCAGGCCGGCCAGGACCTGCACCATGTCATGCTTTTCGTAATGGATCATCGAATCCATGCAGACCACATGATCAAAGCGTCCCAGCGAAGTCGACAACATGTCACCGGCGATAAATTGAAGCTTGCCTTCGCCTAAGTCTTCCGGTACGCGCTCACGTGCCAGTTGCACCAAGGTCGGCGACAAATCAATTGCCACCACTTGCGCACCACGCCGCGCCATCTCCACTGCCAATGCACCGGTGCCGCAACCCGCATCGAGGATGCGCCGGCCATGCAAGTCTTGTGGCAACCAGTCGAGCAGCGTCTGGCGCATACGATCACGGCCGGCACGCACAGTTTTCCGGATGCCGGAAACCGGTGCATCCGAGGTCAGCTTTGCCCAGGCATCGGAGGCCGTGCGGTCAAAATATTCTTCCAGCTGGCCGCGCTTGGAATGGTAAGTAGGACTGTTCATGGCATCACCACCTTTTCAATCAAAACCGAGCAGGTCAAAAATGTCCCTGTCTTTCATCGGTTCGCATTCAATCGGATCCGTGCCCGCCCAAAGCGCCGCAGCCAGCCGCAGGTATTCCTGCTGCACGGCCAGAATCTCCGGCGTTGGTTCCATCTCGAACAAGGTTGCTTTTTTCAATCGGCTCTGCCGGATGACATCCAGTGCCGGAATGCGCGCCATGGTTTTAAGGCCAACGCTTGCATTAAATTTATCGATCTGGTCTGTCGCATCAGAACGATTGGCAATCACGCCACCTAAACGTACGTTGTAATTTTTTGACTTCGCAGCAATGGCCTGCACGATACGGTTCATCGCGAAGATAGAATCAAAATCATTGGCCGTCACGATCAGTGCGCGATCGGCATGTTGCAGTGGTGCGGCAAAGCCGCCGCAGACCACATCGCCCAATACATCAAAGATCACCACGTCGGTATCTTCCAGCAGGTGATGCTCCTTCAACAGCTTGACAGTCTGTCCGACGACATAGCCGCCGCAGCCCGTACCTGCAGGCGGGCCGCCGGCCTCTACGCACATCACGCCGTTATAGCCTTCATAAACAAAATCTTCGACGCGCAATTCCTCGGTATGAAAATCGACCGACTCCAGCACATCGATTACGGTCGGCATGAGTTTTTTCGTCAGCGTAAACGTCGAGTCATGCTTGGGATCGCAACCGATCTGCAGCACGCGCTTGCCCAGCTTAGAGAAAGCAACCGACAGGTTAGAAGATGTCGTGCTCTTGCCTATGCCGCCTTTGCCATAGATCGCAAATACTTTTGCATTGCCGATCTTGACGGTCGGATCGAGTTCAACCTGCACGCTGCCTTCGCCATCGGCACGTTTGGAACGCTTGATTTCTGTGATCGGTACGCTTGCTACATTCATTGTCTTGCTCCTTCTTCGTAGACACCTTCGAGCCGGTCTTCCAGCTCTTCACCGGCACGCCGCATGGCGTCCAGTGTTTGCTCGTCCGGTTGCCAGTATTGGCGGTTTGATGCTTCTAACAGCCTGCTGGCCACCCTGGCAGATGCGGAAGGATTGAGCCGCGCCAGCCGCTCGCGCATTTCCGGATCAAGCAGATAGGTTTGCGTGAGCTGTTGATAGACCCAGGGCTGGACCTGACCGGTAGTGGCCGACCAGCCCATGGTATTGGTGAGATGCACTTCAATCTGGTGCACGCCTTCATAGCCATGTGCGAGCATGCCCTCATACCATTTCGGATTGAGCATGCGCGTGCGCGTCTCCAGCGCGACTTGTTCTGACAAAGTGCGTACCGTGCCGTTGCTGTTGGTCTGGTCACCGATATACACCGGCGCCATTTCCGCATCCGGACCTTTGGCACGCTTGACCGCGCGGCTAATGCCGCCCAGCGTATCGAAGTAGGTATCAATGGTGGTGACACCGACTTCGACCGAATCCAGGTTCTGATAGGCCAGCTCTACGCCGGAAAGCACGCTTTTCAACAGTACTGGCTGCGCAACAGGACGGCCGCTGGTGCCATACGCAAAACCTTTGCGGCAGGTATAGGTCTCGGCCAGTTCATCTTCATCATCCCAGCGGCTGCTGTCGATCAGATGATTGACGTTGGCACCATAGGCACCTTCAGCATTGCCGAATACGCGCAGTGCGGCCGTCTCCATATCGCACTGATGCTCTGCCTGATAAGCGAGCGCATGTTTGCGGATGAAGTTTTGTTCTGCAGGCTCTTCTGCCTGTGCTGCCAATAGCGCTGCTTCGGCAAGCAACTTGATCTGCAACGGCAACAGGTCGCGGAAAATACCGGAGAGCGTGATCAATACATCGACGCGAGGACGACCCAGCTCTTCCAGGGTCATCAGTTCGGCGCCGGCCAGACGTCCATACTGGTCAAAGCGCGGACGCGCGCCCATCAGTGCAAGTGCCTGTGCGATCGGGCCACCTTCGCTCTTGAGGTTGTCCGTGCCCCATAACACCATCGCGATCGATTCAGGGAAAGACGCCGTATCCTGATAATGACGCTCCAGCAAACGCTGCGCCTGGCGTGCGCCATCTTTGACAGCATAGGCACTGGGCAGACGGAACGGATCAAAACCGTGCAGGTTGCGACCGGCCGGCAAGATCTCTGGTGTGCGCAGCAAATCGCCGCCCGGTGCAGGCCGCACATAGCGGCCATCCAGTGCGGCGAGGATGCCGTCAAGCTCATGATCTTCGCGCATCAGCTCGCTTGATATCGCCAGTTTTTGCAGCAGGCTCACTTCTTCTGCCGACAAAGGATGTGGCTGCGGCTGGCCACTGAGCATGGCAGAGATGGTGGTGCGCAAGGCAGGCGTCGGTTCGCAGCCATGCACTGATTTCGCCATGGCCAGCAGCATGTCCGTACGCTCTTGCAAAGTCGGCGCCTTGCCAACTACATGCAGGCCATGCGGTATCAGCGTGTACTCCAGTTCCAGCACAGCTTCGGACAGGCGCGTGATTTCTTTTTCAGCCTGCGCCTGCCATGCCGGTGTGGCCGGTGCCAGTTCCAGTTCCGCTGCCTGCGACTGGATCATGGCTGCCAGATCCGTGCGCTCCTGTTCATCTTCGGGACCGAGCGCACGCCAGCGCGTGATCGCACTCTTCAAGTCCGTCAGGCCACGGTACAGTCCGGCCTCTTCAACAGGCGGTGTCAGATAACTGATCAGCGTGGCATAGGCACGGCGCTTGGCGATCGTGCCTTCGGAAGGATTATTGGCTGCATACAGGTAGAGATTGGGCAGATCGGCGATTAAGCGATCCGGCCAGCAATCAGCTGACATACCGGTCTGTTTGCCGGGCATGAATTCAAGCGCACCGTGCGTGCCGAAATGCAGCACGGCATTGGCTGCGAAATCTTCACGCAGATATCGATAGAACGCGGAGAACGCATGCGTCGGTGCGAAGCCTTTTTCAAACAACAGCCGCATCGGATCGCCTTCGTATCCGAATGCTGGTTGTATGCCGACTAGTACATTGCCGAATTGCGCACCGAGCACAAAAATGCTGCGGCCATCACTCTGGTGCTTGCCCGGCGCCGGCCCCCATTGCGCTTCGATTTCCCTGAGATATTTTTCGCGCCGTACATGATCGTCGGTTGCGATGGTTGTGTGCACGTTTGCATGCGCGCCATAGCGCTCGGCATTGCCCTGTAAAATTTTCTGGCGCAGTTGATCGACATCGGCCGGCAAATCAACCGTATAACCGGCACGCTGCATCGCGGCCAGTGTGTTGTAGAGCGATTCGAATACCGCAAGAAATGCTGCCGTACCGGTGCTGCCTGCATTGGGCGGGAAGTTGAACAGCACAACGGCTACCTTGCGGCTGGCGCGTTCAGAGCGGCGCAGTGCAATCAGTTTGGCTACGCGTGCTGCAAGCATGTCGGCGCGTTCGCTGCAGACTTGCATGTCTTGTGTATTGTCTGCCTGCGGGAAGGTGCAGGCACGGCTGCATCCTGTACACGCAGCACCGGTCGCATCGCTGCGTCCGCCAAACACCAGTCCGCCAGTGGCACCATCAAGCTCGGGAATGGCGACCATCATGGTCGCTTCGACTGGCAGCAGGCCACGGTCGGAATCACCCCAACGCTCCAGCGTCTGGAATTCAACCGGCGTGACTGCCAGATAGGGCACGCCCAGTGTGGCCAGCATTTCTTCTGCTGCCTTGGAATCATTATAGGCAGGCCCGCCGATCAGTGAAAAGCCGGTGAGCGAGACAACCGCATCGACCCGGACTTTACCGTCACGGATAAAAAACTGTTCCACTGCAGGCCGTGCATCAAGCCCGCTTGCATAAACGGGCACCACGGAAAGTCCGCGTGCCTCCAGTGCTGTCAGCACGCCGTCATAGTGGCGCGCATTACCGGCCAAAAGGTAAGAGCGCATCAATAACACACCGACGGTACCGTTCTTGCCCGCAGTAGCAACCGATGGCAGTTTGTCGAGCTGATCCGACATGCCCTTGTTGATGCCCGCACCTTGCATCTGCGGGTGATACAGGCCGACTTCCGGATACTCAATCGGTGGCAGTACTTTGACTTTCCCGCGCAGGATTTTGCGCGGCCCGTCAGCATAATGATCGACCAGTAATTGCACCATTCCAGCGATGTTTTCTTCCGAGCCGGCCAGCCAGTATTGCAGGGTCAGGAAATACGCACGCACATCTTGTGCGGTGCCCGGTATGAAGCGCAACAGCTTGGGCAACCTGCGCAGCATTTTCATTTGTTGCGCACCGGCGGTAGCGCCCGACTGGCCGCCCTCGGGTTTTTTGCCGCGCAGTTTTTTCAGGAAGGCCATGGGGCCGCGCGCGGTGCCATCCATCAAAAAGCCGCCCATGCGCGTTAACTTCATCACCTCGCCTGCCGACATGATGCAGACCATCGCATCACAATGATCACGGCGCGCCCGCAATGCCGGCATCACCGGTAAAAAATGATCTTCCATGAACAGCATGGAAGCGATGATCAGGTCGCCCTGCTCTATCTCGCTAATGCAGCGCGCCAGTGCGGCTTTATCGTCTGCCCATTCGGAGGCCGCATGCACCGACATCACTACGCCCGGCATGCTCTTGGCCAACAGCCTGTTGGCGCGGCCAGCAGCACTGGCCAGATGATTGTCCATCGTAACGATCACCACGCGCATCAGTGGCGCTTTGCTACTTTGCTTGTGCGCGCTCTCAGCGGCCGAAGTGGGCTTTGGCATCATAGAGAGTCTCGATGGTGATGGTCGGCACGCCCAGATCTTTCGCATAGCGCTCGGTATTCCTGCGCGCCTTGCCTCGTACGAAAAAAGGGATTTTTGATAATTCTTTTTCTGCTTCCGGCGCCCATGTCGCATAGGCGCCATCAGCATTGGCTGCAACTGTTGCAATTGCCGCTGCCGGAATGATGTCTTCCAGATTGTGCTGCGTGATTTTTGCGGCGCTGCTGCGCCCCAGATGTGATGCAGCTGCACCGTCATGAAACTCAAAGTCACCGCGGAACATGGTCAGCAAGTGTTCTTCCAGGCCCATCATCAGCGGATGTACCCAGGTATCAAAGAGTACATTGGCACCTTCAAATCCCATTTGCGGCGAGGTGCGCGCAGGGAAGTCCTGTACATGCACGGGCGCAGAGATCACCGCGCACGGCAGGCCAAGTCGCTTGGCAATATGGCGCTCCATTTGCGTACCGAGCACCAGTTCAGGCTGTAGTTCGGCGACCTTCTCTTCTACCTCAAGATAGTCATCCGTAATTAACGCTTCAATACCGTATTTTTTTGCTGCCTCACGCACTTCGCGCGCAAACTCGCGGCTGTAGGTACCAAGTCCGACGACTTCAAATCCGAGCTCTTCTGAAGCCACGCGCGCAGCTGCGATCGCATGTGTCGCATCACCAAATACAAACACGCGCTTGCCGGTCAGATAAGTCGAATCGACAGAGCGCGCATACCAAGGTGCACGCGAGCTGGCGTCCTCCAGTGCAGTATCTGCATGTAGTCCGGCCAGTTGGGCGACTTCGGCGATGAATTCCTGTGTGGCCTGCACGCCTATTGGTATCACTTTCGTGCACGGCAGGCCGAGATTGCGCTGCATCCAGTTTGCTGCCTGCATCGCTACTTCCGGATACAGCATCACATTGAACTCTGCATCGCCCAGCCGCGCCAGATCCGACGGTGTTGCACCCAAGGGTGCCACCACATTCACTTGTACGCCCATGCGCTCGAGCAGCGTGACGATTTCCTGCACATCATCACGATGACGAAAGCCCAGCGCGCTGGGGCCGATGATGTTGCAGGATGGTTTTTCACCGGCCGCTCTTGGCGCACGCGGCTCAGTTCGCGGCTTTGCCAGCGCGCGTACCATTTGATAAAACGTTTCTGACGCGCCCCAGTTTTCTTTTTTCTGATACGAAGGCAATTCCAGCGGCACCACCGGTATCGGCAAGTTCAGTGCCTTCGCAAGACCACCCGGATCATCCTGAATCAGCTCGGCCGTGCATGATGAGCCGACCATCATGGCCTTGGGTGCGAAGCGCTCATAAGCATCGCGCGCTGCTGTCTTGAACAGCTCGGCCGTATCCGAACCCAGGTCGCGCGCCTGAAATGTGGTGTACGTGACCGGCGGGCGTTTGGGCAATCGCTCGATCATCGTAAACAGCAGATCAGCGTAGGTGTCGCCCTGCGGCGCATGCAGCACATAGTGCACATCTTCCATCGCCGTTGCTACACGCATTGCGCCCACATGCGGCGGGCCTTCATATGTCCAGAGCGTCAGTTGCATACTGCCTCCCTGACAATTTTTTGTCTGCGCACCAGTGGTCGCGCAAACAGCTCGGCCAGATCGGCGCTTTGTTCATAGCCATGCACCGGCGAGAACACCAGTTCGATCGCCCATTTGGTCGTCATGCCTTCTGCTTCCAGCGGATTGGCCAGGCCCAGTCCGCACACCACGATATCTGGTGCCGCTTCCCGGCAACGGTCGAGCTGCTTGTCCACATCCTGCCCTTCTGACAGGCGCGTCGTTTCAGGCAGCAGCGCGAGTTCGTGTGCCAGGTGCTGACGATGCAAATACGGTGTGCCGACTTCGGTCAGCTTCATGCCCAGCTCACGGGAAAGAAAACGCGCCAGCGGTATTTCGAGCTGCGAATCTGGGAAGAAGAAAATACTTTTGCCAGCCAGTTGCTGACGATGTTTTTCCAGTGCGCGCTGTGCGCGTTCGCGCGCAGGCATGGTGACCTGATCAAATGTGGCCTTACTGATGCCAAAAGCCGTTGCCGCTGTTTGCATCCATGCAGTGGTACCCTCGACGCCAAACGGGAACGGTGCGCTCAGTCTTTGTGCGCCGCGCCCTTCGAGTGCCCGCGCGGTCTCGCCCAAAAACGGTTGCGCGAGCAAAAACTGGGTGTTCGTACCAACTGCAGGCAAGGCATGGGAATGACGCGGCGGGAAAAACTGCAGGTTCGTGATTCCCATTTCCCTGAAACGTCGCGCAAACTGGTCTTCCACCACATCGGGCAACGTACCGACGATCATCAGTGATGACGCTGCATTTTTTTCTGCTGCCGGCAGCTGTGGCACCAGCGCTGTCAGACAGGCGTCTTCGCCTTGCGTGAAGGTGGTCTCAATGCCGCTGCCCGAATAATTGAGGATGCGTACCTTATGCAGGAATTCTTTTGACAAG
>JACCDX011907465.1_pt1 | contig 14518 bp, 16 predicted proteins | sample 7449681 | NCBI WGS metagenome assembly JACCDX01 (sample SAMN15323450, study PRJNA562643) | freshwater metagenome | isolation source: river surface water | place: USA:Blue River Watershed | collected 2017-08-18
AACATTTTTAGTCGTGGATCATGATTATGCAGAAAACTTATTGGCATATCTGATGAAGATGCGCTTTATGTTAAAGGTTGAACCTGCAAATGCATCTGCTGAATTTGCAGTGCTCAGAGCACCAGGTACTCCCACTGATATCGGTGGTCCCTTCGCACTTGTTCCTCGCTCTGAGCTAGAGGCGATGAAGAAAATATTTAATGAGAACGCACGAGAAGTAGGCACCTGGGCGCTAGATGCAGAACGAGTAGCTGCAGGTCGACCTCGCCATGGCATCGACACAGATAACAAGAGTATTCCTAATGAATTAGGTCTTCTCAATAAATCTGTTCACATGAATAAAGGTTGTTATAGAGGACAAGAAACTGTCGCAAAGGTATTTAACTTAGGAGCCCCACCACGCAGATTGGTAATGCTTCACCTCGATGGTTCTGCGGTGATTTTTCCTGAGCCAGGAACGCCTGTTGAAAACAATGGCGTGCAGGTGGGTTTCTTAGGAACGGTTGCCCGCCATCATGAACTTGGTCCCATCGCCCTTGCCTTGGTCAAGCGCACAACCCCAACTGATGCAACACTGACTGTTTCAGGTATTACTGCAGCACAAGAGATCATTGTGAAGGGAACGAAATGAAGTTCTTAGGACAACTTCTCATAGTTTCTCTCGCCTGCATCGCAATTATGTGGGCTGTCCGCAAGTTCTAAAGATACGATTACCTCATGGAGCTTCTCACAACGGTGTTATTGGGGCTATTTGCCCTTGCACTCGGAGTTGGACTTCTCATCTATGGAATTCGTGGCCGCCGAGAGTCAAAGGCACGAGATTCCCGCACATATAAGAGAGGCAGAATCTAATGGCTTTTGTTATCCCTGAAGGACTTCACGAAGATCTCTATCCCGTTGCGTGGATGATCGGTAAGTGGGGCGGAAAAGGCATGGGGGAATGGCCCGGGATTGATAAGTTTGAGTTTGAGCAAGAAGTGACCTTCCGCCATGATGGAAGACCCTTTATGGAATATACCTCTCACACATGGATGATTACCGAAGATGGGATGCGAGGAAAGCCAGGTGCATCTGAGACTGGTTATTGGCGCATCAAACCCAACAGAATTATCGAATTGGTTCTTGTTCACAGCACAGGTATTGCAGAAGGTTGGCTTGGTCGCATTAGCGAAGAGAGACCATCAATTCAAATGGCGCTCGATCATGCTTACATCGCACCAACTGCAAAAGCTGTTGAAAACGGCGCTCGCCTCTATGGTTTAGTTGAGGGCCAACTCTTTACATCGTATGACATGGCTGCAATGGGCAAGGAACTCCAAGCTCACATCTGGTCATCACTCGAGAGGCAGAGCGAGTAGATGTCCGACGCAGTATTGGCAGAACTTGTTCGCAGCGGAGTTGTTGAATCACAACACCGTGGATACCTCATCGCTCTTAATGCAGATGGAACCAACGCGTTAGAGCTGGGGGATACTTCACATTTAATTTTTCCTCGCTCTACTGTGAAATCTTTTCAAGCAGCGGCAATGGTGAGACATGGGTTGGATCTAGAGCCACGACTTCTTGCGCTCGCTGCCTCTAGCCACTCTGGATCACTTGAACATCAGGATGCAGTCAGAGAGATTCTTGCAACGGTGAATCTTGATGAATCAGCCTTGCAGTGCATGTTGGATAGACCATTGGGTGAGGCAGAGCGGCGTGCTCATGGGGATAATCCGCCAACTCGTATTGCAATGAATTGCAGCGGTAAGCATGCAGGCATGTTGGTAACTTGCGTTAAGAATGGCTGGCCTATTGAGAATTACCTTGATCCAGAGCATCCACTCCAAGTTGCATGCAGAAGTGAATTAGAAACACTCTCTGGCGAAACAATTACCCTGACAAGCACTGATGGTTGCGGGGCTCCACTCTTTCTGATTTCTGTTGCAGGTCTTGCGCGAGCCATTCGTGCCATCACACTCTCTAATGAGAATCCACATGTCAGCGTGTTGGCTGCATCTCGCCAACATCCAGAGATGGTGGCAGGTGAAGGTCGCCTTACGACAGAGATGATGAGAAGTGTTCCTGGCCTCTACATGAAAGATGGTGTGGAAGCTGTTGAAGTGGCCTCAATGCCAGATGGTCGCACTTTGGTCTTTAAGGTCAGTGATGGATCCATTCGTCCCTTTAAAGTCGTCTTGCATGCGGGGCTGAAGGTGTTAGGAGTGGATTCTCCATATGCGGTGGAGAGTGTTTTAGGCGGAGATAAGGTCATTGGCCAGATCCGCTCTACCTTTTAATTCCAACTCCTCTATCCTTTCAGGGTGAATCGCCGTATCGCCACCTTGATGGTGCACACATCTCCGCTTGATCAAGCGGGTACTGGTGATGCAGGTGGAATGAATATCTATGTCTGCGAAGCAGCAGAGCAGATGGCGGCTTTAGGATTTTCCGTAGATATTTTTACTCGTCGTGCAAATCATGATTACCCTGACATTGTTGATAAAGGTAATGGTGTTCGCATCATTCATCTCAATGTCGGTCCTGTAGATGGAGTGAAGAAAGAAGATCTCCCTGCCCTTATTCCAGATCTCTCTAAAGCATTTAAAGAAGCTCTGACTTCAGGTGAGTCATACGATGTGATTCATTCACATTATTGGATTTCAGGAAAAGTTGCGATGCCTGTTGCGGCAGAGCTCAACATTCCACTTGTGCACACCATGCACACAATGGCTCGCGTAAAGAATCTCAATCTCGCTGAAGGCGAAAGCCCTGAACCAATGATCCGCGTTCAAGGTGAGTCGCAAGTAGTTGCGGCAGCAGATGCCCTTATTGCAAACACTGATGCTGAGGCTGCAAGCCTTGTCTCCCTCTACGAGGCATGTCCAGATAATGTCTCCGTGGTAAGTCCCGGAGTTAATCTTCAGATGTTTACAGCAGGCAAGGGAAGAATTGCAGCGCGAGAAGCTCTTGGAATTGCCACACAAGGAAACATCATCGCCTTTGTCGGTCGAATTCAACCCCACAAGGGACCAGAGGTTCTTATTCGCTCCATTGCCGAGATGATTTCTCACTCGCCAGCTTTAAGAAGAGATCTCACAGTCATGATTGTGGGCGGAGCATCAGGAAGTAGCACGGCAGAAGTGGATCGCTTGAAGGAACTTGCTCAGTGGCTTGGTATTGCAGATAAAGTGAAATTTGAACCTCCTGTGGGAAGAGATGCGCTAGCAAATTACTATCGTGCTGCAGATCTTGTCTGTGTTCCAAGTTATTCAGAGAGCTTTGGACTTGTTGCACTTGAAGCTCAGGCTTGCGGAACTCCTGTTGTTGCTAGCGCCGTAGGAGGCTTAAGAACTGCTGTAGCAGATGGTATTTCAGGAGTTTTGGTTGACGGACATAATCCTCGCGCCTGGTCTTCTGTCTTAGCTCGCTTGCTTCAAGAGCCACAGCGCCGAGTCTTGCTCTCCATGGGTGCGCTAGAGCACGCTTCACACTTCGGATGGAGCGCAACTGCTCGAGGCACACTCGATATTTATGACCGTCTTACGGATGCAAAAGCTTCACACCAAAAGAGCGTGGGGTAATGGCCTCACCGATTGATGTGATTGAAGAATTTCTCTCATCACACCACCTCGAATTTGATTCACCTAAATCAGGAACATATCTGATTACTTTGCCTGGCGAGAAGAAACTTCAAACACATTGCGCTTTGATTGTGGGAGATCACTCGTTAAGCATCAATGCGTTTATTATCCGAAAGCCAGATGAGAATGAAGCCGATGTGCATCACTGGTGCATGAGTAAGAATGCTGCAATGTATGGGGTGGCCTTTGCCATCAATGAACTGGGAGATATCTATCTTGTGGGAAGACTCCCACTATCTGCAGTCAATAATCAGGAACTAGATCGCATTCTTGGCTCAGTGTTGCAATATGCAGATTCTGCATTTAATCCGCTCTTAGAGCTTGGATTTGCAAATGCAATTCGACGCGAATGGGCATGGCGGCTTACTCGTGGGGAATCTCTGGCTAATTTAGAAGCATTTGCCCACTTAATTTAAATTAGAGAGTTTTCATGGCAAGATACGCGCATGTCTGAATACACATTAATCCTTTTGCGCCACGGTGAATCCGAATGGAACGCCAAGAATCTCTTTACAGGTTGGGTTGATGTCCGTCTCTCAGCAGCTGGCGAAGCAGAGGCATCTAAGGGAGGAAAGCTCCTTGCAGAGCGTGGACTTCTACCTGATGTTGTTCACACATCACTTCTTCGTCGCGCCATCCACACATCACAGCTCGCGCTAGATTCTTGTGATCGTCATTGGATTCCAGTAAAGCGCTCTTGGCGCCTTAACGAACGCCATTATGGAGCGCTCCAAGGTAAGGATAAAGCGCAGACTTTAGCTGAATATGGTGAAGAGCAATTTATGCTCTGGCGCCGTTCTTATGACACGCCGCCACCACCAATCGTTGCAGGTTCAGAATTTTCACAAGACCAAGATCCTCGTTATGCAGATCTTGGAAAAGATTTACCGCTGACAGAATGTCTAAAAGATGTTGTTAATCGAATGATTCCTTATTGGGAGGAGTCAGTTATTCCTGACCTCAAGGCAGGCAAGACTGTTCTGATAACAGCTCATGGAAATTCTCTTCGTGCATTGGTCAAGCATTTGGATGGAATCAGTGATGAAGATATTGCAGGATTGAATATCCCAACAGGAATTCCATTGCTCTACACACTCAACTCTGATTTCACACCAAAAGTTAAAGGTGGAGAGTATCTAGATCCAGCAGCTGCAGCTGAGGCGATTCAAGCAGTCGCAAATCAGGGAAAGAAGAAGTAGTTACTTCTTAATTCTTCTCTGCGTACTCGCCTGTAACTAGGAAGTAGACGCGGCGTGAAACTGAGACTGTGTGATCTGCACAGCGCTCGTAGTAACGACCCAAGAGAGTCATGTCGATTGCTGTTTCAATTCCATGTGGCCACTTGTCATCGAGAAGAGCTTCAAAGAGTTTACGATGTAACTTATCCATCTCATCATCATCACGCTCAACTTCAAGAGCAACCTGAATATCGCGGCTTTGTAGCAAGCCAGTGACCTTATTGATGAGGGCAACGGCAACATCGCCCATCGCCTGAATTGTTGGAGCAAGTTCTGCTGGGACCGCTGAATTCGGATAACGCATACGAGCAATGCGTGCAACATGGTGAGCAAAATCGCCCATGCGCTCAAAGTCAGCACTCATGCGAAGTGAAGTGACTAGGTTACGAAGATCGCTAGCAACTGGTTGTTGACGAGCCATCACATCAAGGGTCTTGTTATCGAGCTCATGCTGAATGGCATCCACGCGATCATCATCGGCGATAACCTCTTCAGCAAGCTCAAGATTCGGTGCAAGGAGCGCCTTTGTGGCATTACCCATCGCATTGGCAACCAAAGCTGACATCTCAACGAGTGTCTGGTTGATCGAATCTAGGTCTTCATGGAAGGCGTCGCGCATGTGCAGAGAATATTAGGGTCTTGGGAAAATTGCTGGGAGTTAAGATGAACACGCCCTATCTAGAGCGTGAACAGTGGGTAAAAGGGGGAGTAGAAGCCAAAAAGCGCGTTCTCGCAATTGGCTCCAAGCCCTACGATTGCTGCATGGTCAAAGCCCTCAAAAGAAAGAGGTCACACGCGAGTGTGGAGAACGGCTTTGCAACAAGTGAGATCCAAGAGCTTCTTGAAGCTCTCGAATTAGCCAGCGTGATCTTTGGTCCAGGTAACAGAATTGATTTCTTCTCCCAGAGCGCAGTCACTCTAGGTGTGATCCGCGACGAGAAGCTTGTGGTCGAATCTCTCCTGGATATGAATAGAAAAGCTCGTCGAACAAAATTGGATCAGACGGGACATATAGAAGTTCCTCGCGGACCAATTGGTGAAGGAACTCGAAAACTCTATGTAAAGGCTCATTACATTGAGCAATATGACTCAACCATCGCAACTTTTGCAGATGAGTCAGAGGCAGAGCGTATTGATGCGGTGCGCCGTGACTTTATCGCCAATATCTCCCATGAACTTAAGACTCCAATCAGCGCACTTCGCACATTGAGCGAAGCGGTCACAGTTGCAAGTGAAGATCCTCAACTCAATAAGTTTGCTCATATGATGCAGAGTCAAGTGGAGAGACTTTCAACTCTCGTCCAGGAGATTATTGACCTCTCCCGACTCCAGGATGCCGATCCACTCTTGGATGCCCTTCATGTCGATCTGGATGAAGTTGTCGATGAAGCTATCGATCAGTGCCAAGTTCTTGCGGGAACTCGAAATATCGAAATTATCCGTGGACCACGAGCCGATGTGAGCGTAGTGGGAGATAGAACCCACTTGATTATGGCATTTCACAACCTCATTGAAAATGGAATTAACTACAGCCCAGATCGCACGCGAGTAACAGTCAACACCAATGTCAATAGTGGAATCGTTGAGATAATTGTCGTAGATCAAGGAATTGGAATATCTGAATCAGATCAAGTCCGCATCTTTGAACGCTTCTATCGCGTTGATGATGCTCGCTCTCGTGAGACAGGTGGAACTGGGCTAGGACTTTCTATCGTGAAACATGTAATTGGAAATCACGGCGGGGATATTTCTGTGTGGAGCTCAGCAGGAGTTGGTAGTACTTTCACAATTCGTCTGCCTATTGCAGATGAATTCAACGAAGAAGGAAGCAACTAATGGCGAAAATTCTTGTTGTAGAAGATGAAGAATCGCTCGCAGAGGCAATTTCATTCCTCTTAAGCAAAGAGGGTTTTGAAGTAGAGATGGCAGCAACTGGCCCCGCAGCAATAGAAGCCTTTGATAAGGCGGGGGCAGATCTCATCCTCCTAGATCTAATGTTGCCTGGACTTTCTGGTACAGAGGTCTGTCGACAGATCCGCACTAAATCTGCTGTGCCAATCATTATGTTGACTGCAAAGGATTCTGAAATCGATAAGGTTGTGGGTCTCGAGCTCGGTGCAGATGATTATGTAACTAAGCCTTATTCATCAAGAGAGCTGATAGCTCGCATCCGCGCCGTTCTTCGAAGAGGAGAGCTCCTTGACTCCACCGTTGAGGTTGGTGTGCTCACTGTTGGTCCTGTCCGCTTGGATATTGATCGCCACATTATTACCGTTAAAGGACTTCCGATCGCCTTGCCCCTCAAGGAGTTCGAACTCCTTGAGTTCTTAATGCGTAACTCAGGTCGAGTACTCACCCGCATGCAACTTATCGATCGGGTGTGGGGCAGTGACTATGTGGGAGATACAAAGACTTTAGATGTTCATATCAAGCGCCTTCGAGCCAAGATTGAGACCGACCCTGCGAACCCTGAACTTATTCAGACTGTTCGCGGTATGGGTTACAAGATGGAGCGCATAGAAGGCTAAAACTGAAGGAAATTTCGAAATCGTTATAGGAAGAACCCTATAAAACTGAGAGATTCCTGAGTAACCTCATCTCTGTGAATCCCACCGTAGCGATTTCAATTAAGGGCCTCTCTCGCACCTTTGGTGAGGTGCGAGCTGTGGCAAATATCGACCTTGATATCTACGAAGGGGAGTTTCTTACACTTCTTGGTCCTTCAGGTTCTGGCAAGACAACAGTTCTACGAATGATCGCCGGTTTTGAAAAGCCTGATTCGGGAGTCATCCTTCTTGGCAATAAAGATGTTGCCCAACTTCCACCATATGACCGCGATATCAACACTGTATTTCAAGATTATGCACTCTTTCCTCATATGGATGTAATCACCAATATTGAATATGGGTTGCGTGTTAAAGGTGTTGAGAAATCAGAGAGAAGGAGTAGAGCGCTAGAAGCCCTAAAGCAAGTGCGGTTAGAAGGATATGAGAATCGCAAACCATCTCAACTCTCAGGAGGCCAGCGTCAGAGAGTTGCCCTTGCTCGAGCTTTAGTAAATCGCCCAGCTGTATTACTTTTGGATGAGCCTCTGGGAGCTCTTGATCTTAAGTTACGCGAACAGATGCAGCTTGAATTGAAAGAGCTCCAACGCGAAGTCGGTATTACTTTCATCTTCGTTACTCACGATCAAGAGGAAGCGCTCACTATGAGCGATCGCATCGCAGTCTTTAACCATGGTCGCATTGAACAATTGGGTACACCACGAGAGATTTACGAGAATCCAGAGAGTTCATTTGTCTCTGAATTTGTGGGACAGACAAATAAAATCACTTTTGATGGACAGAGAATCAATGTCCGACCAGAACATATTCGCCTTACACATTCAGCAGGTCCCGCTGAGCGCAGCCTGAGTGGAATCATCACAGATTTAATCTTCGTAGGAGCAGTTACTCGCTATCGCTTCAAGAGCGATGATGGAATTTCATTGATATCAACAGATCCAGATGGCGCGTTTGCTGTGGGGGATAGAGCGGTAGCTCAATGGAGTAAAGATAGAGAATTCCTTATTCACTGATGAATGAGGTTTTGCGTTCCAATCGCTGGGGCGTATCTGTGTAATGGAGGCAGTAATGCAAAGAAAGCGTTTATTCACTTCGCTTGTCCTGGCAAGTGCTGCTGCACTCGTACTGTCGAGCTGCGGTTCTAGCAATAGTGCAAGCAATGAACCACCTAAGCTCGATGCCCTTTCCTCACTGGGTGCAGGTGAAGGTGCAGTCAACATAGTGGCATGGGCTGGCTATGTTGAAAATGGATCTACAGATCCAAATGTTGACTGGGTAACAGGCTTTGAAAAAGAGACTGGCTGTAAGGTAAATGTAAAGAACGGATCAACATCTGACGAGATGGTCGCCCTCATGAAGACTGGCGAATACGATGTTGTATCAGCATCTGGTGACGCTTCATTGCGTCTTATTTACGGTGGCGATGTATCGCCTGTAAATACAGATCTCATCGCTAACTATGCAGATGTCTTTGATAATTTGAAGAATCAGCCATGGAACTCAGTAAATGGAGTTTCTTATGGAGTTCCTCACGGTCGTGGTGCAAACCTACTGTCCTATCGCACAGATATCGTCAAGCCTGCTCCAACTTCTTGGGGATCAGTCTTTGATACCAACTCACCATATAAGGGAAAAATCACTGCATACGATTCACCAATCTATATTGCAGATGCAGCTCTCTACCTCATGGCAACACAGAAGGATCTAGGAATCACATATCCATATGCTCTAGATCAGAAGCAATTTGATGCTGCTGTGGCGCTCTTGAAGGAGCAGAAGCCTCTTATCGGAGAATATTGGGGCGATTACCTCAAGCATGTTGCATCCCTTAAGTCAGGTGGAACTGTGCTTGGTACAACCTGGCAGGTAAATATCAACCTTGCAAAGGGTGAAGGCACCAAGGTTGAAGGCATCAAGCCAGTTGAAGGTTCAACAGGTTGGTCAGATACATGGATGATTAGCAGCAAGGCAAAGCATCCAAACTGCGCATACCTCTGGATGAACCACATCATCTCACCACAAGCTAATGCAGGTGTTGCTGAGTGGTTCGGTGAGGCTCCATCTAATGCGAAGTCATGTGAGCTCACAGCAGATAAGAATCACTGTGCAACATTCCATGCAAACGATGACGCATATTGGTCAGATGTCTACTACTGGAATACACCAACAGAGGCATGCCTCGATGGTCGTACAGATGCTAAGTGCGTTCCTTATGCAGAATGGGTCAAGGCCTGGTCTAGCTTAAGAAACTCATAAGGATCTAAGAAGCGGTAAAGAAGGGAGGCTAGAGCGTATGTTGAAGAACCTTGCAGATACGATGCATAGGAACACTCGACTGCGCTTGGCCTCCCTTCTTGCTGCACCGCTGCTCTGGCTCGTTGTTGCTTATTTAGGTGCTCTGGGAGCTCTCTTCCTTACATCCTTCTGGACGATTGATAGCTTCACAGGCAATATTGTTCAGCAGTTCAATCTTGGGAATTTTCAAGATGTGCTGACAGATGTTGCTTATCGAAATGTTGTTCTTCGCACGCTAGCAATTGCAGTACTCGTAACAATTATTTGTGCAGTTCTTGCGATTCCAATGGCTTTCTATATGGCAAAGATTGCAAAACCACGATCTCGCAAGGTACTTGTGGCACTTGTGATGACTCCGCTCTGGGCTTCATACCTTGTGAAGATTTACGCCTGGCGCACAATGATGGAGCCTAATACTGGTGTGATTGATTGGCTCTTAGGACCTTTAGGAATTCATTCTCCAGGCTTTGGCGGGGCGGCGATCATCATCGGTCTTTCCTATCTATGGCTTCCTTACATGATTCTTCCTGTGTATGCAGGTCTTGAGCGATTGCCCAACAATCTTCTTGACGCATCAGGAGATCTTGGGGCACATAACTTTTATACATTTAGAAAAGTAGTTCTCCCAATAATATTTCCTAGCCTCATAGCTGGCTCGATGTTCACATTTTCTCTCAGCCTCGGTGATTACATCACAGCTCAAATTCTTGGTGGAAAACTTCAGATGTTGGGAAACGTTGTCTATCAAAACTTCAGCATCAACCTTCCCTTTGCTGCCACAATTTCAATGATCCCAGTCATTATCATGGGTATCTATCTCTGGATTATTCGTCGCACAGGCGCATTGGCGAGTATGTAATGACAATTTCCAGAACAGCTCGTTTAACTCTCATGTCACTTCTTGGTGTGGGGTTGATGTTTATTTATCTCCCCCTGATCGTGGTTGTGACCAACTCATTTAATGCAAGTAAATCTTTTAGTTGGCCTCCAAATGAACTCACAACCCAGTGGTGGAGTAAGGCAGCTGAAAATACTGGCGTGAGAGAGGCGCTGAGGTGGTCTCTGATAGCTGGACTCTCTGCAACGGCTATCGCCTTACTTCTCGGCACAGCTCTGGCTTTTGCTGTTTCTCGCTACTCATTCTTTGGAAGAGAAACCATTTCTCTCCTCGTCGTTCTCCCGATCTCACTTCCCGGAATTGTCACAGGAATCGCACTCAATAATGCCTTTACAAAGCAGATGGGTATTTCTACTGGACTTTTCACGGTAATTGTTGGCCATGCGACCTTCTGTATTGTCGTCGTCTATAACAATGCGATTGCCCGCCTGAATCGAATGGGAACTTCTCTTCAAGAGGCTTCGATGGATCTCGGTGCCAATGGATTCACCACTTTCCGCCTCATCACTTTGCCTAACTTGGCGTCTGCTCTCTTTGCTGGAGGACTTTTAGCATTTGGACTCTCATTCGATGAGATTGTCGTGACAACCTTTACTTCAGGTCCCGGAATTCAGACTCTGCCAATTTGGATCTATAACAATCTCTTTAGGCCAAATCAGGCTCCAATTGTCAATGTTGTTGCAGCAACCCTAGTGGTGATTTCGGTGATTCCAATTTATATCTCTCAGCGATTAAGCCAAGACACAACTTCAGGCGGACGCTTTTAAGAATTACTTAGTTTCAGGTGTTGCAAGCTTGGATCCGCTTGTTACGCCAGCATAAATGTCACGCTTATCGCGGATGATGGTGCGAACTGTCACAAGACCAGCACGAGCAAATCCAATAGTCAGATCTACAGTTGTTCCAGCTTGCGCGTTTACGCCAGCAAAAACAGCCTTTGCATTAGCTGAGTCACCTTCAAAATGGATTGGTTGGTTGGTGAGAAGTTCAGTCTGACCTGAAAGAACTGCAGCATCGCTTCCAACAGTGATTCCAAGGACCTTATCTGGAGTAGTGGAGCGGTTAACGATATGTCCGACAATAACTGCTGCACCATCTTCTGTTGCTACCAAGAGAAGGTTGCTTACACGAAGGTCGCTGTTCTCATCTTTCACAACTGCTTCTGCACCATCTGTTACTCGTGTGATCATGCGAGTTGCAGCGTTTGGGCCTGCGCCGCTACATGATGTGAGAGAGAGTGCGAGAGCACCTGCAATTGTTGTAACAGCAACTTTTGTTGTGAGACGCATGGGGCGATTATCTCACGGTCAGAAACCAATTAATAACGAGCCATTTACGCTACTTTCAGGGGCAAATCTGGGGTTTTATCTGTCGGAGTTCGCTGGTAGAATTAGGGCTTCAATCCCCCGTTGAGAGGCACTCCATGACATTTAAGGTCGGCGAAACTGTTGTTTATCCCCATCACGGAGCAGCTCTTATTGAGGCTATCGAAACCCGCGTAATCAAGGGTGAAGAGAAGACATACCTCGTATTGAAAGTTGCCCAGGGAGATCTCACAGTCCGCGTTCCTGCAGATAATGTTGATTTAGTTGGTGTGCGCGATGTGGTGGATTCAGCAGGGCTAGACCGCGTCTTTAGCGTTTTGCGTCAGCCATATACAGAAGAGCCAACAAACTGGTCACGCCGTTACAAGGCTAACCTCGAGAAACTCGCTTCTTGTGATGTTATTAAGGTTGCAGAGGTTGTTCGTGATCTCTATCGCCGCGATCTCGATCGTGGTCTGTCAGCTGGTGAAAAGCGTATGCTCGCTAAGGCGAAGCAGATTCTCGTTTCAGAGCTTGCTCTTGCAGAGCGCACTGATGAAGAGAAGGCTGCAGTTCTCCTTGACGAGGTTCTCGCTTCCTAATTCTCTTCCAATGATCGCCGCAATTATTGCTGCAGCAGGTAGCGGCGAGCGTTTTGGAGCACCAATTCCCAAAGCCCTTATCCATCTTGGCGATAAGACTCTTCTGGAACATGCAATCGCAAATATTGCTCCTGCCGTTGATCACATAATCGTTACTGCACCACTTGGGTATGAAGATCAAATCCGCACACTAGTTGGCTCCGAAATCAGTGTTGTCACAGGTGGAGCAACTCGTTCGGAATCTGTGCGATTAGGTCTTGCTGCTGTGAATCCAGATACTGAATTTGTACTCGTTCATGATGCTGCGCGATCTCTTGCGAGCACATCTCTAGCACAGAGAGTTGTGGGAGAACTTAAATCCGGAGAAGTAGCAGTTATCCCTGGAATTAATGAAGTCGATACGGTGAAGGTTATTGATGCAGATGGTTATGTCATCTTCACGCCAGAGAGATCAGATTTAAGAAAAGTTCAAACTCCGCAGGGGTTCTCATATCAAATCCTTCTAGCGGCTCATGAACAGATGTTGGATGCAACAGATGATGCAGTTCTCGTTGCAGATGCAGGCCATCCTGTGAAGATCATTGCTGGCGAGGAGAGAGCTTTAAAAATTACAACTCCAGCAGATCTTGCTCATGCACTCACTTTCATGGGCGATGCGCAAAGTTTTCGCACAGGTGTGGGCGTTGATTCACATGCATTTGGTGAAGATCGAGAACTCTGGTTGGCAGGTTTGCTTTGGTCAGGTGAGACAGGTGTGGATGGTCATTCAGATGGCGATGTTGCAGCACATGCGATTTGCGATGCTCTCTTAGCCGCAACTGGCACAGGAGATCTTGGAAGCAACTTTGGAACTTCACGACCTGAATACGCTGGAGCATCTGGAACTCAACTATTAGGAGAAACACTCTCAATAATCACTGCTGCTGGATACTCCATTAATAATGTGACAGTTCAGATCATTGGCAATCGTCCACGAATCGGTGCTCGTCGTGCTGAAGCGATATCTGCTATCTCAGAGGCTCTCGGTGGCGCACCGGTATCAATTTCAGCAACGACTACAGATGGTTTGGGCCTAACAGGTGAGGGCAAGGGCATTGCAGCGATAGCTTCAGCGCTCGTTTTTAAGTAATCCAACCTCGCAGGTTAGAATTGCCCAATGAGTTCGCTACATTTATATGACACCGCTACGCGAACCACATCTGCCTTTAAGCCATTAAAAGAAGGCGAAGTAGGTATCTACCTCTGTGGAGCCACCGTTCAAGCCCCTCCTCATATTGGCCATGTGAGATCTGGTGTGAACTTTGACATCTTGCGCCGCTGGCTTACCAAGAGCGGTTATCAAGTTACTTTCATTCGCAATGTGACCGATATCGATGACAAGATTTTGCATAAGGCTGTTCATGAGCACGCTCCTTGGTGGGCTGTTGCTATGAAGTATGAGCGTGCTTTCTCTGATGCATATGCAGCGCTGAATGTTCTGCCACCAACATATGAGCCACGAGCAACAGGTCACATCACTCAAATGATTGAGTTGATGCAACTCTTAATTGATCGCCAAATGGCATACGCACCAGGAAATGGCGATGTCTATCTCGAAGTTCGCAAACTGGAATCTTATTTAACTCTCTCACGACAGAAGCTCGATGATTTGCAGCCAGCGGCAGATGCTGATGAAACCTATAAGAAAGATCCACGCGATTTTGCACTATGGAAGGCAGCAAAGCCTGGAGACCCATCGTGGCCAACACCGTGGGGTGCTGGTCGTCCAGGATGGCATCTTGAATGCTCTGCAATGGCAAAGGCCTATCTCGGTGAAGCATTCGATATTCATGGTGGCGGACTTGATCTAATCTTTCCTCATCACGAAAACGAAATCGCACAATCAGAGGCAGCAGGCTATAAATTCGCAGCACGCTGGATGCACAATGCATGGGTAGCAGCATCTGGTGAGAAGATGTCTAAATCTCTAGGTAATTCTCTTCAAGTGCATGAAC
>JACCDX011261297.1_pt1 | contig 14517 bp, 27 predicted proteins | sample 7449681 | NCBI WGS metagenome assembly JACCDX01 (sample SAMN15323450, study PRJNA562643) | freshwater metagenome | isolation source: river surface water | place: USA:Blue River Watershed | collected 2017-08-18
CCGAAACAAGGGCTACTATACAGGTCATATACCCTATTGTACTATTTTTAAAATTCCTAGTCCAGTCCCTCGACTGGGTGATATTCCTCTATTGCTTTGTCGATAAATGAGAGCTTTAAAAGGGTCTCTTCAAGCTCAGACTTAACACTAATTAGTTCCTGGATTGCTGAATAGTACTTATCTTTCCATTCAGTCAATTCTCGCTCAATTTTATATAATGAGATTTTTAGGTCCTTGACCTCCATTTTAAGGTGGTCTTGTTCACGCTCTTGCTGTCTTACTTTTTCTTTTTTATTATCTCTGATTCCAGCGATAATTGCAGTGCCCATTCCAGACAAAACTGCTGCTGAAATGGCTAAAATAATAGCGGTATAATCCATTGACATTATGTCTCAATTATACCTTAAATTAAGTATTAAATTAATAACTCAGATGCTGATACGTCAGTTCCAGTATACCGCTTTTTAAGAATAAATTCCTTAACGTGGTCTGGTCCATGAGATCTTCCAGCCAGAATGATTACCCACCTTGGCTCAAACTTAGACGTAATACATGTTTCACACATTAATAAATTAATTGGTAAAAGCGAAGACCTTTTAACCTCTAATTTATTTTTAGTTTTAGCACAACTATAGCAAAGTATCTTTTCCATTAACCCTGTTCCTCGATATGTTTGAAAATAATTTCTTCCATTATGGTAAAATCTTCATTTTCCATAAGCTCTTCTACTTCTTCATCATCTTTTTTATATCTAACCATAGAAGCATATGCTCCTAATTTTTCTACTGATCCGTAGCATTTTTCTGAATGAATATATACGATATGGACAACATCATAATACTCTTTCACTTGGTACCCCTTCCAGCTCGCACCTTACCCCATATGATTCGATTAAGGTTTTGACTTTATTTACATAATCAATTACCATCTCTTTTTTACTTCCTTCAAACTGTAAAAAATTATCTTCATATAATCTTAGGGCAAGAAACTCTGGATATTTAACCACGTCCATTAAAAATGATGGTGGCTTCTGTATTTCATGCACTCTCTTTTTCATTTCTGGGGTATAAAAAACAGGTTTATTTGGTTCACCAGTCCATTGGTTAATTCCATATTTAAAATGTTGTTTTTGTTTGTCTGCAGACTTATCAATAAACATTTTTCTTTTTTAACCTCTTCCATACCTCTTGCGTCTTATGCAGATTTTTGGATTTGTCTATTGAACCAGAAGTTAAATAAACTCCACCCCAAACTCCATACTCGTCATTATCTTTTCCATTTTTATAGCATATAGAAATTACAGGACAAGAAAGACAAGCTTCATCTACGTTTTTTGCAATATTGGAATCTATTTCGTATTTGTCATAGAATAGATTAGTGTCCATTCCTCTACAAATAGCAAGGTCGTACCAATCAAAATCTTCTTCGTCTATACCTAAATTACTTAAAATGTTTGACATATTTTACGGGCAATTTCCATGTTCCATCATTGTCGACAGATATTCTTTCTGCCGTTCCCCATGTGTTTCTAAAAAGGCCCTTTATATTTGTGAATCCGTTAATATCTTTTTTCCAAATAACTAGATCGTAATTATCCCAATAAGGGGATATGTTTTTTGCCTTCTTAATGAAGACTTCTACACCTAATTCTGTTAGATTTAACATGCTGTCCTAAACATAAACCGCAGCATCCCACTGATATATATTATACAGGTTTTGCTGCGGCTATGTCAATAGCTATTTAATAAAAGTTCCATCCCATATGGACTTTTTAATTGGCTCTTCTTTATCTTCTACGTCATATGATTTATCTACTGGGACGCAATTTGGGACCATTCTGCCATTCTTTTCTTTCATGCCAACCTGCTTGTAGCCTGACCAGCATTTTTGCATTTCATTATCCCATTTATCTTCGTCTTCATTATCTGATTTATATACGTCTTCTACTTCTGTTTCTGCCTGATCGCCATTTTCTGGCATATCTTCTGACTCTGATTCCTCTTCTGGAGTTTCGATCATAGCCTCGATAGCCTCTTTTAGGTGTTCAATAACAGCGTACATTTGCTCTCTTGTTACCTCTGGACGTAGGGCTTTTGTAATTTCCTCATCATCTGGAATCTCTACTACTGTATCAATTGGATTAACTACATCGTCTAAAATATCTTTAATCTCTTCTATTAGCACTTCTTGCGTATATGACTTTTTCATGTTCTTCTCCCTATTTACTATTTTACGGGACCAAGAAAAACCTGCGTCACCGCCCCAAGCGTCCCACATAATACGCCCATTTGATGGATTAGATGTATTATAAAAATCTTTTCCTTTTTTATCTACTTCATGGCGAGAAAAAAATGAATACATTCTTTTAACTGTTGAAAGACTTAGGTTTTCTCCTCTAGCAAGCTGGCCTGCACGAGTCCATCCTACTGCAGTTCCAGCACCTTTTGCTTTACCCTGCTCTTTCCAACGAATAGCTCTTTTAGCTGCTGCCTTCATTCCAGCCGTTGGTTTGTATCCTTCTTTAGCCATTATTTCTCCTTAACGCTAACGACCTTGACAGACTTTACTTCGTCGTCAACACCGAATATATCGTTTACATAATCTACAGCATCATTTTCGCTAAATGCTTGAACTTCTGCATCTATCTCAATTTTTACCCTGTAGGTATTCATTTATTTAATTTCTTGACCGCAAGCTTCGCATTTCTTAACTTCAGGCTTTACTGAAGATGATTTTGTAGCACCTGCACCTTTAAACTTAGGGCGACCAAATCCTACAATAGAAATTTGTACTTTCTTAGGATTTTTCTTATAGGCACGAAGTTTTTTGCAAACCTCTCCACCATTTCTTTGGCTTCCTTTTGCATCTCCAGAAGTATTTCCTTCAATACACCAAACAGTTCCGTCCTCATTGTCTTTGATAACAATTCCAACGTGAGAGATTCTATCGACACCATCTGCAGGGAAATCAAAATAGGCAATATCTCCTGGCTCTGGATCTGCTAAATCTCCGTCAATCCAATTTCCTGCTTTTTTAAATGCTGCTGCTCCACCTGGAGTGTAAACAGTATTTGGAACTTTTACTCCTGCTTCGTTAGCACACCACATAACAAATGATCCGCACCAAGGCTGGAAATTAGCCTTGGTGAACGCACCATATTTAGTTTCATTATCTTTTGGACCTTCGACAGTTCCAACTTCAGCTTTAGCAACCTCTATAAGTCGTTCTGCTGTTCCTTGTTCTGCCATTTTTAGTCCTTATCCCAATCAGTATCAACTGGTTGTTCTGCTGGCATTTCGCCATCTGGCTTTGCTAGCCTACGTGCTTTTGCTTCATCAATTTCTGCTTCTAGTTTTTTATCCGCCTGTGTATTCTTAGCATCCATTTCTTTATTTGCTAGTTGTGCACTCATAATATCTTTTGCACCGCTTTGTCCAATTAACAAACCAGCCAAAGTTCCTGTAATGAATGTTGCTACGCTTCCAAGAACATTGAAGAACATCTTGTCATTCTCTGATTGACCAGTAATTGGTTGTGTAACAAATATCAAGGCGTACATGATACCTACTGCAGTAATAAATAGAATAGATCCTAATGTAATTCCTAAAATAAATTTAAGACGTGCATCTAATTCTGCTGGGGTTAATCTTTCTTTAGCCATTTGCTGTTTCCTTCGGTCCTGCTAAATCTTCTGGACATGCTCCATTAGCTGTACAGATAGGTGGCTTACATTCTGCGCTTTCCCAATTAGCAGGATCTTGGCATGGATATCGGTAGTGACCATCATATCCACATCCACTTAAAGATACTACTAAAAGGCTAGACGCCAAAAACACCTTTAATTTTTTCATAGAACCATTATAGCAAATTTGGCTTAATATTGCTATTCTTCTTCTTTTTCGGCCCTTTCTCTAATACCTATAGTTAAAAACCATAGGGCTACTGAGGCCAGGGTCACGTATCCGACTACTGTTTTTGCGCTACCCTCTAGAACAACCCATGCTACGAAAAAGCCTAGGAATGTAAAGTTCTCGCTAAGAATAGCCAATAATCTCTTTTTCAACCAGTTCATATTTACCCCCTTATTCTCAAAATTGAGCTACCAAGAATTACTTGCCCAACTAAAACTGCTGCAACAAGCACTTCCTTAGCCTTTTGTCTTTCCTGTGGGCTCATATCTGCACCAATATTTGCTAGTGCTTTAAATACCTCACACTTTTGTTCTTCTGTTAAACCTTCAATTGCTTCATCTGGATTAAAACATCCAGCAATTGCTCCTACAAGAGCGGCTGGACTTTCTAATGTTAATAATGCTGATGCTACTTCTGCTGTAATAACTACTGGATTTCCATTAGCATCTTCTCTTACCTCTACTGGAATTTGTGGTGGAAGATCACGGTATTCAAGACCTGCTGCTGCTATATCTGCGGCTTCGATTGCAGAGCCATCTGCAGACTCAACCAATGCTTCGGCAACAATATCTTTTTCTGCTAAAGTAAGTACTCCATCTTCTGCTAGAGCTTCGGACAAATTAGCTACTTCTTCTGAAGATATTTCTCCATCGGCTGACAATGCTTCTATTATTGCTTCTGCATCTTCCGCTGTTATGTTTCCATCTTCAATAAATTCAGTTATTGCTTCTTGTATTTCTTCAACAGATAGTGTATTATCTTCTTGTGAACTTTCATCAGACTCATCCACATTTTCTTCAGGAGTACTATCTTGTTCGTCGTTGGATGAAGACTCATCAGGTTCAGGTGTATCCGTTTCGGGAGATTCAGGCTCTTGAATTGGTTCTGAGAGATCAGGATCATCAGGAGTCGGTTCAGTTTCTGTATTCTCACCTTCATTTGGATTGGTCTCGTCTGGTGGAGTTTGTTCGCTGTTATCAACTGGAACATAAGAAGATCCGCTAGTTAAATTAGAGCTCTGTGTTGTTGGAATTGAAATAACAGTCTCGGCATATTGACTGACAGGTCCAGACCAGTTAGCAACTCTTATTGTATATGTTGCTCCTTCTGTCAATCCAGTTAACTGAATAGATTCTGGAGCTCCATCAGTATTTAGTGTCTGTCCTTCATATGGATTTACCGCATTAGGGTCATCCGTTACTACTTGATAAAACCAAGTATTTGCTGTGTACCCTGTTGGTAATTCAGGAACAATTGTTACTGTAGTACCATCAATTACTGGCTCTGCTAATATTGGAGCAGGTGTAGGAATATTATTATTTATAGCTGAAGTTAAATCACTAGATCTAGTTGTTAAAGTAGACTGAAGGCTATTTTTTGTAGAGTTGGCAGAATTAATAGTATTATTTATCGAATTAATTCCAGATTGTAATGTAGAAAGAGCAGAGTTGTTTATAGAATTTTGAGCAACAACTGGACTAAGGCTTTGGTTTAATTGTGTAATAGCTGCATTTGCCGCATCTACTGCTGCCTGAACAGTTGATGTATTTGGATCTACATATGGAGTAAATGCAGTACCCTGACTTATTTGTCCAGCAAAACCAGAACCAGTATTTGTATCTGTAATTTCTGTTACTGCTCCGTTGGTAGTTTCTCTATAATTAAATCTAGCACCATTTGGAATTGGTCCAGTGGCAGTTACATTTGCCATCCATGCACCATCATTTGGATTTACATCCGCATTAAATCTAATTTGAACCATTTGAGTTGAAGCATCTTGTTGTGGATATGGACGAAGATCCCATGCAATATCTAATGATGAACCTGTTGTTGAATATGTAATTCCAGTTCCTGTACTCCAAGTAGTCCAGTCCCAGCCAGCAATAGAAACTGAGGGAGCATTTGGTGTTTGATAATATACCCATCCTTCATCTACTCCAAATGTAATTGTTGCATTAGATCCTACATAAACATTACTATATAAAGTTCCACCCATTTGTAAACTAAATGGTAAATTCATTCTAATACCAGCATCGTCTACACCAGCCAAAACATTTGTACTTGTTCCAATAGTAGCCTGTAGAGCATTTACCGCATTCTGAGCATTATCAATTGCAATATTGGCTTGAGTTAATTCTGTTTGTGCAGTAGATTGTGCAGATACTGCTTCTGTTCTAGATGTAGTAAGATTAAGCGCTGCTTGCTCTGCTTGAGATATTTCTGAAGCAAGTATTGCAACTGTTGCCATTGCGTCTAATACATTTTGTTTAGCATCCTGAATTGCTTGAGAGCTTTGATCAATTGGATTTGTTTGTAAGTCTACTGAATTTATTGTATTGATATCTGTCTGTATTTGATTTACATCAGATTGTGCCGCTGTTATTGCTGGAGATATATCTGATACTGCCGCCTGAGCTATAGGTAAATCGGCTTGCGCCTGTGATATTTCTGTAGTAGCGCTAGCAGTTGCATCAACTGCCTGCTGAACCTCTGTTGTAGCTGTTGCAAGTGCCGTGTTGACCGCCTGTTGTGCTGGACTTACAACTACCTGCTCTGATCCACCAGTCTCATTAGCATATACTATTGTAGGTGCAACTAAAAAAAGCCAGCCGCTCACGAGAGCGCCCAGCAAGAATAGCCTGATCTTTCTAGTCAATTAACTACCTCAAATGTTACATAACTTGTTTAAGTAACATTTGAATTATAACATCTAAAACATGTTAAATGAAATTAGTTAACTACTTTTTGTTGTCTGTTTTGTAAAACCCAGAACCTTTAAACTGGATACCGAATGTTCCAAACTGCTTAACCATTGCAGCACCACACTTGTCACAAAGTTCAGTCATTGTTGCCTCGCTAATTGGCTTATTAATTTCCTTGCTGTGATTACAAATCGTGCATTTATAGTCGTACGATGGCATTACTTACCGCTCTTTTTCCTTTTTTCCGCAAGGACTGAGAAGTCCTTTACCTTGGTTTCACCCATATATGACCAGGCATATCCGTCTTCTATCATTTGTTCGTTAACAGACTTTGAACTTCCGTTAACATAGACCCACCCAAGAATTCTTCCATACTTTTCTGAACTATCTGGAAGCTCTGTCTTAACAACTATGTCTTTTGCTTCTTTAAACTTTGATTTAAGATATTCTTTTGACTCTAGGCCAAGTGTTTTTTCAAACTTATCTGTTGTTCTAGATTCTGGAGTATCAATACCAGCAAGACGCAATCTCTGTGAATAAGATATGCTAAATCCAAGATCTATGTCTACGTCGATGGTATCGCCATCAACTATTTTTGTAACTTGCTTGATTCTATATTCGTACACGATTCTCCTTAAATTTTGAAGAGCAGTTTAGACACATGCTCAGGTGTATCCACGGGTAGCAGCCCGCTTATAGTCTGCGACTTCCCAGTGACGGGATGCAGACCTTTATTATACTATTTATTTGATTTTGATTGTCTTTGGCTTTTCCTCATCAGGAATTACACGCTCTAAATCAATTGTAAGCATGCCATTTTCGACCTTCGCACCAATTACCTCGATGTACTCACCAAGGGCAAATTCACGGGTAAATTTACGAGCAGCAATTCCACGATGCACAAATTTAGCATCATCCTTAGCTTCTTTAATTTCACCCTTAACGGTTAGTGTTTGATCTTTTACAGAAATGTCTAGATCTTCTTTAGCAAATCCAGCTACTGCAATTTCGATCATGAATTTATCCTCATCATCTGTCTTAATGACATTGTATGGTGGATATGTTGAGTTTGATGCGTGGCTGTGAACTCTTGAAAGTCTATCTAGTTCACGATTGAAGCCAATAAAAAATGGGTCCTTAAAAAGGTCCCATGTATATGTTGTTACCATTTTATTCCTCCTATTAAGCGAATAAGTTAATTTATGTGGGCCCCTATTGGCGACCCACATATATTATATCAAATCTGAATTTTAAAAGTCTAGAAGATTTTCTTCTTTTTTTCTTTCATTTTTTCTTCGTTGGCTGTCGCAGCATATAGGGCTCTTTGATGTGCAGCTGCTCTTGACTTGCTTGGGTGACATCCTTTAAGTTCGCCATTTTCATTTACTACTGCCCAACCTTTGCATCCTGCTACATTTTGTTTAACGTCGTATGGCATATTTCCTCCTAGTTATTTGGTATTTCTGGTATATCAATTGGCAATACACCTTTTTCTTTTGCAATCCTAAGTCCTTCATCGCTCAAGGTTATAGTTGCTTCTAGATTTTCATCATATTCTATATTAATTAATTCTTTTTCATACAGATCTAAAAGAGTTTTATCTACATATTCCATATGAGCTTCCCATAATTCTGGGGCTATGTCCTTAGCATCTTCGCTAATTGCAAATATCATTTCGCCGTCTTCTGCAACTCCAGCCACTTCGACAGCACCTATTTCAATATAGTGGGCCAGCCTCATATCATCTTCATAATCTTCTGAACTGTAGTCCATATTCCTATTATACTCCTAGATAGTACCTATACGATTTTGGTTTCTATTATAGGTTCTAATAGAGTGGCAGTTAGCACATACTATATCGCATTTAGCCATCTCCTCAAAACCTTTTTCTCGACCATATCGGGAATATAATTCGCTTACACTTCCGACTTTTACAAACTCTGGCTTATGATCAAACTCTAGCATATAGTGTGGATACTTCTCTCCACAGTCTACACATCCAGAATCTTCTTTTATTTTCCAGACTTCTCTTCTGAGTTTAGCCTTTGTTAAGTTTCCTCTTTTTAAAGACTTTTGCTTTTGACCATCGCCAAGGTGATACGAGATAGTTCCTTTTGAGCAGCCTAATATCTTCTGTATTTCTGTATAGGTTTTGCCCTCAGCCCTAAGCTTCAGTATGTTTTCTTTGTGTATTGATTCTTTGTTTTCTGACATTACTGTATCGTCCCGTCATCATTTTTGTCAATGGTATTTTCAACCAATTGTTGAACATAATCAGAAAAATGTTTTCTAGTGCTACCAGGTGGCCTGGAGCCAATAGTTTTCCATAGTCTCTTATATTCTATTACATTTGCAAATGTCGTTGGGCAAAGCATCACCCCATTGTACTCTTTTAATACCGTTGGAAGTGGAACATGCTTGCCACAACATTTACATTCTTTAGCTTTATCTTGATATATACTCATACTATTTCCATTCCTTCTAGTACATCTTTTAGGTGATCTGGCATCTTTGGGGCACGAATAACATTGCTTCTGGCTGCAACCTCTTCTTCTCTATCCCATGTTAGAGAGTCGTAGGTATGTATTTGTACCTCATCGATATTATCTTTTTTGGTTTTACTTATAGCATTATAAATAGAACCGCAAACTGCATCCGCCAAGTCTTTAGACCCTTTTCTAGGGTGGTCTACCTTATCTCTCATGATCTTTAATTGCAACAGCTCATCTATCAATAGTGGCACATGAGGTCCAGATAATCTTTCTTCTAAAACAATCATAGCCATATCATCATAATGCTTTTTGGCAACAGACAATGTCTCTGTATTAATTCCGTATGCCTTTAGTTGCTGCATCATGTCATGAGAATTCCATCGGTCAAAACTGCAAACCTTAATATTAAATCCTGCTGCTCTTAAAGAAAGTATGTAGTCTCTTACTTCAGAGAAGTCGACAGATTTATCTGCAGTTGGAGTCCAATATCTTACCGCATCAACCTCTACGATTGGTGCTGGTTGAGAATATGTGTCGGTAACTTTTATGTTTACCCAATTTCTAACATGTGACATTGCTACAGCACAATGGTCATGCTTTTGTGCAAGGTCTACGTGCATGAAATATTCTTTTTCTGGATCTGGCTGGAACCATGATTCCATTCTTCCAAATTCATCAATAGCTAATGCTGTGTTATTAAAAGCCTTTTCAATTTTTTCCCTTGACTTAAAGAATGCATCTATAGCCTCTGGTGGCATACAGGCAAACCTGCTTAGGGCATCTGGCATATCTCTATAAAAGTCTACTTTAAAGTCTTCAATCTTTTTAGTTGGATTTACTTCCCATGTTGGTCTTTTAATTGCATAGGTTCTAGGGAATAGATATGATTTAATATGATCTTCTTCCCATTCTACTGTAATCTCATTACCTTCTGTTCCTTCTGGCAAATCCTCGTCCATCTTTAATAACTTGCTTCTTACGATGGTATCTTTTTCTGCCACCACCGCATCATAAAACTTTTGAATAGGGTCATTCTTAAAACGAGGGAAAGAAAGCAAAATTACCTTTCCAAAGTCTGGAAAACGAGAAATAACAGATCCACGATACATTGAATATATGGCATCAGCAGTCTTGGCTTGATCGTGGCCAGTAGTATTTTCTGTGGCAAAGCCTGATATTTCATCTAGGATTACGGCTATTACGTTATAACCTTCCCAAGCTTCCCTCTCAGAGTGTCCAGAATATACGTTGACGCTTTTATCAAATTTAATCTCAGAAGCCTTTGGCTCATATTTTCCTACAAACCATGGAGACCTTTCGATTCTTGTTTTAAATCCTTTGAAGAAAACGTTGTTTGCTTGCTGTGCGTTAATAGCAATATTAAGGATATCAATTGTGTCTCCAGGTGGCTTTCCATAATATGTTGCTGGATCTTTAAGGCATAATAGTAGGTATACAATGTAAGAAACAGAAATAGTTGAACAATAGTCTTTTCCAGAACCTTTTCCTAATTGAGCAATAACTTCATTACAGGTTTGCTTGAATCTAGTTTTACCATCAGTTTCTCCAAAGAGTTTGATAAGCGTTGATTCTTTATAAATCTGAGAAGACTTTTCAATTAATGTATATTGATATTCTGAAAGTGGTGGTAGCCCAAGATACTCTGGACTAGTTACAAATGTACGCAGATCTACTGGACGCTCATCAAATTCTTCGCCGTCAAGTATATCTATTAGATCATTGAAATTAAGATCCACGTACTTCCTCTGTTTCAATTACAACTGGTTCGACAATTCCAGTTATTTGAGACAAGCGCTTGGCCACATCCATTTTACATTTAGGACAGGTTGCTGTTACTTCTTTAAGAATCTTTACGAGGATATCTTGTTTGTGTTCTGTTTCTGCAATTTGAGTTGCTAATTCTGCATTATCTAGTAAGCCTACCTCTTGAAGCATGCCGATTCTTTTACCTTCAATATCTGCAATTAGTTTTAGGGCGGTGGCTTTTACATTTAATTGGCCAGCTTGGTCAGCATCCTCTACGGTCTTCCAGGCCTCTTTAATTAACATAGCGTAATGTTGGTCAGCGCCAGAGATGGCTTCCTTAGCCCTCTCACGAGCCGTAGAATCGTTTCTAACGACCTCTTTCCACTGGTCGATATACTCTAAGACCTCTGCCCGCTTAAAACCCGTTATGGTGGCAATCTGGCTAGGATTATTACCCTTAAGTAATTCTCCTACAACTTTATTCATTCGATCATAATGATCAGTTAGTTCAATTTCCATATATACTCATTATAATCCTAGTCGACTAAAAAATCAACTAGATTTATCGATTTTTGCCTTAGCTATCTTATATAGAACCAAATATCCGATCAAATCGTCAATATCATTGTCTCCAGCAAAGCCTTGATTATTTTTAACTCTATTTAATTTGTCATCAATTCTGACCTTTAATTGCTCTACTGAGTCTGATGTTGAGAATATTCTAATTGGGTCAAGTGCTGAGTTGCCGTAGGATATATTCTTATCTATGAGCATTTGAGCAATTTCATGACAGGCTTCCCATATCTGATGTCCCGCCCCAGTTCCTACCGTTTTTAAATATAGGTCATCACAGTGGAAATCTCTTGTATCTCCAAATACTGGCTTAAGCATTATTTTCCTCTCTAAATTTTGCTATAAAAACTCCTGTCTGCTGGAATTCTTTATATTCTACTATATTGCTGAAGTTTTGTAAAACCTTTTCTGTGGTCCAGTCTTCTTCTATATGAACCTCATACGGATTATCATCCACAGCCCCCTGTGGATAATGAATTATTGGAATAGATATTAAAGCATACTTAGCGTCTTGTTTAATTTTATTCCAAAGATCTACCGCATCTTTCATTGGCATATGCTCTAATATATCGCCCAATATAACTAGATCAAATTTAAAATCATCCATAGTTCTTACATCTATTGGATATAAAAAATCATATCTTTCTTCTAGGCTATATTTAATGATTGATGGATACCATGCTTCCACCCCTAGAACAATTACATCGTTTCCAATATTAGATTTAATTAAGTCTAAATAGGTTCCTGCTCCTGCTCCGCAATCAAGGACTGTCTTTGGGTTAATTTCTTTAATTTTTTCAATAGCCCAAGGTTTATTTTCTGGATCAGAGTATCCCATTATGCCAAGACCTTTCTTTGCTGTTTTGTTTGAAATGTAGACTCTAAGCCAGATATTTTACAATATAGTTTTGAAGTTGGCTTTACGGTGTAACAATTATATTTTTCTGGTTGTCTAAAAAAGTAATAATCTATCGGTAGATTTATTGGATTTGTATTTACATCCTTAATTATTTTTTCTGCAGCTTTTCTATTTACTACATAACATAAGCATGACCAATCCTGATATGCTTTACAAACATCGTCCTCTTCTGGATAAAACTCTCCAGCATTTGTATTTCCAGGGGCATAGTAAAAAAACAAATCCCAGTCTGGATTTAATTGGTCCATGTATTTAAGAAGATTCTCAAAAAATCCTTGGGAATACTCTATGTCATCTTCCATAAGAATTAAATAATCTTTATCTGTTTTTAAGAAATTAATGTAGGCTGTTATATTACTTGCCCAAATACCTAGTTCTCCGTACCGCCATCCAACCTCATTATTAAATTCATATCCACCTTTATCAAACTTAACTAGGGGGTTATCCTCATAAAAGCACTCAAGATCTATATTATTGGATATAGATATTGTTGGGGTATCTAGCTCTTCTGAGTATTGTGCCATATAGTTATTCATATCATTAAACAACTCTAACCTTTGATCGTCTTTATCTAAATGAAAAACCTTATGCGTAAACTTCATCGTTTCTTTATCATTCCAAACTTTTCTAAGTATCTTTGTATTGTCATCAAAGAAACGTTGCATTCGGCAGCAATTTCAGACACACTCTTTTTCTGTACAACATATCTACGATATAGCCAAGGCTGGCTTTGGTATAATTTCATCGTTCCGTTAAAACCTTATTTGCGTAATGTGCAATTCCAAACGAATCTGCGACATCAAAATCATTTAGACTTAGTCCATATTTATTGTTAAAGTAATCTACAGTTCTTTGCTTACGCATATTTCTTAATTGAGACTTATACCAGGATTCCGCATATCCTGGATTCTTTACCCTTATTGCTTGCTTTTCGTCTTTTGTTGGATTTTTATTTCCAATATATGCCTGCCAAGAACTAGGGGATATAGTAATAACGGAAGCACCAGTAGACATAAGCTCAGCAATGACAACTCCATAAACATAAGATAATTTTATCACAGCGTCTGCAGATTTTACAAAGACTGCTCCTTCAACAACTATATAGTCTGATTTTAATTGGTCTAGCATGGCAGATACTTTAACCTTAGCATCATATATTTTTTCATATATATCTGATCCAGCAAATTCAATCTTGCCCCATTTTAATGGCTTATCATTTTCCATAAGGCAAAATGCTATTGAGTTTGTTGAAGCATCTATGCCAAGCACTCTGTTAGCCTTGGTCTTAACCAATTCAGCTAATTTCATTTATCATGCCTAACAATTTTGTTTTCTGATCCTGATTTACTTTTCTTGTGCATGAAGCGCATAGATTAGATTCATTGTATCTACTTAATTGCACATCACATAACTTACATCCACGCCTAGCACCGTTCCTAATTGCTTTCTTTTCATAATACTTTTCCATGATGCGTCTATTTGTTGCAATACGGCAGCACTCATCTGTGCAATATTTTTGATTATGCGTCTTAGGTTCAAACTCTTTAGCGCATTCTTTATTTGAGCATATCATTATTTAGGTACCTCGTATGCTTCTATTTGAACCGTTCCAGTTTCGCCAGCCCAGCATTCTTTCTTTATTGGGCAACCTTTGCATGCGTAAGAAGTTTTAAGAAATGGTCTCATTGGAATATCTCCATTTTTAAAATTATCGTAAACTTCACATAGCCACAAGAATAGCTTCTCTATAATCTCTTTATTTTTATCTGTCATTTGAACTGGGATCAAGAGCAGCTCCTGAGTATTCTTATTCTCATATAAAAAGAAGGCTTCGTTAATTTCTTTTAGTTTCATATAGGTAAGCAATTGAAGTAGGTGATTAGAAGAAGGAGACATCTCCGCCTGCCTTGTATCCCAAACTTCTTGCTTGGCAGTTTTAATTTCACCAATTACTGGTGTGTCTTCCCAGTTAAATACTAAATCTATAAACCCACGAATAGGAGGATACTCATTCTTAATCTCTATTTCAGTCTGCACATCTGATACTGGGCCACCCATTTTTTTAATAAGGTTCTGTATTCTTTCATGTGCTTGCGTTCCATGAGCCATATTTGCAACAGCCTGTGCATCGTTATTATCGATAAAGTAAGCCC